>Ga0181410_1000279_pt1 | contig 22861 bp, 34 predicted proteins | sample 33SPOviralmetaG_FD_130112 | JGI IMG/M metagenome (GOLD analysis project Ga0181410, IMG submission 130112) | Marine viral communities from the oligotrophic San Pedro Time Series (SPOT) site, San Pedro Channel, CA, USA - 33 SPOT_SRF_2012-06-20 | ecosystem: Environmental > Aquatic > Marine > Strait...
AACGTGGGTATTGGCAAAGTTCCAGAAGCCACTAACTCTGGCTACATCTCGCTAGACGTTGCATTAGCCAACCTGATGGCACGAACTTCAAACACCGATTTCTATTTAACCTCTAACTCTTACTTTAGCGATGCTTGGAGATACACAACTTCGGCTGCCGCTACTCAGTATTATCAATCAGGTGGTGAGCATGTTTGGAGAAGAGCTACTAGCAGTACCACGGCTGACGGTACTGTCAATAACTCAGGAAACTGGGATGAGAGTATGCGTATAGACGCATCGGGCAACGTGCTCCAAGGGATTACCGCAATCCCCACTGGAGTCCAATCCAGCAGGCAGCTTATCAGTTCTAGCGCAACGGGTGCTGAGATCATCGCTTACCGTGAAGACAATGCTGTTGCAGTAGACGACTTTGTTGGTGCTTTCTTAATTGGTCACGATGACAACAGCGGTACTGAAGATCACTTTATTGGTATGTGGGGAGAGGCTGCTTCTACTAACGGAAACATGAACCTCAAGTTTGCCGCAGGCAGAGATGTTTATGAAACCGGCGGCACTCACATGATGATTTCTTCTAGTGGGCGCGTATTAATAGGCACAACTTCGGGCACCTATACCCACGATCAGGGGCTTAGAGTTAGAAGTGGTGAGGTGGGGTCTCATGTTTTAGACGCAGCATTAAGTTTAGAAGGCTCTGGTGGCGATTTCTATGCTATGAATATGACAGGCCCATCTAATATTGGATTTGGCGTACTTGCTGTGTTTAGCGGAACTACCGATTATGTAATATATCAGTATAGAGATTCCAGCGGATCTACAAACATCATCCAATTATTACAGAATGGAAATGTTGTTGTACTAGGCGCTCTTTCTAAAGGCTCTGGCTCGTTCCGTATTGATCACCCCTTACCTGCCAAAACCTCAACGCATCACCTCGTTCACTCGTTTATAGAAGGCCCACAAGCTGATCTAATTTATCGTGGCAAAGTTACTTTGGTTGACGGCTCTGCAACTGTGAATGTCGATACAGCAGCAGGTATGACGGAGGGCACTTTTGAAGTTCTTTGTACTGATGTTCAGTGTTTTACTTCAAATGAATCAGGTTGGACTGCGGTAAAAGGTTCTGTGTCTGGAAATACGCTAACAATCACGGCTCAAGACAATACCTGCACCGACACTATTTCATGGATGGTTGTAGGTGAGCGTAAAGACCAGCATATGCTTGATACAGACTGGACTGACGACAATGGCAAAGTAATCGTAGAACCCTTAAAGGAAAACGACTAATGAGTGAACAACAAACAATCACTATCGACAATGAAGAACATAACGTGTCAGAGCTGACCGTTGAGACCCAGATGCACGTTGCCCGTGTTGCTGAGATCCGCCAAGAAATCGCACGATTACAAATGCAGATCAACGAACGTCAGGTTGTGCTGAAGGCTTACGGTGAAGCTATCGTCAACGCAGTTAAGCCTGCTGAAGATGATGAAGCCGAGGCTTCTGTTCAGTGACGCCTACAGAGAAGGCCATAGCTCAGATTGAGGCGCATGAGAAAGAGTGCGCTATACGATATCAAGGTATTGAGCAGCGCCTGCAAGATGGTAGCAAGCGGTTTGACCGGCTTGAGCTAATGATCTGGGGCGTTTATGCAACGGTGATTGTCGCGGTGGCTCTGCCACAGTTCATGGGCGGCTGAACGTGATTGGCGAGATCGCTGCGATTGTAGCTGGCGTAAATGCAGCTACCAGTGCGATTAAGCAGGTCGCTGAGACTACTAACGACATTCAGTCCATCTCTGGGTTTCTGTCTGCGCTAGGTGGTGCCGAAGTAGAACTACAACGCGCTCAGAACGAGGGCAAGCTGTCAGAGGCTGATGCTGTAAAAGCTGCCTTGGCAAAAAAGCAGATCCAAGAAACCATGCGCGAAATCAAGGATCTGTTTACCGTTAGTGGTAACGGACAGTTGTATCAAGAGGCGATGCAGGCGATGGCAGAGGCTCGCAAGCAGAAACAGCTTGAGTTGGCTAGAGCGGCGGCTAGAAAGAAACAGTTCTGGAAAGAAGTTAAAGAATACGCAGCCATTGGGGGTGTACTGCTGTTTCTCTTACCCATGACGTTGGCACTTTTGCTAAGTTGGCTGACAAGAAAATGATGGCTTTCTTGTTGGTTGTGGTAGTAAACGGAGAGCCAATAGCCGATCAGTTTTATTTTCGAGATGTTACCCGATGTAACACATTTGCGTATTACGTCAGCACAGGTAAAACCAAGATAAACAACCGCTATCAAATGCAAGAAAACATAACGGCTTATTGCATACCGAAGCGGGTTGCGGCGAACACGAAAACTTGGGATTAAGATGGCAGCGAAGCGTTTACAAGAAGGTTCTGAATACGCCGAATACGATGCGGATGGGGACGGTGTTGTCACGGATGAAGAGCTAAACACCAGCAAGGAACTGCAAGAGCTACGTCTACAGCATGAACGTGCGGATGCCCAACGAGCTATGAGTTGGTTCGCTCTGTGGGGAATGCTGCTGTACCCGTCATTAGTCGTGGCATCAGAGCTTTTTGGGTTGACACAGGCAGCAACGATTCTAGGTGATATGGCGGCAGTCTACTTCGTATCCGTTGCGGGTATACTTGCTGCGTTTTTTGGCGCTCAAGCGTGGTCAAATAGGAAGCCGTAATGTGGCAGATTACAGGGGTTCTAGGCATTGCTTTATTGGCTACTGTCGGAGCGTTCAAGATGTACGCAGATAAAACAGAGGCTGAAAAGCAAGCTATGGCTATGGATCTACGTCAAGCGGCAGATAACCAGCTAGTCTTGGAGGGCAGCATATCTAGCCTGAATCAACAGCTCACGGAGGCTGAAGAGCGCCAACAGCGCATACTGGATCGAGTCAACGAGCTTCAGGCTGCTAACGCGCAAGCCCAGCAAGAGGTGGAATCGATCCGAAAAAAGTTCGCAAAGCACGATATGAATGTGCTTTCGTTACGCAAGCCGGGGCTGATTGAAAACATTATCAACCGTGGCACCAAGGGGGTATTAAGTGATCTGGAAGCTATTACCGATCCTGCTTCTTAGTGGTTGCGGCCTGATAGGTCGAGAGCCATACATCCCTGAGACCAAGCCTGTTGAGGTTGTCACGGTCATCAAGCCAGCAGCCGTCTATCACCCTGCACTGCCAAACGCTATATCCACGCTGCCTGTCGAATGGAAGGTTCTTACGCCTCAGACGATGCAGGAATATCTTGATGATCTTGAAGAGGGCAACGCCCCGACAAACGCTTACTATGGCTTATCGACGAAAGGTTATGAGAACCTATCAACTAACATGGCGGAAGTTAAAAGATATATCCGCCAAGTGCTCACTATTGTACAATATTACAAAAATTTGGACGAGGAACTGGACGATGAGAGTGACCAGCGAAGAGGGGATATCCCTGATTAAAAAGTTCGAGGGCTGTGAGCTACAAGCATATCAATGCTCAGCCAACGTCTGGACTATTGGTTATGGTCACACAAGAGGTGTCAACGAGGGCGACTCTTGCACACAACAAGACGCTGACAATATGTTGGTTGATGATTTGCAGGAGTTTGAGGGCTACGTTAACGAGCTGGTTGATGCGGATCTGACGCAAAGTCAGTTTGACGCGCTAGTGGCTTGGACATACAACCTTGGCCCGACAAACTTGAAGTCATCCACGCTATTGAATCGACTCAACGAAGGCGATATGGCGGATGTGCCGCACCAAATCAAGCGTTGGAATAAAGCTGGCGGCAAGGTGTTAGACGGCTTGGTAAGAAGGCGCGAGGCAGAGGCTTTGTTGTTCCAAGGGGAAGCTTGGGAAAATGTCTGAACTCTCGCTTAAAGACTTCGAGATCCTGAGCGAGCAGGATCAAAACGAAGCCTTGGCGCTTCTGTCTCGCTATGACCAAATGGAAAAGCAGGACAGGTGTCAGGGCGATTTTATTGAGTTCGTCAAGCATATGTGGCCTGAGTGTATCTTGGGCCGTCATCACAAAATCATTGGCGACAAGTTCAACAAGATTGCACAGGGTAAGCTGAAGCGGTTGATTGTCTGTTTGCCTCCTAGACACTCCAAATCGGAGTTTGCGAGCACCTACTTTCCTGCTTGGATGATGGGTCGAAAGGGTGATCTCAAGATCATTCAAACCACCCACACCGCCGAGCTTGCGGTTCGGTTTGGCCGAAAGGTGCGAAATATCATCGACTCAGATGACTATTCTCAGGTGTTTCCAGAGCTTCAATTGCAGGCCGATAACAAATCGGCGGGTCGTTGGACAACCAATCAGGAAGGTGAATCTTTCTACGCGGGTGTTGGTGGTGCTATCACGGGTCGAGGCGCTGACCTCTTGATAATTGACGATCCGCACTCTGAGCAAGACGCGCTGTCTCCCACGGCAATGGAGTCCGCTTATGAGTGGTACACGTCAGGGCCACGGCAGCGTCTACAGCCGGGCGGAACGATCATCATTGTAATGACTCGATGGTCAACAAAAGACCTTGTAGGGAAGGTTCTCAAGAAGCAGGGCGACGATCACGCTGACCAGTGGGAGGTTGTCGAGTTCCCCGCCATAATGCCTGAGTCAGAAACTCCGCTCTGGCCTGAGTTCTGGAAGAAAGAAGAGCTTTTGTCGGTGAAAGCGTCTCTACCAATCAGCAAATGGAATGCTCAGTGGATGCAAAACCCAACCGCTGAAGCTGGCTCTATCGTGAAGCGAGAGTGGTGGCGCAAATGGGAAAAGGACTGGGTGCCATCTTATGAATACGTCATTCAGAGCTACGACACCGCGTTTAGCAAAAAAGAAACCGCCGACTACTCGGCCATAACCACATGGGCGATATTTCAGTCCCCAGATGACAATGTTCAAGCAATTATATTGCTAGACGCCAAACGAGTCAGGTTGGATTTTCCTGAGCTGAAGCGATTGGCTTACGAAGAGTACAAGTATTGGGAGCCAGACTGCATTCTTATCGAGGCCAAAGCCAGTGGTACGCCACTGACTCAAGAGCTTCGGCGCATGGGCATCCCAGTGACGGCCTATACACCATCGAGAGGCCAAGATAAGATTGCCCGAATGAACAGCGTTGCGCCGATCTTTGAGTCGGGCATGGTTTGGGCACCAGATGAAAGCTTTGCCGATGAGGTGATTGAGGAAATGGCGAGCTTTCCGTTTGGCGATAACGACGATTACTGTGACTCGGCAACGATGGCGTTGATGCGGTTCCGTCAAGGCGGCTTTTTGAGCTTGCAAGACGATTACCCTGAAGAGGCTGAGTTTTTAAGGCGTGACAGACAGGTATATTACTAATGGCGATTGAAAAACAAGGCTTGGGCACAGAGAACGATCCTGACGTGATGCCAACGGGTAGCGCGATGGAGATCGAGCCAGAGATGACTCGAAACGACGAGATTCGCAATGCTGCGGAGATACTGGTTCGTGAACAAGAAATTTTGATTGATGACGAGATTGATGCCGTAGAAGAGCAGATAGCTACCGATTTCAACGCAAATTTGGTCGATTTCATTTCAGACAGCGACTTATCCAAGCTCGCCAGCGACGTAATTGGTTCGATCAAAGCCGATAAAGAAAGCCGATCTGAGTGGGAAAAGACATACACCGATGGCTTGAAGTATCTGGGCATGAAGTTTGATGATTCTCGCAGCCAACCTTTTGAGGGGTCTTCTGGGGTTATTCACCCGATATTGGCAGAATCTGTCACGCAGTTTCAGGCTCAAGCTTACAAAGAGCTTTTGCCGTCGAAAGGCCCAGTCAAAACCGAGATAGTGGGCGCGCGAAGCCCAGAGGTTGAAATGCAGGCTGGTCGCGTTCAAGACTTTATGAATTACTACATCATGAACGTCATGCAAGAGTACGATCCAGAGTTGGATATGCTGTTGTTTTATCTTCCGCTCGCAGGCTCTGCGTTTAAGAAAGTGTACTTTGATACTGGCTCAAGCCGTGCGATGAGCAAGTTTATCGAGCCTCAAGACCTTGTGGTTCCTTACGAAGCGCCCGATTTGTTCTCGGCTGAGCGAGTTACTCATGTTTTGAACATGAGCCGTAACGAGATCAAGAAGCAGCAGCTCAGCGGATTTTATGCCGATGTTGAGCTTAAAGGCGGCTCGATGACTGTAAATCGCAGCGACATTGAAGAGCAGATTGACGAGATTGAGGGCATGGAGCCTTCGTATCGAGAAGACCGCGATCACGTTGTCTTTGAGACGCACACCATCCTAGACATACCCGGCTTTGAAGACGTTGGCGAGGACGGAGAACCTACGGGCCTCAAGTTGCCGTACATTGTCACAATTGACGAACAGAGCCAGAAGGTTTTGTCGATTCGACGCAATTACATCGAAACTGACCCTCTCAAGACAAAGATCAATTTCTTCGTGCAATACAAGTTCTTGCCGGGCCTTGGCTTTTACGGGTTAGGCTTGAGCCACATGATTGGTGGCATATCGAAGTCAGCCACGTCCATTCTGCGCCAGCTCATCGACGCTGGCACCTTGGCCAACCTGCCAGCAGGTTTCAAGGCTCGCGGTATGCGGATTCGTGACGAAGACAGCCCATTACAGCCGGGCGAGTTCCGCGACATCGACACCACGGGTGCTTCATTGCGAGAAAACCTGATACCGCTGCCGATCAAAGAACCCAGCAACGTGCTCATGCAGCTCTTAGGGCTGCTTGTAGAGTCTGGTAAGCGATTTGCGTCTATAGCTGACATGAATGTCGGTGATATGAACCAAGCCATGCCAGTAGGCACCACAGTGGCTCTGCTGGAGCGTGGCACCAAGGTTATGAGCGCCATACACAAGCGCCTGCACTACAGCCAGAAACTTGAGTTCCAACTTCTTGCCAAGGTGTTTGCTGAGTATCTACCGCCCAACTACCCCTATGTTTCACGCAATGGCCCCCAAGAGATTATGGGTCAGGACTTTGATGGCCGAGTTGATGTCATCCCCGTATCAGATCCCAATATTTTCAGCCAGTCACAGCGCATTACGATGGCTCAAGAGCTGCTTACGATGGTGCAGTCTAATCCTGAAATACACGGGCCACAGGGCATCTACGAGGCGTATAGGCGCATGTACTCGGCTCTGGGCGTGGATGATGTGGATAGCCTCATTCAGCCGCCACCTCAGCCACCGCAGCCCATGCCTATGGATGCGGGTATCGAGAACAGTGGCTTCTTGATGGGCCAGCCTGCACAGGCTTTTGAGGGCCAGAACCATCAGGCGCATATTGACGCTCACAGGTCGTTATTTTTAACCGACGTGGTTAAGCAGAACCCGCAGCTTCAGGGAATGATCATCGGCCACATGATGCAGCACTTACAATTCATGGCTAGTCAAATGGCACAAAACCAAGTTCCGCCAGAAATTAGCCAGCAGATGCAAGAGATGCAGGCGGCATCACAATCTGGCCAAGTGCCTCCTGAGCAATTGCAGCAAATGCAAAGCCAGATTCAAATGCAGATGGAACAGTATTCTGCACCGATTCTGGCGCAATTGACTCAAGAATTGCTCGAATCGATTGGGCAGGGCGATGAGACAGATCCTTTGGTTCAGATCAGGCAGCAAGAGCTAGACCTTAAAGAAAAAGCTATCGACGCTGAAAATGAACAATTCGAGGAAAAACAAAAGCAAAGAGCGAAAGAAAAGCTTTTGGAGACAGAGATTGCCAAGCAGCGTCTTGGAATTCAGAAAGAAGTTGCAGACGATAAGTTAGATGTAGCACTTCGTCGGTTAGAGCAACAAGCGGAGTTGAAGCTCCTAGACATGCAAAATAAAAACATGGGAGGCCGATAATGGCTAATTTAATTTCATCAACAAGTTACGTCCGACAGCGAATTGAAGAGCTGCGTGAAAGCAAAAAGCTTGCTAGGCAGGTAGAAGCGGCTTTAGCAGAAAAAAAGGCGAAAGATGCTGACGAAAAGAAAAGAAAGAGCGATGCGCGCATTGCCGCAAAGATGGCTCGAATTGCTGGCGAAGAGCCACCCGTAGTCAAAGAGCCAGAGGCTGAAGCGGTGGTCGCTCAAGAGGTTCAAGAAGAGTTCGTCATTGAAGAAGAGCCTATTATCAAAAGAGCGCCCAAAAAGGCCGCTGCCAAAAAAGAAACTGAAGAAAGCGAGGAAGACTGATGAAAGACATGAGCCGAATCAAAAAGGTTAAGTCACCTACAAAAACCATTAAATCTGGCCCTACATCGCCTGAGCTGATTCGCCGCACGATGGGCGGCGAGGTCAAGGTAATCAAGGCCCGTGGCGCTGGCGCTGCGACTCGTGGCTTCGATTTCCACGAGAAAGTTTAGTGGATGACATTGACCTTGGGTCGCGCCTAAAACGGGTCATGGCTGAACGGAGAGAGCTTATCCGCGAGGTCATGATGGACGGTATGCTCAAAGATATAGAACATTATAAAAGTTTGCAGGGAGAGCTAACTGTTATAAACTTGGTCGAGGAAACCATCAAAGAATTCTATAAGGAAATCTAAATTGACAATCCCGACCACTGAATCCGCTTACGTTTCAAGCGATGAGCGCGTTCTCGACCCAACCCTGCTTGATAAATCCGCCCTAGAACGTATGCCAGACCCTACGGGCTGGCGAATGTTGGTTCTGCCATACAAAGGCAAAGCTCAGAGCGATGGCGGCATACACCTTCTTAAAGAAACCGTAGATCGAGAGGCTCTTGCCACTGTTGTGGCATATGTTGTAAAAATGGGGCCACTTTGCTACGGCGACACGGAAAAGTTTGGAAACAAGCCGTGGTGCCAAGAAAAGCAATGGGTTCTGATTGGCCGCTACTCAGGCGCTCGATTTAAGCTCGAAGACGGCGGAGAAGTCAGAATTATCAATGACGATGAGGTCATTGGCACCATTCTTAACCCAGATGACATAGTGAGTTTCACATGATTGAGAATCAAAACGCCGAGCAGATCGAGGAAGAACAGGTCTCGATAGAGGTCACAGAAGACCCAGTAGAAGGCTCTGACGTTGCCAGTGAAGGCGACGAGCTTGAAAACTACACCAAGTCGGTTAGCAAGCGGATCAACAAACTCAACGCAAAGCACCGAGAAGCTGAGCAAAGAGCGCAGCAGCTTGAGCAGATTGCTTTGCAGAAAGAAGCGGAGCTTCAGCAGTACCGACAGCATTCAGTTCAGCAGTCAAATCAAGTTCTGGCTAAAGAGGAAGAGGCTTTATCTTCTAAAGAGTCACAAATAGACGATGTTTATCGCAAAGCTGTTGAAAGTGGTGATGCAGACTTGATCACCAAGGCAGCTAAGCTACAGAGCGATATATCGATCCAGAAAGAAAAGCTTCGAGTCGCCAAGGCTCGACAGCAAACCGCTCAAGAGCAAGAGTATGTGTCGCAAGGCAACGAGCAGGTTGTGCGACAGGAGCAGTATCAACAAGCTGAGCAAGAGGTTACTCCGACTGAAGACGCTCTGGAGTGGCATGATCGAAACCCTTGGTACGCTAACAAAGACGATGAAGATGACATGAAGGCTACGCAGTACGCCTATTATGTACACTACAATCTAGCCAATGAGGGCTATGACGTAGGCTCTGACGAGTATTACGAAGAGTTGGACAGCCGTGTAGGTACGGTTTATCCTCATACCAAATCCGCTAATGGTGGATCTAAGATCGTTCAAAGTGAAGCTCGACCCGCTGTGCAAAGAGTCGCTTCAGCTCCCCAAGGGGGCCGATCAAAAACACAAGGCAAAAAGAACGGCGTAAGCTTTTCTAAGTCTGAGCTAGAGCGACTCAGAAGCCTCAAGCCGCACAATATGTCTGAAGAGGCATGGTTGCAGCGAGTGGCGAAAGAGAAGCAAAAAATTGCAGCAAGAGAGGCAAGCTAAAATGGCAGAAGCAAAAGCAAACGCACGTTCATCCCGTGATTCGCAGTCACACGATAATCAGACTCGCAGAAAACCGTGGCGACCCGTGCGCTCATTGGAAACCCCTCCCCCACCCGCAGGTTATACCTATCGGTGGATTAGGGAATCAATGTTGGGACAAGAAGACCGAGCTAATGTCTCGCGTCGGCTTCGAGAAGGCTGGGATCTCGTAAGAGGCACCGATCTACCTGAAGAATGGCGTTCTTTACCGACAATGGACAATGGACGGCACGAAGGCGTGGTTTACAACGAAGGGTTGCTATTAGCGAAGATCCCTAATGAAACGGTTGAAGAGCGACGAGCCTATTACAAGGCGAAGAGCCAACAGGCCACTGATGCGTTGGACAACACCATGTTCAGCGAAGCCCGTGGCGATAGCCGTTATGTTAAATACGATCCTCAGCGCGATAGCAACGTCACATTTGGACGTAGATAGAGGTAATTACAAATGGCGAATAAAGACGCTGCATTTGGAATGAAGCCGGTCAGAATGATCGGTGGCGCACCCTACACGGGCGGCCAGAGTCGATATCGTATTGCTGCGAACTATGGAACCTCCATTTTTCAAGGCGACATGGTTGCTCAGGTCACTGGTGGTACGGTGGAAGTACACGCTGACGGTGGCACTGTGCCCGTAGTCGGTGTTTTTAATGGTGTTCAATACACTGATCCCACCTCTGGTGAGCAGGTATTCAGCAACTACTACCCTGCAAGCACTAACGCTTCAGACATCATCGCTTTCATCATTGATGACCCAGATGTTGTTTACGAAGTGCAGGCTGATGACACATTCCCAGTTACCGATCTATTCGGAAACTTTGATATTGTCTACACCAGCAGCGGCAGCACTCAAACGGGCATCTCTGGTGCCGAGTTGGACGTAACCACTGGTGCGACCAACACGACTCTGTCAATCAAAGCGATTGACATCTCGGAAGATCCGAATAACTCGGACACAGGGGCCGCAAACACCAACGTGCTTGTGGTTATTCAAAACTCAGTATTCGGCGTCAAAGGCGCTGGCTTAGCTTAAATAGGAGGCTAGACAATGGCTATTTCAAGAGCACAACTAGCTAAAGAGCTAGAGCCGGGTCTGAACTCGCTTTTCGGCATGTCTTACGACAGTTATGACCGCGAGTACGAGGAAATCTTTGCTATTGAAGACTCACAGCGAGCCTTTGAAGAAGAGGTTTTGATCACTGGTTTCGGTGGAGCACCGACCAAAACTGAAGGCCAAGGCGTACAATTCGACAACGCTTCTGAGTCTTATACCGCTCGTTACACGCACGACACCGTTGCGTTGGCTTTCGCTTTGACCGATGAGGCCGTAGAGGACAACCTTTACGACTCACTGGGCAAGCGATATGTGAAGGCTTTGGCCCGATCTATGGCTAACACCAAGGAAGTAAAAGGCGCTGACGTACTGAACAATGCGTTTGACGCAAACTTCACTGGCGGTGACGGCGTTACATTGATCAACACGGCACACCCTCTAGCGGGTGGCGGCACTGCTGCAAACCGTGCGGCTTCAATGGCTGACTTGAACGAAACGTCTTTGGAAGATGCGTTGATTGATATCAGCACATTTACCGATGACAAAGGTCTAACGATCTCTGTTCAAGCCACCAAGCTGGTTGTTCCGCCTCAGTTGACGTTTGTTGCTGACCGTATCCTGAACTCAACTTTGCGTTCTGGTACTGCCGACAACGACATCAACGCTGTACGCAACACGGGTGTATTGCCCGGTGGTTACACGGTAAACCATTACCTGACTGACCCTGATGCGTTCTTCTTGCTAACCAGTGTTACTGACTCTGGCGAAGGCTTGAAGATGTTCCAGCGAACAGGCATGGAAACCACGATGGAGCCAGACTTTACGACTGGTAACATCCGTTACAAGGCCCGTGAGCGTTATAGCTTCGGCTTTAGTGACTGGCGCGGCATCTACGGCTCACAAGGCGCGTAGATACCAAGCAAAAGAAAGGGGGCATAAGCCCCCTTTTTTTGTGCCGCTTACGCGGCCTCCGTTCTGTTTTCTTTCTCTTTCCGTATGCGGCCAATTAGTATGAAAGCCTGTATCGAAGCCCTGTTTGCGCGATCCGCCTTCGGAGCAAACTCGCTGGCTGCACCCAGCCTGTCGAAATGCTCTTCTGCTGCCAAAGCCAGAGTGCGAATTGCGTCAAGCTGATCTTCGGTCAGGTTGCTCACATCCATGTCCGCAATCCGGTTAGCTGGGTTAGGCTTCTCGACCTTGACCACACCGTCAGTGATGCGGCCCATGTTCGTTGGCGTACCGTTCAGCGGTGGAAAGGCGCGCTCGCCTTCTTCAAAGTCTCTCTCGACACCATCGAAGACTACCCGCGTTGCTTTGATGTCAAATCTCATGCAGCCCTCTACTTTGGTGAAGCCTTCTACGATGCCTTCGATGAAGCAGGCGTCTGGCGCGTCGATGTCGCGGTGCGTTGGGAAATCAAAGCTGCGTACCTTGTCGCCAATGTTGATGTCGTTAGTCATATCATCATTCTCCGTTGTTATGGCCCTAATTATACAGATCCCGTGTCTATGTGCAACTATGTATACACGCAAAAGTGCAAATAATTGAACTTTTTTTTGGCGGGTCGTTGGCATACACTGAGGATCTGAGATAAATCCAGCCCCGGCGACTGGCTCAGCAGACGTTACGAAGACTCTGGGGCGAATCCTTTCGTAAGAGGTAATACCATGTCACAGACAACATTTTCAGGCCCAGTCAGATCGCTGGGCGGCTTCATCACCGCAGGCGTAAATAGCAGCGTCAGTCTGTCCGCAGACACCACGCTGACCGTGGCGGCTCATGCTGGCAAGATCATTCTGCTCAACGACGCAGACGGCAAGTTTACTTTGCCATCAATTGTCTCCAGCACCCCCACAGATCCCACGTCGCCTAACCAAGACAACAACATTGGTGCGTCTTTTTTCTTCTACATTGAGACCGCTGCAACTGACTTGGACATCCTCACCGATGGCACTGACAAGTTCAAAGGCGCAGCTATGGTTGCTGTAGATGACAGCACTAAAAAAGCTTTCTTCCCAGCCGCAGCAAATGACGTGATGACTTTCAACGGCTCAACCAAAGGCGGTTTGGTCGGAAGCGTCATTCAGGTAACGGCAATCGACACTGCCAGCTACCTCGTTCATAACACTTTGTTGCTTGGTTCAGGAACGATTGTTACGCCTTTCGCTGACGCTTAATCCACAAAATAGGAGATAGGCAATGGCAGATGCAGTAACAAGCCAAACCATTCAGGACGGCGAGCGCAAAGCCGTCCTCAAATTCACCAATATCAGCGATGGTACGGGTGAGTCTGCTATAACAAAGATCGACGTAAGCGCGTTGACTGCGAACAGCGCAGGAAAAGCTTGCACAGAAGTGGCTGTCGCCAAGATTTGGTGGCAGTGCGTCGGCATGGGCGTTGAGTTGCTTAACGACGCCACTTCAGACACGTTGATCATTGGGCTTTCGCCTGACTCGAATGGCTTTCACGATTACTCAGACTTTTCTGGCATCCCCAACAATGCTGGAAGCGGAAAGACGGGTGACGTAAAGTTTACGACGATTGGCGCAAGCAGCAGCGACACCTATACTGTGATCGTTGAAGTGTTGAAGACTTACGGCTAATGGCTGATACAAGCGATGTAACGCGAACTAAGTCGGGCAGACTCGTCTATAGAGGCGAGTCTTTCCCCGGCTATAACAAGCAAAAAAGAACGCCCGGCGAAAACAAGAAGTTTGCGGTTCTAGCCAAAAAGGGCGATCAGGTAAAGATTGTGCGCTACGGTGATCCGAATATGGAGATCAAGCGCGACAGCCCAGAGCGTCGGCGCAACTTTCGCGCTCGCCACAACTGCGATGCGGTTCAGAAGAAGAAAGACGTGTTCGCAGCTTCGTATTGGTCTTGTAAAAATTGGTGATATAGATGGCTTCTAACGACTTGCAGGCTGCAATAGACGAGTATAACAACGCAGCATCGCCTTATAACGCGCTAGATGATTACCTCATGCAGAGGCCGGTTTATGACCGTGGCGCTAGAGAAGCGCCAGAAGCGCCGACAATGAGAACTCTTGAAGCCGTGATGCCAGATTCAGCGGACACGATGGCAAACCGTTTTGAACAAGAGTTGGAGGGGCTTCGACAACAGGATGCAACTTCAGAGGCGGCAAGACAAGAAGAAATAAACGCCCTGAGAAGTCTTTTGGAGAAAGAGTTAGCTTCTTCTAGTGACGTGGCGCGAGCCGAAAGGTCTGCTTTGAGCGGGTCTCTTGAAAATAGAATACAAGAGTTGAGGCGAGGGATTGATGCCGAAACTATTGATTTGCGTAAGGCAGGGCTAGACGAAAGGGCCGCGCTCGCAAGGCAGATATCTGAAGGCGACAAGCTGGTAAGCGAGGCTCAAACCTCCGCCATTGGAGAGCTAAAAGACCGAATAGTCACCTTGAACTCTGAGCTGCAAGAAATAGACGGAGCTGTTCAGGGGAGCCTTTCGGCACAATCAGAAATCGATGACCTAAATGCTAAGCTTGAAGGAATTTATGACACCGTGGACTCGGGTGTTACCGAAGGTAACGAACTTTTGCGAGGTGAAATTTCTAAGCTCATTTCGGGACTGGAAGCGTCAATAGGTCAAGTGAGAGACAATTTGGACTCTTTGCCAATTGACTCTATACAAGAACAATTGTCGAGAGTGAATCTGGGTGCGGAACAATTTCAAGGACAAATTGACGCGGCTGCTGGGGAGCGAGCAGAGTTGTCTCAGCAGATACAGTCTCTACAAGAAACAGGATTGGGCCAATCTGATTTAACGGCAGCACTCGACCCCATTCAAGCTGAAATAAATGCTTTGCGAGAGGCTGGTTCAGGAGAAGTGGATGTTGAAGCTTTGCGAAAACAAATAACAGATGACATTTTGGCACAATTGGCAAGTCAGGAGCAGCAAACTGAAGCTTCCACTACACCGTTCCAAGCTGAGGATACTCCCGTGTTCGAGGGTGAGGGTGGTGCTTACGGCGGTGATTTTGGCCCTTCGGCTTCAGAGGCGGCAGGTTTCGACCTTACCGGCGCAAGTAGGAACTACGAACAGTATGATCCAAGCGATTATGTGCGTAGCACAAACCCCGGCTCAAACGCTTTCAAGAATCCGCAGCCTGTGCAGACCCAGCCAGATAACCAATTTGGGTTTGATATATCAGGAATCAATCTGAATGTGGGGGCGTAATGGCTAGTGATGTACCAAAGAACGTAGCGAACCCTTCTCTTTACAAAAAGGCAAAGGCGAAGGCAAAGGCCAAGTTTGACGTTTACCCAAGCGCATACGCCAACGGTTGGATGGTACAGGAGTACAAGCGAATGGGCGGAGAATACAAAGGCGCTACAGGCGGTGAGGTGACTCTCGACCCGAAGAAAAGCGATCTTAACAATGACGGTAAGCTAAGCGGTTACGAGCGCAAGCGCGGCACTGCAATCGCCAAGAGCATGGCAAAGAACATGAACGGGGGCGGAACTGTAATGGTTCAAGGCCGTGGTTGTGGTGCTATTATGCCAAGCAAGCAAAAGAAAACGAGAGTACCTCGTGGCTAAGCCCAGAAGCGGACTCAAGAAATGGTTTGGTAAGGGCAAAGGTGGCAACTGGGTTGACATCTCAGCGCCCAAAGAGGGCGGCGGCTTTGAAAAGTGTGGGCGTAAGAGTGCCAGCGATTCTGATCGCGGTTACCCTAAGTGCGTACCCGCAGACAAAGCCGCTAACATGAGCAAAAAGCAGATTGCTTCAGCGGTTAGCCGCAAGCGGTCAAAGAAACAGGGTGTTGGTGGAAAGCCTACCAATGTCGCAACTTTCGCTAAAGACGGAGGCGAGATTATGAAGAGCAAGATGGGTACGAAAGGCGGCGCAATGGGCGGCAAAAAAAATATGATGATGCCCGGCGGCATGAAGAAGGGCGGATCAGCCATGAAATCCAAAGGTATGGCTAAAGGTGGTGCCATGAAGACTAAGGGCTACGCCAAAGGCGGTGCCATGAAATCTAAAGGTATGTCTAAAGGCGGAGCAGCTAAGGGCGGCATGAGAAAGCCTTCTAGCAAGAACAGTGGTCTATATGGCCGCAGCTAGTGGCCTATCTTCAAAGCAATATCCCACACTTTAAGGCGTGGGTTAGAAGAGAGTACACGGTCAACCATGAGCGATACCACGGCGAGTTTTTACACGCTATGGTTATCGCCGTGACCACAATGCCGACAAGGTGCTTGAGCTTTCAGGTCATATTTACAGGCGCTGAAACTTACGACGATGACGAAGAACCAAACGTACACGGCGGGGCTATGTGGGCGCGGATGCCCATTACGGCGTTGGTTGCCGACACGCCCTTTGATGAGTGGCCTGAACCTATGCCTGTTTGGGCGGCGCAGCCTTGGGACTGTTCTTCTCATGACCACTCTGTTTATGTCTTAGACCGCGCAACACCGTGCCCTTGGCTTGCCAAGATTGATGGCGAGTTCTATCCCGCAAAGTATTATTTCACCGTTGATTACACCGAGAATGAAATAGCGGATGATCCAGCGCAGCACAAGCAGAGCCATGTTATGGAGCTTTTAGATGCTGGCAAGTGGACTGGAAATATTGTGGCTTTGCCAAATAATAGAGTAAGAGTGACGCACCCAGCGTGGTTCGAGACGGGCGAGGGCGCTCCAGACTTCAGACCAAGCCAGCATATCCATTACAGCAAAAGCGATTTAGACTACACTCTTGACGTAAATCAGGTTTTCGACAACCTATACGCAGGTAAAAAAGATGGCGGTAAGCGGAAGTAAAGACTTTGAGTTAGACGTAGCCGACTACGTTGAAGAGGCGTTTGAGCGTTGCGGCTTAGAACTTCGCACGGGGTATGACCTAAAGACGGCCAATCGATCCCTCAACCTGATGCTTGCAGAGTGGGCAAATCGTGGCTTGAATCAGTGGACGATCAACCAAAAGACGTTGGCGATGGTCAAAGACACGACCTCGTACACGGTTGACGCAACAAATCCAACCGCGACAATTGACGTTTTGGACGTGTTTATTCGTGAGACTTTAGGCGGTGTATCAACAGACGTGCCGCTATCTCGAATGTCTCGATCCGAGTACGCCAATCTTTCTACCAAAACAAGCACGGGGAAGCCTAACCAGTATTTCGTAGACAAGCAGATTAGCCCGACCATCACGGTTTGGCCTGCACCAGACCAGACATCCAAATACGATTTATATCTTAACGTGTTGAGCCGTATGGATGACGCGGATGCTGGGGCTAACACGCTACAAGTGCCTTTCCGATTTTACCCTTGCTTGGCAGCGGGGCTGGCTTATTACATAGCATTGAAAAAAGCGCCTGAAAAGGTGTCGATGCTGAAGCAAATTTACGAAGAAGAGTTTCAGCGAGCCTTGAGCCAAGACGAAGACCGAGCTTCCTTTAGAGTGGCCCCCGATCTTCGTGGGTACAACATAGCGTAATGGCTTACGCATCCAACAAACGTGCTTACGGCATCTGTGACATCACGGGCTTTCGCTATCGCCTAAAAGACATGAAGATGACGTGGGATGGTTTATTGGTAGGCCCAGATCAGTGGTCGCCAAAGCATCCTCAACTCATGCCAAAGCCATTCCCTGTTGATCCGCAGGCATTGCAGATCACGCGCCCTGATCAAGCGGCGGACGGCAACGACAACAACTTTTTCACCGTTTACACAAATGTTGGAAATGGTATTTTGGGTACAACTTTGCAAACTTTTGGAATAACCTGTAGTGTTGGCACCGTGGAGGTAACAACGTCATGAGCTTCACATTGGCAACGCTAAAATCGACTGTGCAAGATTACTTGCAGGTCAATGAGACTACGTTCAACAACAACCTGAATACGTTCATCAAAGAAGCTGAGAGCCGCATCTTTAAGATGGTTCAGCTACCAGAGCAGCGAAAGAACGTGCAGGGTACGTTGACGGCAAGCAATCGTTTCTTGGCTACACCAAGCGACTACTTTGCTCCGTTTTCATTGGCGGTTATTGATAGCAACAACAAGTACCACTATTTGGATTTCAAGCATCCATCATTCATTAAGGAATACAGCCCTACCACGACAACGACTGGCAGGCCCAAGTATTACTCATTGTTTGACGAAACAGCCTTTGAGCTGTCGCCTGTACCAGATTCTGGTTATACCGCAGAGTTGCACTACCTGTTTAAGCCAGCGTCTTTGACGATTGGCGCGGACTCAGGTACGACAATCCTGTCTACGGATCACCCTGATCCCTTGCTTTACGGCACCTTGGTAGAGGCTGCTGTGTTCTTAAAAGAAGCTCCTGACGTGATAGCCAACTTCGAGGCTCGGTTCAAGGAAGGCGTCTCTCGGATGAAGAATCTGAGCGAAGGCCGTGGAACGCGAGACGAGTATCGATATGACTTATTGCGTACAGGGGTAACCTAATTGGAACCAATCAAAGAACTTGAAGGCAAGAAAATAGCAATTATCGGTCTGGGAGCCTCTCAGATCGATTATGTAATCGGAAAAGAAAACAGCGTTGAATGGGACGAGGTTTGGTTGATTAACTCAGCCTTGTCGGTTTTTGACTGTGATCGCGTGTTTATGCTCGATCCTGCCAGCCGCTTCCTTGACACCGAAGATGCAGGCAATCAAACCGAGGTGATGCGTAAGCTGCTACCCACGTTTGATAAACCGATTTATAGCTGCGAACTAGACGAGCGCGTACCAGCCTTGGTCGAATACCCGCTTGAAGAGGTCATTAAAGACCAACGCTGCGCTTACATGAATACTACTGTGGCTTATGCCTTAGCCTTTGCTGCGTGGAACAAAGTGGGCGAAGTCGATCTGTTTGGCATGGACTTCAGCTACAAAAACAACTTGCACTTCGCAGAGGCAGGTAGAGCCTGCCTTGAGTTCTGGATATGCAAGATGATTGCCATTGGCATCAAGGTTGGCGTAAGCCCAAGGTCTTCGTTGCTAGATCAGAACGTCGATATGCAAGACAGACTGTATGGCTACCATCGCCTGCCTAACCCGAAAATAGCAATGCCAAACCCAGAGGGTGAGTGGGTAGTCTGCAACCGCTCAGAGCTGGCGCAGATGGTTAAGAAGCACAAACTAGAGACGGTAGAGCTGCCGTCCTCGCCAGAACCGTATAAGGGGTAGTCATGTCACAGGGTGTTTTTCAGATGGGTCAGGTGATGGTTTCGACAACCGATAACCGTGGCCATGATGTAGAATTTTGGGCAAAAGAGACAACAAAGAAGATTTTAGGTATATCGGAAGAGGCTGAGCCGCACATTCGTTTGCAAGCTGAGGCTTTCCGCAATCAAGTTTATACTTTAATATTGATGGGGATGAAAAACGCTATAGCTTCTGACCGAGTTACGATTCGTGGTCTACTTGCGTCTCAGGGGCATGAAGACATGGCAAAAATAATCAAGGAGCTTTGATATGGCCATCACTTCCGCAATTCCTACCAGCTTCAAGCAAGAGCTTTTGGTTGGGACTCATAACTTTACAGCTACCAGTGGCAACGCTTTCAAGCTTGCGCTTTACACGTCTAGCGCGACCCTTGGCGCTGCTACTACAGCATTCACCACGACAGGACAAGCCAGCGGCACTAACTACACGTCTGGCGGCGCTACGGTTACATCAGTAACTCCAACGACTTCTGGCACGACTGCGGTGTGCGACTTTGCCGACCTTACATTTGGTACGGCTACTGTCACAGCTCGCGGCTGCATGATTTATAACGACACTCAGTCTGATAAGGCGTGTGCAGTAATTGATTTCGGTGGTGACAAAACCAGTACGGCTGGCGATTTTACTATCGTCTTCCCAAGCCCCACGGCTACTGGCGCGATCATTCGGTTGGCGTAATGGCCCATGCCGCTACAAACACTAGATTTTCAACCGGGCATCGACAAAGAGGGCACTGATTATTCGGCCAAAGGCGGCTGGGTAGACGGTAACCTCATAAGATTTAGAAAGGGTCGTGTCGAAAAAGTAGGTGGCTGGAAAAAGCTCGGCACCAATTATTACCTTGGTACGGGAAGAGCACTTCACTCTTGGATAAGCCTTGGCGGTGTTCGATACCTTGGTATCGGCTCGACGTTTAAGTATTACATCGAAGAGGGTAATGCTTACTACGACATCACCCCAATCAGGGTAACGACTTCGGCTGGCGATGTCACATTTGCCGCTGCTAACGGCTCTTCAACGATCACGGTGACAGACGCTTCTCACGGCGCAGTGACCAGCGACTTCGTGACGTTCAGCGGAGCGGTCAGCCTTGGCGGTAACGTGACAGCGGATGTTTTGAATCAGGAATATCAAATATCTCTAGTTACTGGCACAAACACCTACGAGATAACCGCGAAAGACACGTCTGGAGCGACAGTCACAGCTAACGCATCTGACAGCGGAAATGGCGGTTCAAGCGTGGTTGGTGCCTATCAAATCAATGTAGGGCTAGACACTTTCGTCAAATCCTCTGGCTGGGGCGTCGGCACTTGGAGTTCTGGTGGCTTTGGCTCCGCATCATCCATCAGCTCAGTAAACCAGCTACGTCTATGGGCGCATGACAACTATGGCGAGAACCTGATTATTAACCCTCGCGGCGCGGGTATCTATCGTTGGGTGGAAAACAACGGAACCAGTGTTAGGGCGCTTGAGCTTTCCGGCGTTAGTGGTGCCAATCTAGTGCCGACTGTGGCGCTTCAGGTGATCACGTCAGAAACAGACCGCCATTTGGTTGTTCTTGGCGCAGACCCGATCTCTGGCGGCAGCAGGACTGGTCTGGTTGACCCGATGCTTGTAGCCTTTTCGGATCAAGAAAATGATTTGGACTTTGAGCCAAGAGCTACCAACACAGCAGGCTCTTTACGGCTATCCTCTGGCTCTTTCATTGTCGGCGGCATCAAGTCTCGTCAAGAGATCCTGATTTTTACCGACACCAGCCTCTACAGCATGAACTTTATCGGGCCACCGCTTACCTTTGCGATCAACTTGATCAACGAGGGTTCTGGCCTGTTGTCGCCCAAGTCTGCCGTGAACGCACCAAACGGTGTGTTTTATGCCAGCAAGACAGGGTTTTATTTCTACAGCGGCTCAGTCAAGCGGCTGCCCTGCACCGTGCAAGAGTACGTCTTTGAAGACTTAGACTTATCGCAGGCGTTCAAGTGCCACATGGGTGTGAACACAGAGTTCAGCGAGATATGGTTCTTCTATCCAAGTCTTGCAGACGGCACTGGCGAGATCAGCCGATACGTCATTTACAACTATGAAGAAAACCACTGGTCAGTGGGAAGCTTGATTCGTTACGCATGGCTTGATGCAGGCATAGAGGATCTACCGTATGCCACTGCAACCAGCAGCTCTCAGCAATGCGTATTCGAGCACGAAAGTGGCTTTGATGACTACGAAGACGCGATGACTGGCGTGTTTATTGAAAGCGCCGACTTGGACATATCGTCTGGGGATTCGTTCACTTTCATAAAGCAGATTATCCCTGATATGAAGTTTGTCACTGAGTCTGGCGTGAGCGCAGATCCTGCGATGAACATTGTACTCAAGAGCAGGGATTATCCCGGCCAGAGCCTAGTAACTGATTCAACCACGCAAGTTACGCCAACAACCACGTTTAGCAATGTACGCACGAGGGCAAGGCAGGTAGCGTTTCGGTTTGAGAGCGACGATGACAACACGGCTGCTGATCAGAAGGGTTATAAATGGAGACTTGGTTCTACAAGAATCGACATCCAGCCTAGCGGCAAACGTGCATGAGCAGGCTTCTTCAGACCAGATTACCTTTTTCACAGGGCGATTCTGTTGACTCAGACACATTTAACCGACTGATTCGCATACTAGAGTTGAACCTTGGATCGGTTGATTTCACCATTTCGCCGCATTTTAACGCCGCTGAGATAAGCGAGCTTCAATTTGCAACGGGTAGTATAATCTTCAATACTACGAACCAAATACATCAAGCGTTTGACGGCACGAAGTTTAGAGACCTTTACAGCCATCAAACCCACCCAACTGGCCAAACAATTACCTCTGGTATTGGGGTCGTTACAGTGAGTACGCCATAATGGATGCAATGCTACAGAGTCGGATTCAAAGCTTAATTGGTGGCGAGATGCCAACGGGTGTTGAGCAATACGCAGAGGGCGGCGGGGTAGACAAGCCGGGGCCGTTTTCCAATTTTGAGCTTGATTTGGTTGAAGACCTTGAAGGCGCAGAAGCATCAATGGTGACGGACGAGGCGCTAGTCCCGCCAGACCGTGAAAGGCAAAGCTTAGAAACCGCGATCAACGACCTCATGATGGCGCGAGCTGGGGCCGAAGACGAGGGCGAAAGGCAATACATTGACGGCTTAATCGAAGCTTCAGAGGTGGGGTCGCAAGCGCCTATGGCTGATCTTGCTTTACAGCTCTCTGAAGCTGGTCGGGGCGGTGACGTGACTCTAGCTCACGTCAGGCCCGGCGAGATCGTTCTTCCGCCTGAATCGATGGATGACCCAGAGTTTGAGGCTGCGGTTGAAAGGCGGCTTTTAGAACTTGATATGGATCCGCAAGCGTCGGTTGTAGGCGCAGGTATTGCGAGCCTAAACCCAATCACTGGACTGGAAGAGTTTGGTTGGTTCAAAAAGACGTGGAAAAGCGTCAAGAAAGTAGTCAAGAAGGTAGTTAAGCCGATAGCGCAAGTCGCTCAGTTTATTCCCGGCCCTTGGCAAATTCCTGCCGCACTCATAGCCAAAGCGTCAACGATTTATGATGTTGCGAAAGGTCGAGCAAACCCTTTGATGCTTGCAACCGTGTTTTCTCCTCTACCGGGCAGTGATGCTGCTGGTCAGGCAGGAAAAGGCATTGGCTCTCT
>Ga0181410_1000280_pt1 | contig 22857 bp, 34 predicted proteins | sample 33SPOviralmetaG_FD_130112 | JGI IMG/M metagenome (GOLD analysis project Ga0181410, IMG submission 130112) | Marine viral communities from the oligotrophic San Pedro Time Series (SPOT) site, San Pedro Channel, CA, USA - 33 SPOT_SRF_2012-06-20 | ecosystem: Environmental > Aquatic > Marine > Strait...
AACGGTATAGTAGAAAGTTTTAATGCTTTACTATCAGTTGCTTTGTCCATAATATATGACCATCGCTTGTTAGTATGAACCGGCGAAGTATAAACCAAACCATGTGCTGTTGCCACAAAGGCACTTGCACTATCATAAGATACGGTAAGGTTTGGGTTAACGTGCTCTCTTAATTGTCTTTGAATTGATGTTAAGAAACAAGCCCAATCTAATTTACTTGTACCCAAGAAGTGTATCCAATCCCTGTTGTCAAGTAATTTAGAATCTCGCAATATGATTAGGCGTCGGAGAGCCATACTCATATCACACATATTGTTTCCACCAAATGCCCAACCTTCAAATGGAAAATGCTTAACAGCATCATACCATACATCCCCAGTTGGAACGTCAAAGCCTTGAAGCACGTTTAAAAACTTGGTTTGTCCAAGTCTATTCTTTAAAAAATATTCATTGTTATGTACTGTACCTGTAATACAATCACCATACGATTTTAGTCCTGTCTTTGGACTATGTGTGGCATCACTTGCCCAACTAGGAATATCTAACACCATTGACCAATCTGCTGTAAGTTCTAACCAATGTAGAATCTTATCACGCATTGCGTTTGCAGATTTGCCTTTGAAGTTTTCCCAATCAAATTTTAGTATACCTTTACCAATTTGATATCCACCACTGTCACCTACAATGATAGTATCTTTTTTGTTTCTTGTATGAAACATTGATTCTTGAACCATTGATTTATCAACATCAAGATGGGCGTGTCCTGCCGAATACAAACCATATTTGTAATTGAAGTATCCTTTTTCTTTATTAAGATAATTCATTCCTTCAATACCATTTTCAAATCCTTTTGGAATTCTATCATCTGGTACAAATTGTTTATCAGTGCCTATAGTTTGTTGTTGCTTACTTACGTAAGTTTGATAAAAGCCACTAACTGCTGGTAAAAATACCGCATAGTCTTTGTGACTGGCTGTTAGATCTTCTCCGTATGGTTTATTCACTATTGGCTCCTAGCAGGAAGTATGTATTCATATTTGCCAATGCCAGAATCAATTGCAATTTGCATTGCTCCTTGATCACTAAATGACATTGTCGCTTGTGAAGTATCACTTAATTTAAGAATACCTAATACTTGTGCTAACGGCCAAGCCCAACCTTTTGTAAGTTTGCCTTGTACATTACTAGCAAATGGCATTTCAGTTCTATCATTAGCACCATCACCAATATAAAACTTTAATGTATCACCATCTGTCTTTGCAACAAATGTTGGCTCAAAGCCACCCATAATACTATTAAAATATGCCAAGTCTTTTAAATTTTGTGCTGTAGGTTGTACTGTAATATCCCATTCAACACCTTTAAATTTAATTGTTTTTAATTGTTCTTCAATTAAAGAGCTAACCATAAATCTATAACTTGAACTATATCCGCTTTGTGTTGCAAATTTTAATTCTTCAGCAACATCTTTACCATCTCTAGTTGATGTTACAACTTTAATGTTTGCTCCATCTTTTCCATAACCTTCATAGTCTAAATAACCTTTCAATACAGAAAGTCTACCCATTCCAATTAAGCCAGGAACTTCTTCTAACTTGTTGTTCAGTTTGCCTTTTAGAACAACTGTTCTTTCTTCATCCATTGCTTCAACCATAGTACCATCATCTGTGTTTTCAAGTTTTACCGCTTGAATAAACCCCAATGAATGTGTATGCTTTACAATGTCTAATAATACATCTCTTAACATAATATTTTCTCCTCCGACGTTTGTTTCATTTTTACTATATTAGCATTACTGCTTGTCATTGTCAATATCTTTTTTAGACTTTATCCACGCCCTATGATGATGAAAATCAATTGATTGCATTGCTACTGATTTCCATATACTATTGGCCTCTTTTAAAGTTAGAAAAGGTCCGTGTATTCTTCTTGTTTTTAAATCTATAGTTGTATAGTCATTCGGATCTTTATGCATTCCTTCTACTATGTAATACATATTATTTTGTTCCAGCTATTGAATTTGTATAATCTACAGCAAATTGAATGTCTATCCATTCTTTTGGGGATAGTGTTGTTTTCCATCCTAATTTTTTTAATTCAGAATTGTCTGCTGTATTATCATCTGCTTCTGCATCTTGGCCTTCTTGTATAGGAACATCATATCCTGCGTGTTTTACAATATCACTAACTTTGTATCCTTGGCCAGTTCCAACTTCATAAGTTGCGTTTTTGTTTTCAGTACCTTTTTCTACAAATATCATTATTGCGGATACAATATCTTCTACATAAATTAAATCTCTAATATGTTCTGTAGCAAATTTAACTGTACCGTTTCTTATTCTTGACATTAGCATTGTGTCTCTAGCACCTTTACCAAATACTGTAGTAAATCTTAAACCAATTTGTCCAGGATGTGCAACTGCCTCCATTGCTTTTTTACTTGTTCCATATGGTGACTTCCACCATGCGTGTACACAAGAACTTGATGCATATACTACCGGTATATTATTTTTATGACATAAGTCAAATATGTTTTTACTATATTCAACATTAGTTGTCCAATATAACTTTGGTTCTTTCAAACTACGTCTTACATCTGCTATTGCGGCCAAATGTACCACAAAGTCAACATCTGCTGGTATTGTAGCAGAAGAAAAGTCTTTAATGTCTTTACCATGGGCTCTGTCCCATTCAATTACTTCATGATTTAATTCTTTTAACTTATTAGATAAATGACTTCCAATAAACCCAGTACTACCTGTTACTATTACTTTCATATCACAAATCCTTTTACAGTACCAGCCAGTACTATTCCCCAAGTTAGTAATATCATACTCCAAAGAAATACTTTTATCATTATACTGTTTCAAATAAAGAATCAAATACTGCTGACTTTTTAGTTGATTCTAAATCCCATCCTAATCCACTCATTAAATTACTTACTTTTTGATCTATTATTGCTTTTTCCATTTCATCATGATCAAAAGGCAAATCTTTAAACCATTTTGGAATATTTAGTTCATCAATAGGATATGCAATTGATGTATAGTTCATTGGGTTTGGTTTTAATTTACAAACAATTACTTTTTGTCCATCCATTATTGGCAATGAATATAAATCTCTATATGCTTCACGCATTTTATTCCAATTAATACTTGCTCTAACATGACCTGGCAATGCTGGTTTTTTCAGTTTACCATTACCGTTACCATTAATCTGTCCAACTCTTGCTGTATGTCTACTGTATCTAGTTAACTCATCAACATACTTTGTTAAGTTGTTTACACGTTTAGGAGTACCTTTTTCCCAACCAGGCTTATCACTAAACTTTCTTTTAAATTCTTGTATACCACTTAATATTTCTGTTTTGTCTTTACCAGTTAAAATTTCTATTAGTATTTTGGATAAAAAGTCTTGCACAAATTCTGGAGTATCTGATCTTTTTAAATCAAGACCCATTGCTTTTAATTTACCAGGTTTATCTGCATCTTGTCTATTTCCTTCTAAGTCATATATAAGAACTGCATATCTTTTCTTTGTGATAAACAATCCTTTTGATGCAACCATTTCTCTACCACCAACAATTATTTTTCCGTTTTCTATTGGAACATTTGTTACACGTTTCATAAAAGATGGAAATGATCTGTTTACTTCATCTGCAACATTGTCATATAGTTCAACTACTGCTTCTTTAGACCAAGGTAGTTTACCACTTTTAACATCTTCTTTTACCATTGAGTATGCACTAAAGTAAACTGAATCTGTATCACCATAAACAATTGCTTTACCTTTATGATCATATTCACCTGCAATAATTTCATTTGTAATAGATGCCATATGTTTTGTAATTGTTCTACCAGTTAGTGTAACTGATTGTCCAATTCTATGATCAAAGAATCTACAACCAGGATTTAGTATTGCACCATACAAACTGTTTAAGTTAATCTTTTTAACAAGTTGTCTTTTATCCCAAAAAGCAATAGCATCTTTATCATCATTTTTAATTGCTTCTTTCATATTACCTTGTAATACTTTTCTTTCTGCAAACCAACGTTCTAGTAGTCCAGGAATAATTGCTTTTTCCCCTGTGTTAAAAATAGTACCATTTGCTGATAAACACCAATTTTCATTTTGTTGAAATATTACTGCATATAGTTCAGCACCACTCATTTCTTCTGTTGTTCCATCTTCAAAATCAACTATAATATTTGTACCACGGTCTTGTTCTATAACTGCGGTATATTCTAGTGTGCCAAAAAGACCTTCCCAAGAATCTGCTGGTGACTTTTTCTCATTAAATATTTTATTATTAATATATGTTTCTGTATGTGTTGGTCTTAACTGTCCAACAATAGTTTCTGGACCCATATTTAAACATCTAATTACACTTGGATATAGTGAATTAATATCAATAGCACCAATCCAGTCATGCAAACCTTTTTTAGGTTTTGCTACATAGGCACCAACTGCCGCGTCTGTTGAATGTGGCTTACGATATTTTCTATCAGGAATAATTAAATTTCTTTTATGTGATTCATTTACAATTGCTTGTTCTGTAACTGCAACTGCACCCATTGTTGTTTGTAGTAATACAGTATTTGCGTGTGCTAATACATTTGATAAATCAATAAACTTTAATTTCTTATCAAGTTTTGCCAGTAGTGCTACGTCTTGTCTTGAATATGCAATAAACTTTTCAAAATCTTCATTGTATAGTTGATCAAGTGTTCCTTCATATGCGACTTTCTTTTCACCAATTTCATATTCACCAATTGCATCTAATCTATATGAATGCATTTCATGATATGTATATTTTCTGTAAAGTTCTAAATAGTCCAAGTGTACTCGACCAAAAAAATCAAATGTTTGCTGTTCGTTACCAAACTTTGTAAACATTCTTTCACGTGGATAAAGATCCCATAAACTAAAACGTCTTACATCATCTTTGCTTAATACCATTTCAGTTCTGTTTACAATATATGGAATATCAAAACCTTCACTGTTCCAACCACTTAATATATCTGCATCTTCAATTAGATGTAAAAATGTATTAAGAAGTTGTGCTTCTGTTTCACATAATACAGTATTGTCAAACTTTTTAGCAATTGAATCTGCCATTTCAAACGGCATATCTTTTGGAGCAAGACATAATGTAATCAAACTGTCTAACCAACTTAGATGAACACTAATTGCTGTAATACGTTGATGTGGATCATCTGGTCTTGCAAACCCACGATCTTTATCAAAGTCAACCTCAATATCAAACAATGCTATATGAAGATCTGGTGCTTCTTTGTCTAAATAATTTTCTTCTAAACATCTAAACACAGGGTTAAGATCAGATTCATATAATCTTTGTCCTTCATAAAGTTTCTTTTCTTTTTGAAATGCTCTACTACTTGTTATTTCAAACTTATCTAATGATCTACCATAGATAGATTTGTATGGACCATCTTTATCTTCATAATAGAATCTATAACAAGTAGGATAACTTTTGTATACCCTCTTGCCGTTTACTCTTTCTACAATGTTAATAGTGTCTTTATCTCTATTTAAGTAAGCGTCTACATAACTCATTTGCTATATACTTGTCCGAATTTGTTGTTTATAAATGTTTCCCAATTAATGTCTTCTTGCTTAATGAAACCTTCACCTGTTATTTCATCTTTACAATAAGCTAACACTATAGCACAAACTCCTGACGCTGTCGACCTCTGAATTGCACTCATTCCATCTTTTCCAAAAATACTTTTTTGATACGAACGTTCGATTAGTTTTCCTTTTGCTACTCCAATTACTTTAACTAGCATAACAATAACATCTTCTGTTGTATATGGAACTTGTTGATCAAAAAGATCTGCAATTTTATCTCTATTTCTCTTTAATCCTAAATCTTGTAATAAAAAATTCATCCTGTCTCTGTGTCCAGGATATCTAATAGTTTTGTAACTTAAATTTTGTACTTTGCCATCAAATGTTTCACACATAGTTGCTACTCCACCTGAAGTATTAAATGCTTCATATTTTCTACCATCAATATAAATGTTTTCTACACCTGTTAATGGTGGAATTTCTAATTTCTGGCCATCTACAATTGCATCACATAAATTACAATATTCATTTATTAAACCATTTGTTGACCAAGTTAAATAATAACTCATTTCATTTGATGGATAACGTGGCAATGCACCAACTCTCATTTGTACATCATGCACTTCATCAAACTCTTTTGTTAAATTGCTACCTATAATGTTAACTGCACCAGGTGCCAATCCACATTGTGGCATCATAAACGTTTTAGTGTTTAGATTTTTAATGTAACTGGTTACATCTGTATCTTCTGTTAAATCAAAGTATGCTACTCCTAATTTAGAAGCAACTAAGGCAATTTTTTTATTTAAAAAATAGGGAGCCGCTGAAACAACAACATCTTTACCTTTTAAAAAATGTTCAATTTGAGTTTCATCTGTCGCATCTATAGGAACACAATTACCTCCTGATGTATCTTGGTCTGCAACCGTTACATTGAAATACTCTGATTTTAATAGACTGGCAATGATTTTGCCTATTTTTCCGTTTCCTATTACTGCTACATTATTTTTCATAAGTTTATTTTTTCTTGGTATTGCTATTTACCTTTGAAAGTTTAATTCCATAGGCATTTGCTAATTTTTCTGGTTCCATTCCATCAATTGCAATAATACTACTATATCCAAAATCATACCATTTACCATCAACGTTAGATCTAGCCTGGAAAGATACAGACCCGTTGTCTTTCTTTGTTATTTCATTAATAGTAAAAAATCCTTTTTGAGCAAACGTTCCTCCACCGAATTCATTGGCTTTATACCATGCTTCAATTTCAGTGTCTACGTGAACAATGTTACGTTTGATTAACGTATCTCCGAGTTGTTTTTCCATTTTATTTTTCTTTCTTTGTTAGTTGTTTTACCTACACTATATCCTATACCAAATGATACTGCTATTACAGTACATATAGCCAGAATGTGCCATATCCAAAATGAGATCATTTTTTGTCCTCCTTGAATTCATCAAATGTTATTGCTGTTTCTACTTTTAAAATTTTGTCATGTAAGGCTAATTTACAAAGCATTACATCATCTTTTTCAGCAAGATATAAAACTGGGTTACACCAATAATATTCATACTGTCCTTTTGTTCTAATCATTTTTACTAATGATGCCCCGTATCTATATCTACTAGTATCTTTATCTTTAAAAAATCCTTTAAACCATTCAACTGGAAAATTGTTAGACGAATCAAATGTAACTTTGTATCTATACTTGTTCCAAAACAAAGTTGTTCTTGTTAAGCAACCAGGATTTTTGTTTAGATGTTCAAAATGTTTTTTATTTAAAGGCTCATGTACTTCTGTTACATATTGATGATTTTCATCTAAAACGTGCATCAAATCTTTTCTTGTTTTAAAGAACATTTGAAAGTTTCTCATGTGCCTTACACGATAACTATTTTCTGGTAATGTTTTCATCCATTCAAGGATTTTTCGCATTGAACTATACCAACCATCAACGTTATCATGTTGATGATGCATAACTAATTTATAAGGATATTCGCCATAAAATAGTTTTGTTGTATTTTTAAATTGCATTTGTATTCATTTCCAATTCAATATTACCATTTACAATTTTTACCATTACTGTTCCACCGTTAATTAGTTTACCAAATAATATTTCTTTTGCTAATGGTTTTTTAATGTCTTGATCAAAAACACGTTGCATTGGTCTTGCACCCATTGATGGATCATAACCTTTATCAGCAATCCATTGTACTGCCATTGCATCTAGTTCAATAATAACATTTTTCTCTTTAAGCATTTCATTTGTTTCATTTTTAACTTTGTGTACAATTTTAACAATTTCATCTTTACTTAATTTGTTAAATTTAATTGTTGCATCAAGTCTATTTCTAAACTCTGGAGCAAAGAAGTCTTTTACATAATCATCTGATAGATTAGTAGTTTCTGGCTTACCAATACCCATTGGTGGCTTTTCACTTGCCTGTGCACCTAAGTTAGATGTTAAACATAGTATTACTTTATTAAACATTACCATCTTACCTGTTGCAGATGTAAGTTTACCATCATCCATTACTTGTAATAATACTTGTAGTACTTCTGGTGCTGATTTCTCAACTTCATCTAATAGTAATACACAATTAGGATTGTCTTCAACATCATTAATAAGTTGTCCTGAACCAATTGACCCTTCAGCATATCCTACATACCCCGGAGGAGCACCAATTAGTTTAGATACAGAATGTTTTTCTTGATATTCAGACATATCATATTTTAATAATTTAATACCTAATGAATCTGCAAGTTGTCTACATACTTCTGTTTTACCAACTCCTGTTGGACCTACAAATAAAAATGATCCAATTGGCTTGTTGTAAGGTCTTAATCCTGCTTTAGCAATCATAATAGAATCAACTAGTTTTTCAATTGCTTTGTTTTGACCAAAAACTTTTGCCTTAACTTTGCCTTCTAATCCAGCATAGTTATCAGTTTGTTTTTCATCAATGATATCTAAAGGAACTTTAGAAATTTTACTAACTTGTTCTTGTATCATTTTTTCTGTTACTGATGGTGCTTCAGCCAATCTTGCTTTTGCACCTGAGGCATCAATAACATCAATTGCTTTATCAGGTAAAAATTTACCATGAATAAATCTACCTGCAAGTTCAACTGCTAAATCTATTGTACCTTCATCATATTTTACTTTATGGAACTTTTCATAGTAACCTTTAATACCATTTAAAATTTGTTTTGTATCTTCTTTTGAAGGTTCATCTAAATCTAATCTTTGGAAACGTCTCATTAATGCACGATCTTTTTCAAAGTTTTCTCTATATTCTTCAAATGTTGTTGTACCAATACACAATAGTTTACCTTTTGCAAGTATTGGTTTTAATAGTGTACCAAAATCTAAATTAGATTGCCCGGCACTACCCGCTCCCATAATTTGGTGAATTTCATCAATAAACAAAATAGTATCTTTACGTTTTTTTAATTCATCTAAAACTACTTTGGCACGTTCTTCAAAGTCACCTCTAAATTTTGTACCAGCAACTAATGATGAAACATCTAAACTATATACTATTTTGTCTTTAAGAGTATCTGGAACTTCTTTATTAATAATTTTTTTAGCAAGTCCTTCAGCAATTGCTGTTTTACCTACACCTGGCTCACCACAAATAATTACATTGTTCTTTTTACGTCTTGCTAATATATGAACAATATCATCTACCTCATTAGCTCTACCAATTAAATCATCAACACGGCCTTCTTTTGCTTCTTTGTTTAAATCTAAACAGAAGTCTTTAAAATTAATTGCTGGATTGCCACCAGGACCTTGTCCAGGCATACCACGTTCCTGTAATCCACCTTCTTCGCCGTATCTTTCTTTTGTTAATTGTTCAATAACTGACTGTCTACTTACTTTATGTTTTTTTAAGAAGTGTAATGCATAACTTTGTTTCTCACTTAACAAACTAACAAACACATCTTTAATACCTAATTTTTTTCTACCAGAGAAAATAACCTGTGTTACTGCTCTGTTGAATACTCTTTCTAGTGCAGAAGTTTTTCTTGGTGCTTCTTCTGATTCAATAACTATATCATTTAATTTATTTTCAATGTATGCCATACAGTCGTGCATAATCTCATCTGTTTCACCACCTATTTCACTAACAAGATTTTGTATATCTTTTTCTTCCATTAGTGCCAATAATAAATGTTCTAAAACTACATATTCGTGATTACGTTCAGACGCATATCCCATTGCCCTATCAAGGACTTCTTCAATCGGATCAAACTCTTCTGCCATATTGTCTCCATATTTTCTTTTGTTTACGTTTAGCAATGTCTAGTGCTAACCTTGAAACTAAAGTATCGTAAGTTATACCGTTTAGGTGATCAGTTTCATGTTGAAATATTCTTGATACCATTCCTTCTAACTTTTCCGTTACTCTCTTCCCTATAGTATTTACATATTCTACAGTTACATTATCTGGACGTAAAACTTGTAACCATAAATCAGGAAAACTTAAACATCCTTCTTGCATTTTAACAAGCTCGTTGCTTGTTTCAATGATTTTTGGATTAGTAATTACTGTGTACGACTCTTTACTTCCCATAATAAAAAAACTCTTGTTAATACCAACTTGTGGTGCCGCTAGTCCAACTCCATGACTTTTTATCATTAAGTCGTACATTTCGTTCCCATATTTTACTATATTATCCATGTCTTCGTCAACACTTATTGTGGATGTTTTTAAAATTTCTGAAGGTGCATAAACTAGTTCCATTATTTGTTACCTTTTAGTTTAGATATTAATTCTTTTTGTTCATCAGTTAATATTTTTGGTATAGAATAATTTAATTTAATATACAAATTACCAAAAGATCCTGCTGTTGTTTGCATTCCTTTTCCTTTAAGTCTAACAATACTATCTGGTTCTGTTAAAGGTGGTACCATGACTTTTACTTTTCCAGCAAAATGATTTATAATAATTTCAGTTCCTGCTAATGCATCAAAGACATCAACGTCTACAGTAGTATATAAATCGTAACCTTTTTTAGTATAATTAGGGTGTGGGTATAATGATAGAATAACATACAAATTACCAGGACGTAATTCTTGATGTGCTGTTGATCCTAACCCATTGAATTTAATTTGTGAACCATCATCTGCTGTTAATGGTATTTGGACTTTTACGTTTTTATTTGAGCCGTCTGGCGTTTTTACTATTAATTCTTTTTCTACTTTATTATAGATATCATCTAAAGAAACTGCTAAATTAATTCTTATATCTTGATTACGTAATGGCTTACTATACTTTTGTCTATTTGTTTGTCTTCCTCTGAAAGGATGTCGCTGTCCAAAAAACTGTTCAAACATTGCATCAAAACCTTGACCTTGTCCCATGTTGATTACAATATCATCTACACCACCATTAAATTCAAAACCAGATTGTCCAGCATTGCCCCCAAACTTACGTTGCATATCATACTGTTGTCTTTTTTGAGTATCTTTTAATGTATCATGAGCTTCGCTTATTTCTTTAAATTTTGATCCATCACCACTGTTTACATCAGGATGATGTTCTTTGGCCAATTTTTTATAGGCCCTTTTTATTTCGTCCTGCGAAGCATTGGATTGAACACCTAAAGTTTTATAATAATCGCTCATAATTATAGTATATAACAGATTACAAGAAAGTCAAGTAATTATTTAGGTTTGTTGTCTGTTTCTAGTTGCTCGTCTTCATACTCTTCATAGTACTTTTTATATTCTTCTAAAAGAGTATTTGTTTCTTGAAGTTTTGCTCTAATCTGTGCAAAGTTTTTGGCCAGCAATTCAAAGTCTTTATCTGACAAACCAAATAGTACAGGATCCAATCCCTCTGCTTCCATTTTAGCAAATACTTCATCAGCATTTTCGCTATTAATGATAATCCATTTTACTTTTTCAAGTTCTAATGGAGTTGGCATTGGATAATCTAATTTTTGTCTTGGCTCTTCAACTGAAAATATTTTTATTTTTCTTTCCCCAATTGCACAACCAGTTAATAAAATTGTTGTTAGTATTATTAAAATTATCTTATTCATATGGTACATAAGAAGGATTTGCTAGTGACGGACATTCTGGATTGATTTCCGATCTCTTAGTTGCCTTCAACTCCTTTTCTGTGTGTGGTGCACCTGAAGCCAATTCAACACATCTCATTGCATTCTTGGCACCTTTATTAATAATTCTTTCTACTGGAACAGGTTTTTCAAGTGCAAGTTTACCTACATCTCTTTTCTTTTTGTTAAATCTTTTATCTAAATCTTTTAAATCTTTTTGTAAAACATTAATAAGATTGTTTAATTTTCTATTTGATTGTAATATTTCTTCAAAGTCTTTTTTCTGTTGATCTAATAATTCTTGTTGTGTATTAATACTTTGTTCTAATTGTATTTGATTTGCTTTTAATATAGCATTATCACTACGTAATTTCATAACATACATTCCAGCCCCAGCTATAGCTGAGATAAGAAGTGCCATAAACATTAATCTAAATCCAAACATTATTTTTTCCTATAAACTGTATCACAGTTCTCTATGTATTTACTATAATCTCCAATACCATGATCTACAAAACCATCTGCTACTGTTTTATTAAAAATACTGGCTATACTATCTTTAAATAATCTCCAAAATTTTACTGCACCAATACGTATTTCATGATTACGATCAATGTAACAAAATTTACCAACGTGTTTAAATCCTAAAAGTATAAAAGGAACTCTAGTAACTAAATCTCTTTGGTTTCTAAATCTCCATACCGGACATTTAATTGTGCTTATAAATTTTTTATTACCTGTTCTTGGAGATCCATAAGTAAAACATCCTCTAGCAAATGTTCCTAAACGTGAAGCCGCAACTGTTGCCGCCGCCGCACCTAATGAGTGTCCTGTTGTATAAACTTTTTTAGTTTTACCTGTTTCTGGATTTACTCCGTGCTTAAAAAATATTACTTTAATTTGATCCCATATTTCATCAACATAAGTTGCAAAGCCTGTGTGTACTCTGCCACCTTCCCATGCTGGTCTTTTCCAAAATTTCATATCTGAAAAAACATCTTTCATCTCTGTTGGCTGTGTACCTCTAAATGCAATTATAAAGTTTTTATCATCCCAAAGTACGTATGCTTGAGATCCATTTCTATCAACAAATTCGTACTTAAGATGCTCTAATTTTTGTTTACGTAAAAAATGTACAAATGCTTTAGGAGTGTAATATGCCGCTCCACTTAATTTTGAAAATAATAGTGCTGTATCTTGATGCCAATCATCAACAACAATTTTAAGTGGCCCAGACATGAGTTGCTCCATTCTGTTTACCTATTCTAGCAATATGATTCATTCTTTTAATTACTTCGTTATAGTAACCTTCTGATTTACCACCACTAATCATAGTTGCTCCACCACCTGATTTATCAACTGTTGTTGGTTCTTCTGGTGATAATTTACCAATGTGTTTTTGTAACCATTGTGTTGTTTTTGCTATAAATTCATCTATTGGAAATGGGTGAGCTTCTTCTAAATCAGTTGTATAACCAAGCTCATCCATTACCATTCGCATATTTGCGTTAGCAAGATTGAGATCTAGTTCAGGTTTGTAATCTGGATTTGGCTTAGGATCTGCATCATATGGATAATCTGCTTTGTAAACATCTGGATGATATCTATCACCTGAATCAACTGAAGCTCTCCACATATTGTCCTCACCTTTAGCACCTGCTGAAAAGCTCATGCTCTCTTGTATTGCCTGAACCAGTTCTCTAAATCTCATATTAACCTCTTGTAAAAAATTGCCAAGCACCAAAGGCAATTGCGCCGTATGCCGCAATGTTTACCCAGCTACCTAGAAATAAAATAATTAATCCCACAGCAACTAAACCTAGTCCACCGTGTGATGCTTTTTCACTTAATCTGTCTAATAACCAACTCATGTTAATCTCCTTATTTTTTGTTTTCAAGTTTATCAAGCCTACTCTTGATATCCTCTATTTCTTTTGTTAGTTGCGGATGTACTTTTCTCCAAGCACCTAAGTCTTGATTAAGCCAAGTCCAACCGTATCTATCACGAAAGAAATCAATTGTTGCATCCCACTTGCCATAAAACCATACAGCAATTCTTGTGTTACGCATATAAGCAATAAACATAGCACCAAAAATAGCACCTGCTATCGCTGTCCACATCCATAATCTGTCTGTGAACATTGCATTTATCATTGTTGTAATATATTCCCACATACTATTTGTACCTATATACTATTCTTCCTTTAGTAACATCGTAAGTTGATAGTTCAATATCAACTTTGTCATTGTCTAAAATCTTAATATGGTTCTTTCTCATTTTACCACTTAAATGACCTATCACATCATGACCGTTATCTAATTTTACTTTAAACATTCCGGCAGGTAAAATTGACGTCACCATACCGCTCATTGTTATAATATTCTCTTTACTCATTAACCTCTGATTGCTTTTTTAATCATTTCTTCTGTTAGTGAATGTGATCCACCTTTGTAAAAATGTAAATTCCATTCATTAATTGAAGTTATTGATTTAATGTCATGCAATATTTCAGAAACTTTTTTCATTGTGTCTTTATTTTTATCTATTTCTACAAACACCATATAGTTTCCATCTTTGTCAGGGCCAGGTGATACTTCTGTATCAACTACATCAATATAACCTCTTTCAATAAATCTACTTAAATCTCTTGCAGGCTCTTCGTCTTTAGCATATAAACCCATTACAAGGATTTCATTTGACTCACCACTTTTTGATTCAAACTCGTCGATGCTAACTTTATCTAAAATCAAATGTTCTAAGTCACTTGGTCTTAGACCTTCATCTATTTTATTATTGATCAGTGAGTAAAGCTTCATCGCTCAATCCTTCCTCTTGCCCTTGTTGTTTAGCTTCTTGATCAGCTACTGATGTATCTGTAGCATCTGCTTCTAACTCCAAATTAAAGTTTTCTAAAAACTTCTTAGGCATTTTAACGTTTACTAACCAAACTGGAACTTCGTCAACTTTTGGCTTACGTGTTCCTGGTTGATAGTCATCGTATGATTCAACTTTGCGTGGAGACTTGTAACTGTCTTTTTTGTAAGACACTTTACAATCATAGCCTAATAATCTTTGTCCGCCTGATGGATCTGGCATTTCATTTAGCGGATACATTAGAGTTGTTTCTACCCAGTATCTACTAACTGTAGGACCTTCAACTATTTCGCCTTGATCCCAATTTTTATATGTGTATAAACCCATTTCATCTAGTGCTTTTTCAAACTCTAGTAATGCATCCAAAAGGCTAGTGCTTTTGTGTATTGCATAATGATTATTAACTATATTGTCTGCTTCCATAACACTTATATTTATACTATTTTAAAGCCGATTCGTCTAATTTGATTAACTGCTGATATCCGCCAATATTCTCGCCATCTATGAAAATCTGTGGCATTTGACGTAATTGCGGGTGTTCACGCATGAATTTTTCACGAGCATCGGGCTCTTCAATGCTAATTTCTTCATATTGAATGCCTTTATTGTTTAACCATGTTTTTGCCATTGTACAATATCCACATAGATTTTTAGAATATATTATTATTTTTTTCATTATTCTTTCTCCGAAAATTTAAACTCTTTTAATGTTACTGGTATTGTTAATGTTTTGCCATCTCTTATTACAACAACATCAACTATATTACCTATGTCATTATACCACAATTGCTTGATAAGGTCAAGTGATGTTATAATTTCTTTTGACCCTACTTTTATTATTAAATCTTCTGGTAGTAATCCAGCCTCGTATGCCGCACCGTCTTTTGGTGTATCTTCAATTATTACTATAGACTTAATACCTTTATCAAGTAACAGTTGACGTTCTTCTTTAGTTTCAACTGTTTTTACCATTATTCCAATTGCTGGATATGTAACAAACCCTTGTTTAGTAACTTTACCATTAACATCATATTCTGCTGTATTCATAATATGTCTAACAGAACGTTCTGCTAATGCTGACGGCAAAGAAAAACCAACTCCAGCAAATGATCCAGTTTGTGAAAATAATAAAGTATTAACTCCTATTACTTCACCATTCATATTAAACAATGGGCCACCTGAGTTACCTTGATTAATAACCGCATCTGACTGATTATAAACTATCATTGGTGTGCCAGGTTTTTGTCTATCTGTATAACTAATAATTCCTTTAGTAACTGACCATGGCATACTCATACCATGTCCAATTGCAATAACATCTTCACCCAATCTTAATTCTTCACTATTACCCCACTCAACATAGTCAGTTGGAAATAATGGATCAATTTTAATTACGGCAATATCTGCAATTTCATCAACACCTATTATTTGTGCTTTATTAAATTTTAGTGGCGATGACCAATAGTATATTGTAAGTTCTGCCGCACCTTTTACCACGTGTGCATTTGTAACAATATATCCTTCACCATTTATAAAAAATCCTGTGCCTACTCCTCGGATTGGAACTCCACTTGGAGGCATAAGCCCACCAAAGTTATCATCAGTTGGATCAGTTTGAACTCGCTGTTCAATATAAATGTATACAACTGACGGTATTACTTTATCAACTATATCTGCTGTGCTACTAAAGATAGATGTTTTATATTCAAATGTATTTGGATTATCATCATCTTGGTTGCCAGATACCGCTGTTGGGGATGCCAGTAAACATAATATTGATAAAACTGCTAATAATTTTTTCATGTTAATTCCTAAATTTGCCTGCATCTATTGACAAATCAGAAACCATTTTCTGTGTTGCCTGTGTTGGTCTGCTAATGCTAATTGATTCTTTTATCAACATTTGATTGAGTTCACACATTATCGATACGGCTTCTTCCCGTGTAAGACGTATTTCGTTGCTATGAGTTTTTTGTAGATTAATTACTCTTTCGCAGAATTTTTTTACGTGTTCGTAGTTTGCCATTGTCGTCTTTCTCGCTTTTTATTATTTATGTTGATTTGCATCTCCATTTCTGAAAAAAATGGACCAGCGAACGACATGGCGTTTTCAACTAAAGTTTGCATTTTAGGATTAAATGATGGAACCCAACCTTTGGGAAATTCCACGCAATAATAACCCGCACAATGCCTAACCTGCGATTTAGACGTTTTTGTATAGGTTGGTAAATTACTTAATGATTCTATGTTGTATGGTTTAATTTCAGTAGGATAGCCATTTACATCAAACTTGCCAGATTCTGGCTGTTCTGCATTTGATTTTGAATTTAATGTCAGCGGATCTGATCCTAAAAATTCAACTACATCATTATAATTTTGAAATTCTTTTTTATCTTGTTCTAGTAGTACTTGCCATTTATCTGATGACTTACGCATTGTACCAACTTTTTGTTCATTTTGTTGTAATATCCAAAATGAATTTTTAATTATTTGCTTGGCTTGTAGCACGAGGGTATCCTGCGTTTAAATATTGAGCATGATCTGTTGGCTGTTCGGATAATTTAGTTAATCCATATTTTGCACAAAATTTCATAAATCGAACTCCAACTTGCTCAACGTGTTTTGGATTTTGTGCTTCATATATTTCTTTGTAAATTTTAGTTTTAATCTCATCTGGTTGTTGTGTAAGATCAATTAGTTTTTTATTTCTTTCATAACATTCTTTTACTCTATGTTCTACACCATTATGATCTGTCCATCTTTGTAGCATTAAGTTATTCCACATAAAGCCTTGATTGTTTTTATCTTTAAATGCTTCTTCTAATTTTGTTTTACGTACTTTTGGATATGCAGAAAATACATTATCAGCACTATCACCTCTCATACATTTTTCAAACAACATCCATTCTGGATTAGGTGGCATCTTTGTTAAACCAGTTTTTTTATCAACAATTGGTTTATCTTTTTCATCATAAAATCCATTTACTGTAACAATTTGATTTGCTACGCCATTATATAAAGAAACATTTGGATTTATTAATTGATAAAAGTCAGAGTCAGATGATATAATAATGTGTTTATCATCTGGATGTGCCTGTGTCCATAATGCTATCAAATCATCTGCTTCAGATGTTGATTCACGCAATACTGAACAATTTGTATTTTCTTTTACGTATGTACAAAAATCATCAAATGCTTCCCACCATATAACATCTTCTTCTCTTTCATTTACAGATTTTTTATCTAATACTACCTTACGATTTTTTTTGTAAGGTTCGTACATATCTTTACGCCAACTACGTCCTTCTAAACAGAATACAACGTGTGATCCTGAAAACATAGTGTTTGCTTTTTTAAGTGAATTGAAAAGTATATGAAATGCTAAACTGATCTTTGTATCAAGATCTGTACCTCTGCCGGAAACGTGTCTAGCTCTAAAAAATGTATTTGCTGTATCAACTAAAATATGTGTCACGAATATTCTACTTTGCCATCTTCTAATGCTGTTTTGGCTACTTTATCTGTCTGTTGAGTTTTTTCTTTTAACTCATCAAACACATCTGGATCCATTGTTTCTAATACAATACCTTTGCACAAATCATCAAACCATTTGTTTACTGTTTCGTCATCTGTAATGCCTGAATATCCATTTTTGCCTAACATTTCAATAAAAGACTGATTCCAATCTAATTCAAAGTATCCTTGCTTTGGATTGTTTGGATCAAAATGCGTGTTTAGTACAGTCACATATGGCTTGCCATCTATGTCAGCTAATTTTTTTTCTAATGCAACACCTTCTAAATCGTTCTTTGCTTCAGCAACTTCTTTTTCTTTGCCTTTTAAGAACCAACTTTTAGGATTATACTTAAACGGTAGTTTCATCTTCATGTTTATCCTTGTTTTTTAGTTTTTCTTCTTGTTTTAATTCTTCTATTTGTTTATTAATTACTTTGTCCATTGGAAATAAAATAACGTTGTCATATGCTATTGCTTTTATCACCTGTTTTAAATAATCTATATACTTCATTATATATGTATTTATTGATTCTGTCAAGTAGTCTTTCCAAGAAATTGTGTACTTAACACCTTTAATTCCTCATTAGAAAAGTTACTTTTCCAAGTATTGGCCTTGTGTGTTAACAGTTGGATATTGTCTGTTGTATATCCTTTTGTTGGATCTATCCTATCAATTGTACAAGATTGTGGATTGCACCATTTATTTTGCCAATGCATTCCGCCACGTATAAATTCAAGATCATCTCCTGTAATTGCACATTTCCAATTTTGACTTTCACCTATTTTATATACATCAAATTTAGTAATTTCACTTGCCCAAGATTTTGTTCCTCGATTTTTAGCACGACTAATATTTTGTTGAATAAATTTTAATTTGGTATTATCCATATTAACAATGAGCTATAGGATCGTGTGTTAAATTGGCCATTTGCTCTAATCTGTTTGTTGGGTATTTGTGTCTATTATTTAAAAATTCTTCACTTTCTATAATTTTACCGTCAACAAGAAATCCCCAAGTATCTACTTGTTTGCCCATAAAAAATATACTCCAGCAAGGAATTGTATTACCATTTTTATCTTTGGCTAATTCTAAGTAGTGTAAATCACTTGCTTTTTTAAATCTAATTGATCCTGGACCTCTCCAATATCTACCTTCTGGTGTATTTTCCCAATATCCACCTTTAAGTATAAATGCTCCCCAATTCCAAGGATGACTATGTAGTATAGGTTCATCACTCATCATTACTTTGTGCATAGTAATATTAAAAGGAAAATCTTTTCTATCTTTTAAAAACAAATAGTATCTTATAAGATACTCTCTTGTATTATCTCTGTTATAGATTATTCTTTTTCTATTTTTAAAAAAGTTTTTAATTACATCCATTTTCTAACCCTGTCAACTTTACTCATTTCACCTGGTTCAACTTTTTCTGGTACTGTGTATCCTTCTTGTGCTGAATACTCATCTAATTTTTCAACATCATCTTTTCTTTGCATTTTTTCTTTTATATAAACTACCAATTCACTTATGCAATACACAATAAAAATTATCACACACATAACAAGCATAGCCGCTGTATAAACTAATTTTGATAAGGTTTCAAATATACCTAACTTACTATATTCTACTGATTTATCTTCTGACTTAAACCAAAGTTCTTTTAATTTGCTTTTCATTACGTTCCTATTGCATTACCAAAAAGATAAACGTGAACTCTTGCCGCAACATTGTAACCACGTTTAAATGCCTTTTCTGCAACCTTTCCTGCACCTGCTGTTTGCTCTTCTTCTCTAGCACCTGTTGGCATAACCCATATTGGCCAATCAACACCTTCTGCTTTAAAAAGTTTAATTACTTCTTCCATTTCATCCCATTCTCTATCTTCAGGACCTACTACAAACTTTAATTGTCCTTTGCTAGAAAGTTTTCTGTATTCTGCAACTATCTCAGGCTTAATTGCTTTTTCTCTCTTCTCACCTGATACTGTAAACAATTTAGGACTACAACTAAAAAATATTTCTGTATCTATTCTGTTTACCCAATCAATAAATGGCTGTCTAAGTTTCTGTGTACCATTGGTTTCAAACGTCATTGACCCAGGCAAGTTGCCTTGTCTTTCAAGTTCTTCATATATACCAATAGTTGCTGTCTGTCCTGTTAACATTAAAGGTTCGCCACCTGTAATACACAAATGTTGTCTTTGCTTTGTAACAGGATGTAAAAACAATCCTTGTGGATTGCTTTCATTTTTCATTATGTCAACTATTTTGTTTGCCATCACAGTTGGCGTTTCTTGACCCATTAAGTCTTTAAACTTCTTTGCCCAAGTGTAACTTGAATCACAGCCTTTATCCCAAACTGGCAAGTCTTCAACACGTTTTACACTCGATACATCAAAATTTTCAAATGGCAAATCATATGTATCTGGATTTGTTGGATCTTTTTGTCCAAATCCATTACATTGTAAATTACATAAAAAGAATCTTATCCATGCTGTTGGAACACCTGTGTAATGTCCTTCACCTTGAATACTGTGAAATATCTCAGAATAATAGAACTTTTTTTCTATGGTTTTACCAAACTCATGTTGTGCCAATGTCATAATATGTTCTCCATTATACTACCTATTATATAGTATTTAGGTAATATGTCAACCTTTTAAATAGGCCAACATTGTGTCAACATCACTAACTTCAAAAGGATCCATATCGTCTCCTTTGTCATTTTTTCCAGGTTCTACAAACATTTTCATAATAGCACCGTTTTTAATTAATGCTGAATAACGCCAACTTCTGTGGCCAAATCCTAAATGTTCTTTATTAACTAACATTCCTAGTTCTTTCGTAAAATGGCCGTTGCCATCTGGAATTAGTTTGACGTTCTCTACGCCTAAGTCTTTAGCCCAACTGTTCATAACAAATGCGTCATTAACACTAATACAATATACTTCGTCTACATATTGTTTAAGCTCGTTATACTTTTCTTCGTATCCAGGTAAGTGTGTAGATGAACAAGTTGGTGTAAATGCTCCTGGCAATGAAAAAAGAACAACTGTTTTATTTTTAAAATAATCATCAGCTGTTGCTTCATGCCATTTGCTATCTACTCTACATTTAAATTTTGTTTGTGGTACTTGTTTTCTATACATTTCATTTACTATAGTCATATATTATTTTCCTCCTTTCTTCATATTTTCTGCTTGATAAGGATCATCAGGATATGCACGTCTTACTCCTTTAGGTCGACCTTTTTGGTCTCCTAATGTTCTTGGTATAAAATGTACATGAGGCCAAAATATACTTTGTCCTGCTGATTCTCCGTTATTCATTCCTAAATTAAATCCGTCTATTTCTCCTGAGTTAACCATATCTGTACCTTTGCGATATGCTTCTTGGAAACATAATCCAATCATACCAGGAGCATCTTTGGTTTTTGGGATAAACAATAAATGACCTTCTTTTGTAGGATACTTGTCTTCATATACAGCAAAGCAAGGTTCGTCATGTACTGCTTTTCTTTCTGCCCAAACAGTATCTTTAAACTCTTTTGGATTTGTGTTTACTGCTTCATTGTGCCAAGGATATGGTTCATCTGACCATCTGTTTTTCATATTGCCCACCATTCTTCCCATGGATATACTATCCAACTAGGATTTTCATCTTTGTTAATAAATTTTGAAACATAATCTACGTCACCAAATTTACTTGGCTGATTTTCTGTTAATACTGCAAATCTAATATTAGCAGGCCAGTTTATTTCACCTTGCTTATTCCAATCTTGTTTAATCCAAGCAAGTGTTTCACCTGTATCATTTATGTCATCTACGATAAGAATGTTTTTACCATCTACTGCATCTTGAGCCATCCATTTATTTGACTCAGGTGTTGTTGCATGATCTCGTAATTTAATTTCTAATGTATGCATTGGAACTTCAAAGTAATGACTCAGCATTGTTGCAGGTATTAACCCACCACGAGTCAATCCAACTACATAGTCTGGTTTAAAATTATCTCCATCAACAGCAATTTGCTGTACAATGTCAGATATCATATCTTGCACATTTTCCCAATTGTAATATTCTTTTTTCATATAGGCATCGTCACTATTGGTTGTTTTGGTTCTTTTAATTTTTTTTCTTCATCACTAGGAATAGTTTTAGTTTGTTTTACTGCAACTTCTTTTAAATAATCATCTTGTAAAAGACTTTTATGCACAAAGAATCTTTCCATTTTTTTAGTATAATGTTGCCATTTAGTACCAACATCTGTACCATCAGATAATGTAATTACAAAATCTCTTGATAAAAACCAATCATATATTTGTTGACAACTAAAGCCAAAACGTTCTGGTTGTCCATCTACCATTTCTAATTGTACAATTGGTCTTTGTGTTACAATTGTTTTTTCTGCACCCATTACTACAGGAAATTCATAACCTTCTGTGTCTATTTTAATAATATCTACATTTTCAAAATTATACGAATCTAATGTTTTAACATCTACTTTTACCTTTTCAGGTTCAACTGTTCTTCTTCTTTTCTTTCCACTTGGTAAAGGTACATCAATATTTTCAATATGATTGTGTCCTGCATTGTCTTTTTTAATTAATATTTCAAAAGATCCTGGCTTATCACCTAATCCATTATTGTATGTATTAATGTTTCCTGTTGTTTTTAATGATGCTCCAAACTTTCCATTAAAGTTTACACTACCATTTAAGTACCACGGCTTAACCATATTTTCATCCAATTGTGCTTTTGCTAACACAATGTTTTTAAGTGCCATATTGTACGTTTGT
>Ga0181410_1000284_pt1 | contig 22518 bp, 17 predicted proteins | sample 33SPOviralmetaG_FD_130112 | JGI IMG/M metagenome (GOLD analysis project Ga0181410, IMG submission 130112) | Marine viral communities from the oligotrophic San Pedro Time Series (SPOT) site, San Pedro Channel, CA, USA - 33 SPOT_SRF_2012-06-20 | ecosystem: Environmental > Aquatic > Marine > Strait...
AGCGACTACTCAGCAAATCAGCGACAAAGTAATAAAGCTTTTACAAATCAACGGACAGTTAAAGGCAGTCATCAATACCGGCAGCTATGCCAACAAAATGTGGACCCGCGTTCAGAACACAACCGCAGGAGCGACATGGTCACTGGTAAACACAGGTTTAAGTGAGTCCTGGGAAAATCTGCCTGTCACAGCGTGGGTATTTAATGCACGCTTAGATCCAGTCACTTGCCCTGTATGCAGACCGCTTCATCTGCAGAAACGAGCAACTAGAACTGGGTTTCCTATACAACCACCAATCCACGCAAATTGTCGTTGCTCAATAATTCCTCTACTAGGCTAGTTTGAGTAAACAAGCAAGTAAGTAATGGCGTGTTGGATCCCCGGCCCTGCAAACATGTGTTGGCCAGCCAAGCCTGAGCAGTTTGCTAAATGGAGAAACGGACGAATCGAGGAGCCTGCACCACAAAAGGAAGAGCCCAAACGTCGCCGCCGGGCTCCAGGGGGATCCTCAAGTCAATCTGCCGCATCTAGCTGAGTACGCAAGTAGCCATCACTTGCTGACACGCTTATTAGACGAAGCAAAGGAGACTTTTAACAATTTAAGAACAATCTGAAGAAGGCTGTTTTCTTTTAACCGGCTCATTCCGATGATTTCGCTAGCGGCATAAAGGCCAATTGAGACCATGGCACTTGTGTTTGGATCGAGTTGCACGAGCGTACAAGGAAGCTAAGTAAATGTTACTTGCCTTGCTCCAAGGCTCTAAGCCGTAATTCGTGATCATCAATCCGCTCTTTAAAGTCTTGCCGTAGGAGTGTGATCTGCTCCAAGACGATGGTAATCCTGGCATCCATTGCACTAGAACGTTTGTCAAGACGCCATAATGCACCTACCCCCGTAGAGATTATTACCGTCGCAAGACCCGAAAAGAAGTCCACGGATCGTCAAAAAATATCTAAAGAAAGCATAGTCGAAACAGATTGATAAACCTACAGCAGTATCTACCTGCAAGTTAATAACATAATTAAGCACTATATTTAATTCGTTACCTCCACTTTTTGATGCCAGAGGACATTCCAACAACCGAGTCCGTGACCGGTCTAGAGGTGGCTGTGCCACCTAATCCTCCCCAACCCGTACAACCTTCTTCTGACCCCCAAGAAATTGAGGGTTTACGTCACAAACTCGGCCTGGCTAATCACCATGCCAAGCAGGCAAAGAAGGAAAAAGAAGGGTTGCAAAGACAGATCCAAGAACTGTCAGAACAACTCAACTCAGTACAGGAGGCACAACAGAGCGCAGTCAGGGAAAACCTGGAAGGGCAGGGTGCATACAAAGAGCTGTATGAGCAAGAGCGTGCTCGGGCCAAAGAGCTTGAGACCACGCTTTTAGCGGAGCGAGCGCAAAGCGCACAACAACTTGAGTCAGTGACTCAGGAACGTGCTCAGGAACGACTGAAAAGTTCAGCAATTTCTGCAATCAGTCAATCCAACGCGCTGAATCCAAACCAGCTCTACACATTGTTGTCACCATCATTGCGACAAAACGATGAGGGAAAGGCAGTTGTTCTTCAATCGGGCGTCGAACAACCGCTGTCTGAGTACCTCGGCAATTTGAAGCAATCGAATGAATGGCAGCATCACTTTGGAGCTGTGCAAGGACGAGGCATCGGCTCCGCACCAGCAGCTTCTTCAGTAGCACCAGGGATGGCAAATCCCTATGTCACCAGGAACCTTACAGAACGACTGCGACTGGAGGTGGAGAACCCCGGATTAGCTCAGCAACTTAAAGCTGAAGCAGGACGTGGGTGACTCACGGTAAACCCAACCTAAAGGATCATGAGCGCAGCTTTCCAAAACTTCTCTGGAGGAACTTTCCTCGGAGATCTGGTCACAAAACCCCAATTCAGGGACTACATCAACCAAGAAATCTATGAGCGTTGCTCATGGATTCAGTCGGGTGTTCTTACCCGTAACTCTGCACTTGACGCCCGCGATGGTGGCGTAAGGGTTGAAGTTCCATTTTTCAAGCCTGTAACTGAGTCCGAAACCACAATCGGATCTTCAGCCACTTGGAATACAAATGGCTACCTAATTCCTGACAACATCACCGCTGGCTCACAAGTGGCCACAATCCTCCATCGTGGTGGTGCTTTTGCCGCAGATGACCTCGCAAAGCTGGGCGCTGGAGCTGATCCGATGCAAGCTGTAGCAGGTTATATGAGCAAAACATTGCTCAAATTGCGTTCACGGACGCTGCTTGCCATGCTGGATGGCATCTTTGGTAGTGCTCTTTCAAGCAACACCATTGATGTTTCTCAGGCAACTTCTGGTGCTGCAGAGGCTAACTTCCTGAGTGCAGCAAGTGTCATCAAGGCTCAGAACGTGCTTGGTGAGCGTGGTGACGAGCTAAGTGTGATTGCAATGCACTCCCACGTCGCAAACTATTTACGCCAGATCGGTGCACTGACCTTCAGCACCAGCGCCCTCTCAACCGGAGGGGCCGTGACCTGGGGTGGCGGCGGGCTGGGAGCTCAAGCAGAGCCCACTCAGTTCATGGGTCTTCGCGTAATTGTTGATGACCTTCTGGCACCAACTATCAACGCTAGTGGTGCTGATCAGTACCCAGTAATGCTTCTCGGCAGCGGAGCAATTAACGAGGGTGTGCAACAGGAAACCCGATACGAATACGAGCGGAACATCCTCTCGAAACAGTCAGTGATGAGCTGGGACCACCACTACTGCTTCGCCCTTGGTGGGGTCTCGTGGAACTCCTCCAGCGACAACCCTGAGAACAGCGCACTGTCAACTTCCAGCAACTGGGCTCTCCGTTATACGGATGCACGTCTAATCCCTGCTGTGAAGCTCACAGTTAATTCACCTTTCGCAGCTAACGCTTGACCTAGCCTGGTTGCGATGGGGACCGAAGGGAGGAGGGTAGTTACCTCTTCCCTTTTTTATTACTCACTTAATTAGAGTGGGGAGAGAACTTAGCTGCATGGTCGGTTTGGTGAGAATGCACTGCTACCGATCAGGAGTGTTTTGGCTCTGTGATGTTCCACAGGCAGAAGCAAAACGCAAGCGTCTTGAGTTATCGCGACAGGGTTGGGTCGTTACTTATTCGGAGGTTGTCTAATGACTATCGACGCAACGATTGGGGGAGCATCAGCAAACTCTTTCGTCTCACTGGTTGAGATGACCAGTTATGCCGCGACACAAAGCTGGGCAAGTGCTTGGACTGCTTACACCGAAAGTGAGAAGGAAGTGAGCCTTATCTCAGCATGTAAGTGGCTGGACACCTTGATTTACAAGGGCTCACGAAACGCAACTACACAGAGACTTTCCTGGCCTCGCACGGGAGCAACATTCGATGGAATTACCTCACCCACTGACGCAATACCTGTCCGGATACAAACAGCTCAAATGGAATTGTCTTGGCAGCTATTACAAAAACCAGACACCCTAATCACTAGCGGGACTGCGCCACAGGGCACCTATTTGGCTGAATCCAAAATTGGTGATCTAGTGCAGAAGTACCAGCAGTTCACAGGCACAAATGCGGCTGCAGTTGACAACGTCAATGATCCAACAGTCCTAATTAAATTTCCCTGGCTGCGCGATTTAATCGGTGGTTGGCTTGGTGGTTTGACGGGCGGTGTCGGCCTTATGTCGAGAAACTAATGAGCAAAATTGATGATGTCTTTGGAGCAATACCTGGACCTGCCATCAAAGAGTGGGGCACCAGTTGCACCTTTATAAAAAAGGGTGAGGGCACCTATGACGCTGTCACAGGACAGGTATTAAACACGGGCGTTACCTACGCAGTCATGGCGGTAATGCTGGACTTGGACAAGACGACCTCAAACCTGTACCAGGAAGAGGATTTTAAGATTCTGCTGGATGCTGAACAGATTGGTGATCAATACATGACCACAAACGATTTATTTAGAATCACCTTTGACGGAGTATCACGGGATTGCAAGATCGTTGACATTAAAACGTACAGAGGTGACAAACCAATTTTCTTTACCTGCATCGTGAGGCCACAATGACTAGAAACATTACACAAATTGTCCCAGACATCCGCCAAGCTCTACAGGAGGTCTTGGAAGAGAGTGTTCAAGCAGTTTATGAAGACCTATTCAAGGCTGGTCCTTACTGGAGTGGTCAGTTCGCTACGAACTGGGAAGTTTTACCAGGCAAGAAATCAATCAAAGCGAACATATCAACGGTTGACCGACCAAAACAACCAAAAACGAGACCATTACCAGAACAAATACACATCCCAGACTCACCAAACCTTGGAGGTTACTCACTAGGTAACAGGGCAAAGTATCGGTTGTATGCAATGGACATTAAACCAACTCCAACGGGGCGTAGATCACCAACGTTTAAGCGATCTGATGGAACAGCCGTAAACCTGACGAGTGGATCACCCCCCATAAAGTTTTGGTATGACAAGTATCTAAACGCAAGAATTGATACGACCATAAAGAAGCAGATTCAATCCGTTTTTAGGAAATACCAATGACCCTACAAGCCATCCGCTACAAAATCGAAGGCCCATTGGCACAGGCACTTGCAACACAGGGTGTGAGCCATTACGGAGAGAATCAGACGCCAACCAACCTGCAAGCGGATGAGCAGTGGGCACGAACCAGTGTGTCATTTGGATCGATGACGGAAAACGGTCTTAATCGAAACTTCGAGCACATCCGGGGCTCGATCGTTATTGAGTTGTTTGTACCAAAAAACCAAGGACCAGCGGCAGCGCAAAATAGCGTCACGCCATTGATGCAAGCATTAAACGATATTAATAACGCCAACGATGACGGAGCAGCAGCAAGTGGAGCAACAGTCTGGGTAAGAGACGTTCGTGGGCCGGACTTTATGGAGATGGACGAAGGGCCATTTTTCATGGCGCGAGTCAACGCAGGTTTCACAGCTAGTTACACTTAATTAAGTCGAGTCTGTGACCGACTGACGCCCGAAAGACGCCCGAACCGTCCTTCGCTTTTAAAAGAAAGTGCCAGTCCAAACAGGCAAAAGTGTGCTCACTGGAAACAGTGGAAGCATTAGTTTCAAACCAGCCGCAACTGATCTCGGCCTAGCAGATTTCAGTGATTTTCCTGGCGGCGATCTCATCACTGTGCCTTTGGGGCATGGTTATCGCATTGGCGACAAAGTTCGTTTCGAGGAGAAAGACAGCGGTCACATTGACTCTGCGCTAACTCTCGCAACTGACTACTACGTCAAAGCAATCTCCTCCGCAACAATCACAGTATCAGCCACATCTGGTGGTTCTGCTGTCACGCTTGCAGGCGACGGTGGCACGGGGTCAGCAAACACTCAGGGTTACATTCGGATTTTTCTCTCCGAATTCACTGCTGTGGCGAACGTTGCCTCATTCGAACTCTCATTGGAGAGGGACCAGTTGGAAACTACGTCGCTTTCAACAGGCGCGAGTTCTAATGATGGTTTGGCTCAGTTCAAGACCTATCAAGCTGGTTTCATCGATGGCACCGGCTCTATGGAGGTGCAATTCACTTCCGACCAAGGGAGCATGGCCTCACGACTGCTCGATTCTTCACTGAAGACTGAGCAATCTGGTGCTGAGGTAAAGCTCTACATCAACACCATTGCTGCTGCTGGCGGTGGTACTGACGATAATGCTTCTGCATACATTGAAGCTCCAATCACAATTCTGGGATTCAATTTCTCTGTATCACCAGAAGACGTGACTGTTGCAACCTTGAATTATGCACTGTCGGGCCAGCCGACAACTTTCAAGCTGTAAATTACAGCAACCTAGCCCCGTTACCATGCGGGGCTTTTTTATTTAGGTAGTATTAATGCAACTAAGTACGTTGCATGTCAACAGGACTTGACCAGCTTAAAAAGGCTGCAAACCTCAAACCGATCAAGAGAACAATCACTCTTAGCGACGGAAGTGAGTTTGAGTTTTACGCTTCGCCCTTAACAATGGCTCAGCGAGAGCGAGCAAACCGTGATTCAAAGTCAGATGACATCAACGTGTTTGCTCTCCACCTGCTGGTGAATAAAGCACAAGACGGAAACGGAACACGTCTATTCGGCCCTGGGGACATTGCTCAACTCAAGAACGATGTTCGTGATGAGGACTTGCAAACGTTGATGCTTGCGGTTCTACAAAATCCTGACGAAGAGGAGGACCAAGACATCGATCTCAAAAGCACTCGAAAAGGATCTTGAGCGTGACAACTGGATGATGCTGTCTTTTGGGGTGGCAAAAGAGCTGGGTATGACTATCCAGCAGTTGCACGAGAATGTCACCCAAGAGGAGCTATTAGGCTGGTCTTGCTACTTCAGTATCTTAAATAAACGCCAGGAGGCAGCATTACAAGCAAGCAAGAGGCGTCGATAGACTAAATAAAGTAACGGGGAAGGAAAGTGGCTGCTTATAACGCTGATATTCGCATTGGCGTAGTAGGCAAGGCCGAACTCAACAACCTGCAGAAGCAGCTTGATAAGGCTTATGGAACAGTAAATAAAATAAACAAGGCGATGGTCTTCAAAGGCCGGACCCAAACAATCAAGCTAAATACGAAGGGCGCAGCAGCACAATTAAGGCAACTCGAAAACCAGCTTAATAAGTTGGGGCGTGTCACCGTAAGAGTCCGCACAAGCGAAGAGAAAGGTAAAGGCAAGTCAGGGAACAGCACTGTTATTACTAATAATTCCAACCAAGGTCCAGGCGTAGCTTTGGCAGCCCTGAATCGTCAGGTAAGCGTTAAGAGAGAAATGACGGCAGTCACTAAAGCAGAAACTGCCTCATTGCGAGTTAATGCTCAAATCCGAAGCGAAATTGAGAAAATTGATGAAAAAATTCTAAAAAATAGAGAGGAGCAAGCAAGACTAAATAAAACACTTCCTGGGACTCGCGGCCAAAGGAAACTCACAAACAAGGAAAAAGTCGAGCAGCTTGCTGCCGGTGGACAACTAAACAAAAAGCAACTTAAGGAGCTTGAAGGTCTCAGAGGCAAGGCAGCTACCCTCGGCCCTGCAAAAACAAATAAAAAATACAGAAGGTTTTACAAAGATGTAGAAGATATGAACGAAAAAATGGTGAACGGTCACAAAAGACTGGCTGGGATGCAAGCAAAAGCAGAAAATGCCACCCGCGAACATGTTGGAGCAAAAATAAGAGAGGAACAAAAACTTTTAGCTCGCAGGACTCAACTGCAAAATCGGGGCAATGCTGCAGAAATAGCAGGGGCCAACAAAGTAACAGAGGCACACAAGCAAGAACTTAGAGAACGACAAGCTGCCTTCGACGAATTTCACAGGAAGAAGATGTACCGTAATAACCAAATTTTGAAGCGCGATGCCTTAAGAGCTAAAAAGGCGAGAGGTCAAAATTTTCAAAAAGGCGCAATTGGAGCAGGCGGTGTCGCAGCCTCTTCCGCACTTAGTGCGATTCCCGGTCTAAGTGGCGCATCCACTGGAGCTACTGTCGGATTTTTTACCGGTGGTGTGCCAGGCGCGATCGGTGGCGCATTAGCTGGCGGTGCTGTTGAGGGGGTTGCAGCATTAGCCGCACTAGGCAAGGAGGCTGCGGTCACCCGCGCCGAGTTTGACAAGCTTCAAATATCACTGGAGTTAGCGGCAGGCGACGACTTTGGAAAGTCGGTAAAGGCAATTCAAAAAGTTGTCGATGACTTCAATGCACCTCTTGTCGATACAACAGAACAGTTCACCAAACTGTATGCCTCAGCCCAAGGTTCAGGCATAACATTTAAAGAGTTGGAAACCCTATTCGTAGGTTTATCTGCAGCAAATAAAGCCTACGCAGGTGACGCAGAAGACCTGAACGGAATACTTAGAGCCTTTACCCAAATCATATCTAAGGGTACCGTTCAGAGTGAAGAATTGAAGGGGCAAGTCGGTGAACGTCTTCCAGGTGCCTTTAAGAAAGCCGCTGACTCACTGGGATTAACGACCGCTCAGTTACAAAAAGCTCTTGAAGACGGCGATGTTAATAGTGCTGACTTTGTCAAGAAGTTTGGCAAATACATGCTGCAATACGAGGATGACGCAAAGACTATTGCCAAGTCACCTGCTGAAGCAGGAGCGCGGCTGAAGACAGCGATAGATAAATTGCTAGTGAGTTTAGGACCAGTGTTTGCTTCCATGGGCTCAGCCTTCCAAGACTTTGCAACGTCTGCGATTAACTCTCTAATACCGCTAGCAAAGTTCTTAAATACTATGTTTGCTAAGATTAGCGAGGCTCCTATTGCAATAGCAAAAGCGCAGAGAGATAGTGCTTTAAGAAAATATAGAGAATCAGATAGTACTAGATGGAATCATGAAGGGCGAAAGAAAAACTTAGACAGAGCAGTATCAAACTTAAACACCAAATTAGCTGAAAGGGATGCACTAGAAGCTGCATTGGAGCGTCGAGCCAAACGAATGACAGAAAATGACGTAACAACAGTTCTTGATGAGGAAGACAAAACCAAAGGAGGCGCTGGCGGTCCTAAACCCGCCAAACCACAAGACACGGTTGCGGAAACCCGTTTGCAGATTGATCACCAAAGAACACTTTTAGGTATTGAGCGAGAAAAGTTTGACCTGATTGGACAGGAGTCGAGCCTGCAACAAATTACCTTACAACGCGAAGCAGCGAAGTCTCAGTTAAATGTTGATCTTCTTAAAATCCAACAACAAAATCTAACTGCACAAAGCAAAGTCGAACAGACCGTGCTCCGCCAACTGCAACATCAAACGGAAATGCAAGGACTGGCTAATCAAGAGCAGCAATTAATTGTGGATCGAACCAAGGCTTTTGAGGAGCAAGTCGAAGGTTTAGAACGTGCCTTTGCTCTAGAAAGCGCAACCACCGAAGAAAAACGCCGACAGGTTGAGCTGGAACACGCACTGGCGGATGTTAAAAATGATGATGCTTTAAGTGACGATCAGAAAGCCACGCTTAACAGGTTACTTAATGACCGCAAAGAGCTAGCCGACCGAAACGCAGATCCAATCTTCCAGTACATGAACCAACTGGAACAGAGCATCAACGATACCCGTGGACAGATTGCATCACTAGCTCAGACGATTGAGTCAGAGCTTGCGACAGCAATGAGTAGCGCCGTCACTGGATTAATCGATGGGACAAGCACGGTGGAAGAAGCAATGAGTTCAATGCTCAAAAATATCGGACAGGCGTTTATCGATATGGCGACAAGGATATTGGCGCAGAAGGCAATATTTGCAATTTTGAGTGCCTTTGGGGGTGGTGGCGGTGGCGGTGGTTTTAATAATCCAAACGATTTTAACAGCATTATTCAGTTGCCTAAGTATGCGTTAGGTGGACCAGTGACGGCTAAGAAGCCTTACATCGTGGGCGAAACCGGACCAGAACTTTTCATTCCTTCAGAAGCAGGTCGAATCGGAACCAACGGAATGTTTGACGCAGCTACTGGAGCACTTGGTTCCGGTAATGCAACCACCAGTTCTGAGGGAGGCGATGACGGATTTGCAGAAAGTGCCTTTAGCGCGGCTGCTGGTGCATTGATAAGCACCACAAATAATCGTGAGTCTTCGAGGGTGGTCGAGATGCAAATGGCACAAGTGGCGGCAATTGAAAATCCAGAACCTATTGATGTGAGGTTCCAAAGCACAGTCATCAACAACACCAGCTACGTCTCAGTTGAGGAGTTCCAAACCGGACTGGCTCAAACAGCTAACCGTGCAAGGTCAATGACCCTTAAAGACCTCCGACAGAAACCAGCAACCCGCCGTAGTACAGGAGTCGCCTAATGACAGTCGCTATCGGAACCTATGTCGAGATAGGAACGGAGTATTACTTCCAGAATTTTCACCACGCTCAAAAACGTGGATTCAACGGCTATGCCTACGACTTTGCGGGCTTTGGCTACACCGGCACAACAGTCGATTTAGAAGGAGCAAACGTGGATGCTCAACTGGTTTTTGCAAACAATGAAATATCCATGGCGATAGCAAAAACTCATGCTGACCTCCGATCAATAGTCAAGGTTCATACGGTGGTTTTGTCAGCAAGCTTGGGAGAAACGGCGGACTTCACAACCGACATATTCATGATGACGGGATTTAGTAATGACTTATCTAGGATCGCTTTTAGGCTTTCAAGCCCGTTAGATGCAATTACTGCGGATGTTCCCAGACGTAGACTATCTGCAAAGATTGTCGGCGCTTTGCCGTCAACTGGATCTGTGAATCTGCTGTAATGCTTGATCCGAAAGCCCGTCGAGTATTACTTCCTCAAGACAGAGAGATAATTGCCCTTACCGGCATGACAGAGGAGCAATACATACAGTTTTTGGACTATTGCGCTGTAAAGAACAGGTTTGAACCTGGCGAGATCGTTGCGTTAGAGCCGTTTACGATCATCATGATCAACTTGGCTATCGGTCTACTCCTGACCGGTGCATCGATGCTGCTGGCTCCAAAGCCCCAAGAGCCAAAGACTACAAGCCTTGACGAAGAAAAAATTGACGGGCAGGACATTGTTCGGAAAGATCGTTTTGCCCCAAAGTCAGGCTTCGACTCTATTCAAAACGTAGTCAACCTAGGGAGCGTCATTCCGATTGTTTATGCCAAGCGGGAGACGATCAGTGGTAATCAATACGGTGGGATTCGGATCAACACGAATATGATCTGGTCTCAATTGCAATCAATTGGGGGCGGTCAGTTTTTCCGAGGCATTTTTATGGTCGGAGAAGCCTCAAACGTACCCACCGTGCCAGAAGGCCCGATAGTTGATTTTGCTCAGACAGCACTGGGGAATAACACGCTAGCGAGTTACTACTTAACACCAGATCAAACGGCAGGTCGAGCAACTATTTACTACTCACCAGGGAATGGCCGAATTGAAGGTGGAAGAAACGGAAACTACTACCAGTTAGGCGTTGTGCCTGAATTTGATCCAGGCAACAAGGAAGAAAACACCCCCACAGCCGGTGCAGATGTTTACTGCATAGAAAGCAATTCAGAAACGCCCACACCTGCTTTTTGTCAGGCAATTATTCCAAGTAACCAATCAACATTCGGAGTTTACGGATTTTGTGCGAACAGGTTTGCGTTTAAATTAGGTGAACGGTTTGAGGCGTTAACGCAGTGGCAGTCCCGCGCCGATGGTGAGTATGAGCGACAAGACAGTAATCAAAAAGTTTGCCAAAACCTCAAAGAGCGCGACCAGTTTGCATGTCGTGCAGGCTTTACAGATTTAGATCGTGAAGACTTTACAGGTCCATCAGACGAACTTGAAACAGTAGAGCCAGGTGATACATTAACTTATTCAATATTTGCTTCAAGCGATCTCGATCATGTTTTTACTGCGAGTGGAAGCAGTAGCGGAGGTGAAGATCCTAGTGAAATAAACTGTAAAGATGTAGCAACAACGATTGCCAGCCTGCAGCGAGGTTATGACGAAAGAATAAACGTAGGAGACCTATACCGAGCGGGGAGTGCATTAGTCATCTGCACGTCAAGGTCTGCAGTACCTTTTAAAAGCGATGCTGACGTACAAAGCGCAGGCAGTGGGACATCAGTAACTCATCAATTTAAAGTATTAGAAGGTGGTCAAATCCACGTATGGCAATCAAGCACCTTACAAAATGGGCCTAATGAGGTCAATGGTAGGACAGCCACAGAATCAAGCCATCTATTACAAACGGCAATTGCTTCTTTTTCCTTAGAAAGACCAGCCAGGACTATCGAAATTGGCTTTAAGTCTGTGTTAGGGCTTAAAAGTTCTGGCATTGCAAACTTTAATTCTTTGACAATCCCAAGCAATTATTCAGGAGAATACGACCAGTATCAGGAGTATGTCGATTCGGAGTTTTGTGGTGGCCAAGAGGATGGGGATGACCCAGAAGATGACTCGTACCGTAAAGAAATTTTAGCGGGCAAATATTCAAGTACAGATGATCGATATAGCTTTTTTCTCATTCAATATTTAGATTCAGATGAGGATAGTTATGTAACTGTAGACAGGGTTTTTGGGATCCGAAGCCAAACAAGCCAACCTGTCTATAACTATTTACGGATTCGTTTTCCGGATAGTCAAAGACGCGAGATGAGATTTATCCCAGTGTCCGGTTGGGAGATACGGAATTCTATCGGTGGAGCGGCATCAGACCTGTGCATCCTAGATCCGCATATAGAGGAAAAAATTACAATAACAACCAGTGATGGTGCTAGTTTTATATTCAATGGAATCGACGGGCTAGCTAGGACATCTCAGAGCCTAGGTATTAACGCTTTTGGCAACCTAAATTCCGGTAAAACATCAGAGATTACTAGCACAGTCGTTGAAGACGCAGGTAGTGGATATCCACCAAATTTAGTTAATAGAGGTGATATTTCCTTGGTCGAACATGCGACAGGCACGACTACAGGAAGGCAAGCAAAATGTCGCATTTCTACTAATGCCGGTGGTACTATAACGACAAGCCCGATTACAAGATCAGGAGAAGATTATAGCGTTGATGATCTCTTAACAGTTAGCACAAGCGACTTGGGATTTAATAATTTACCTGTAAGTGATCCAAAGTCAAACCCCTTTACCGGTACTGCTGTAAAGATCCGTGTTACCGCTGTTGCGGGTTCATCTCGAAATCCTATCGGTACTGCTGAAGAAGATGATGGAAGTTATTACGTGGATGCCTTTGCGCGTGTTGCAGAAGCTTTTTGGTATAGCGAAGTCACCAATACTGCAAACCAACCAGAAAACTCAATTAGCTATGTCAACATTATTGATGACAATGAAACGACCCCTGAGTACGAAGGTGTGGCCATTCTCGGCTTAAATATTCGTAGCACTAAAGAAATTTCCAGTCTGAATCAAGTCAGTGTTTATATCGAACGGGGTGTAATTGATTCCCATTTATTTCCTGATGTATTTACAGACCTCCTAACCAATTCTGTCTACGGCGTTGGTGGGTACTTTGATCGAGCACAAATCGATACAGATTCTTTTTCGTCTGCAGCAACTTACACCAATGATCGTAAATACTTTTTTGATGGCGCGATAAGTGAAAAGATAAATTTAAGAAGCTGGGCTTCTGACATGGCCAGCAATTTTTTACTAGATCTCGGAATTAGTGGAGGAAGATTCACCCTTTCACCAGTTGTCAACTTTACTGGACCAGAGACCGTTACTGCACTAATGACTGCAGGCAACATCATCGAAGGAAGTTTTGAAGCTAATTACTTCGACACAAAGGATCGTCTACTGCCTCGCGTGTCAGTTAAGTGGCGCGAAGAACGGCGAAACTTAAGCATTGTTGACCGTGGATTGTTCCCACAAATACGTGAGGTATTAGTCACCCGTACTGATGCTGGAGACGTAGCGCCGACAGAACAGATTGATATGAGCGCATTTTGCACAAATGAAAATCATGCAATCGATCGTGCGAAGTGGCTTAGCCAACAGCGCAAATACATCACACACTCGATTCGATTTAAAACTATACCTAATGAGGCTGCGTTTCAGGTAGGGAGTGTGATCAAGGTAGCCATCGAGACCATCACTTACCAGCCAGCCACAAACGGCGCGATCAACGAAACCGGTGTAATTACATCTTGGGAATATCTCCCTGACGGCATCCACACCGTTTTGCTTTGGAATGGCATTGAACTACAAGAAAAAGAAATAACAGTAGAAAATCAGAAAACAAATGATGCCGTATCTAGTGTTTTTTGTTTAAAAAGTAGCGATAGCAAGGCAGAGGGCTACAAGGTGCAAAGCGTTGCATTTGACGAAGATGGCAACATTGACGTAACGGCTATCTACTGGCCGTTAGATGAAAATGATCACAGTATGCTGAAGTCAGATTTTGCCGACAATTTCTTCACCATAGAACGCTGATGGCAACTGCTTTTCCAACAATTTCACCCACCAGTCGAAGGTACACACCAGGGGAGTTCCCCACCAAAAGATTTAGTGCAATCAACGGTGCAGGGGTTACACGTTTGTTTGGTGATAAGGCATTCAATGCTGAACTCGACTGCGACTTCATACTTACTGATTTACAGCTAACCGAACTATTGAACTGCTATACAGACGCGAAAGGAGGAAACGACAGCTTAATTCTTCCGACTGCAATATTTAGCGGTATGGATTCTTCTGCATTCCCGAACTACCTAAGCTGGAGGTGGGCAGAGACACCATCAATCGAAACTGTCCAAGGCGGCCTATCCAAGGTTTCCGTCAGATTGATCGCAACCTTGGAGGTTTAAAAATGGGAGTTCTTACAGGTTCAGACGGGCAACTGAAACATAACAATGCTGTTGTCGCCAAGTGCCGAAATTGGTCTCTCACTATCAGCAGAAACAGTGTTGAGACCACCAGTCTTGGAGCGGCAGATCGGAGTTATACCCCCGGTGTCAAAGGTGCAACAGGAAGTGCATCACTCTTCTATGACCCCGAGGACAGCACCACCACCGGCTTCTTAAACACGATCATGTCCGATACCAGCCAAGCGGTCGAATTTGTGCTGGACAAAATTAATGGTCAGAAGGTAGGTGGTTCTGGTTTTATCACCTCCATTACACCAAGTGTGTCTGTGGGAGAAGCGCAAGCCTGTGAAATTGCGTTTCAACTCAGTGGAACCCTTGACATGAATTTCTGATGGCAGTTCTCGGTGTAGGCGGACGCTTAAAACTCAAACGCCTTCCGGTCAAAAAGACGGTGGTGCTCGATGGTGGTTATCTGGACACACTTTGTGATCGGATCAAGGGTGCTCCCGATTGGCTTTGGAACGGCGATCGAGTCCAGGTTCAAGGCTTCCCAAACATCTGTGGAACAACCGGTATCCCTGGCAAGGTCAGTGGATTCGGTATGTATGCCAAAAGCAAGTGGTATTTAGGACCGAATCGAAACCACGTCCTTAATAAAGACGACGGCTACTACAAGACAGGTACTGAGTCATATCCATCAGGCGAAACAGAAGACGACGCTAATTTCTATGCAAAAAACCTAGTAGGCGGAGTCCCTGAAAATTGCAGCGAGCAGGACTATTACGTTAACGCCGATCAGTTTGGTTTTCTCAGTTTCTACACGACAAGGTGCCAGGCTTTCACCGGTTCTCCCATGGATCGAGTTGAAGTCGCAAACGTTTACGGGGATATAACAGTCACTGCCTACGGCACAGTGCCTTACAACAATGGCTACTGGGAGTGCTACGACGGACCATGTTCAGGCGCAACGTCTGACTATTGGTTCAGTGACATTCAAGATGACGCAACTAATGAAAGCATCTGCGAGCACGAACCGACATACGACAAGCCAGTTGCAGGGTCGGGAGACTACGAGAACGCAGACATACAACCCAGAGTGGGAGCCGGTTTCCCCGGCTGGCAAGTGATCGCCGGACTTCGTGAATGGAATCTTGAGTTGGCAGCAGACCAAGTCGATACCAGCAATGTGGGCGAACGGTTTGGCACAGCCGTGAAGTCGATGGTGAATGGCGGTGGTCAAATGGAGTATTTCATTGACCGTGGATGTTTTGATGTGGATGACGATAATGCGCTTGCATTAATGCAGCTACTGCTCATGACCGAGAAAGGCTGTGAAGCGGATGCTGAATTCTGGATGATGAACGAGAAGCTAAACCCAGATTTGCGAAGATCACGAATTGGCGGTGGTTTGTTCTACACAGCCAAGTTGCTAGTTACGCAGACAGCAGTAAATGTTAGACCCACTGAATTAGTCGCAGGGTCAGCACGATTCGTCACTACAGGAGACATTAGACTCAGACAAACCTCTTAGGTAGTTGGCGAGTGACTGAGATTAACCGCGCTGGTGAAAACAACTCGCTCGGCCACATTGATACGTCGCAGGGACACTTCCGTTCACAGATTGATGCGCTGACTGATGCAGTTCGTCAGCTAGGTGGTAACGCTGAAATTAAAGAGAGTGGCAGCGTTGTCAATGATCCTCTTAATGCTCCGTACCAGCTATATGTCAACCCGTATATCGGTAGCGACACTTTTGTTACTGGTGATTACGCCACCGCTGACGACGGCACTTTTGAGCAGAAGATGCGGCGCATCAGCCTGCAGCGATTGGAATGCGGCTATACCGAGGCCAGGCCGTTCAAGACGATCAACCGTGCGGTTATTGAAGCCGCGATCATTACCAGCAGGGACTATCTAAATCTCCCTGGCAACCTTTGTGGTGATCTGGTTTCGATCAACATTGCGCCAGGTGTCCATACAATTGTTAATGATCCAGGTATTGCTTATACATCGGCAGATTTTCCAACGTGGTCAGACGGTTATGAACCGACAGTTAGTGATTTAGCAAAGTTCAACGCAGTTGACGGTGGCGTCATCTTGCCAAGGGGTGTGAGCCTCTGCAGCATCGACCTACGAAAGTGCAACCTGCGACCAAACTATGTTCCAGGTCAACCAGGCGACTCGCTTCCTTTAAATGAAGCGGCTGACTACTCCAACCGTCGTCCGATCTTCCGCGTTACAGGGACGGGCTTCTTTTACGGTTTCACGTTTATTGACAAGCTCAATTATGAGAAGACCCACCACTTGCTCGATACGTTCTCGTTTACAGGACGGACCAGGGCTGATGTGTTTTATGAAAAGATCCTAAGTTCCTTTGGTGCTCACGGTGGAATCAGTTCAACCTTTACTAAAACAAGAGACAGCGAAGTAATTATCGTTGCACCAGCACCAGCCCCTGGTTTACAGACGATTGCTACAGACGGGGTATCATCTGCCAGCCCTTATATATACAATTGCTCCATTCGCTCAAAGTATGGAATGTGTGGCATATTTGCCAATGGCGATGATGTTGAAGGCTTTAAATCTATGGTCGTGGCGCAATATACGGCTATTGCACTTCAGCGTGATATGCGTTGCTGGGAGCGATATGTTTCTGGTGCTTGGCAACAAATTACGGCGGATAGCGGAAACCCTCACGACAACTACAGCACTTACATTGCAGAACAGCCAGATAATCTCCGCCAAAATACTTCACGCAGAACCTTCCATATTCGCTGCGTAAATAAATCTATTATTCAAGAAGTAAGTGTCTTCGCGATTGGACAATCGGTGCATCATTGGGTTGAATCAGGAGGCGAACTTACGGTCACTAATAGTAACTCTAACTTTGGGGGTTGCGCTTCTTTAGCAGAAGGATTTCACGACGAAACTTATGCAACAGACACCGACTGGTCTCTGCATACTATCAACGTTGCGCGAGACATTACACCTCTTCGCAACAAATTTGCCACCTACCAGTTAGGTGAGATTGTTGCAGGACAGAGCAATACAGCGACCAGTATTCAACTTACGTCGCCCCTTGATGGTGACGAACTTAACAAACCCAGAATCCTGGCAGTAAACGGATATTCACTAAATAATTATGGCACCACAAACTACGTTTGGATCGAAAATACCAATGGCAATGACTACTATGCACCACTAGCAGACGTTGCATGGGAAACGAGTGCCCCAGATACACTTAACTTTTCATCTGCATTTGTAGCAGTAGGTGGATCGCCACCGACCGATTCTCCAGCCGGAAATCTGCCTCCTATCGCAGGATTGCGGGTTTACGTCAGAAGGCTTCGCGATGTTCGCAATCTGGAAGAGCGCACTTATTCAATCACCTGTAACAACACCAGCACACAGTCACGCAATATCGTTCGTGACTACGGCATCCAGACAGACATAGCCGAAACATCCATAGACACATACATCAGCGACGACGAACCAATCATTGTCGGCAAGGTCTCTGTTTTAGCGCCACAGGGTAGTGGTGTCATTCGTCGAAATAAGGTCGAAATCCGCAGAGCAGCAGCATCTGATGATTGGGATAACAGAGGGGAATATCGCTCCGGTTATCACGCCACCAATAATTACTACCGGCCTGGCGACGTAGTTCGTTATTTGAACAAGCACTACAAGTGCATCGTCGAGCATATCGCCACCTCCACTTTTGAGACTCAGTATTGGGATCAGGCATTTGTCCACATGCCTTCCAACTATGCGCCGGAGGATTTCTTCAAAAACACGAAGAAACCGATTGTCTTCGACCGAGATAAAGACACCACCAACGAAGATCCCTTCCTGGGTTATGTAAACAGTGATTTATGGCAAGATGAGCAACTTTACCGGCAACTTCGCACAAATAGCGATTACCTCGGGCTGTATTCACTCCTCAGAAGTCTTGGATTTACTAACACCAACGCCCACAAGATTTTACGGCCAAAAGATACAGCAGACCGCGAAAGAAATCCTGGCACTTCCTTAGACAGTATTGCAAATCCAAGTGGTGCTGCAAATACATGGGACAACTGGTCGTTAACAATGAGGCGTCCTTCAAATATAAGATTGTTTGGTCACGCATTTGAATGGGCTGGACTGAATAACTATTCAAAGGCATTACCTAAGTACCAAAAAGATCTGACCGCAAGTAATAAATTTACCTTCTTCTTTACCAACTCCGCAGGCGGTCGCGTTTATCTAAACGGATTTAATGAGGAGGGCTTCCAGGTCACGGCCGCAGGTTTAATCGACCTGCAAACGGGGGAGGTATTGTCGCCCGAAGGCTTGGGTTCAGATGACGCATCAACAGACAACGTCATTTTCCCTGGAGATGTAACGGTTGAAGGAACGTTGACAGCGAACACCCTTCAAACAGACCAGCAGGCACTCGTATTTATTAAACATGAAACTGACAATCCAGCACCTCCGAGTGCAGGGCTTGGTCTCGCCTACATCGCGCCAGCCACTGCGATCACGGGAATGCACAATAACGGCACACCAATACCGGAGGCTGCAACTTTTGACACAAACAATGAAGAGGGAACCGTTACGAATGGTTCATCATCACTAGCAACTAACAAAGGGTACTCCGGTCCCCATTTTGTAACACCAGCATGGATAGACCTGTGGAAGGGCAAAAATGGCTTACTTGGTGTTGTATCAGGAAGTGTCAACATCTTTGTTAATCCGCGTGCAATACCTCCTGTTAATCCAGCATTAGTAAATTCAATAGCACTCGAATCGCTTAATCATGACGCCGACATTACCCAGCTCATCGGCACCCCTCCACTCTCACCCGAAACCGCTTGTCCGAGTTTAAAGCTTGCAATCGAGTTTGCGAACCTTGCGGTATCCACTACGACCCGTGTTAATTATTACCTGGGATGTGGTGTTTACAGCGATGACTGTGTCACTCATGATTTTAAACATCCAGTCTTGCTGCAGGGTTACAGCTTTGAACTAAATCAGCTTAGTTCCGATGGTCGCGGAGGCGGTGGCCACAAGTTCATGGCTGACTCGATTTCAGAGGGCGATTGGAATTCAGGGCGCGGGATTGGGTGGACAGCCGCAGAGGGTGGAGTAGGAAATGGTGGCGGTAAAAACAAGTTGGCGTTAGATAGCCTTAGCGGCGGTAACAATGAAATTGATGCAGGAGGAACACTTGAATCAACATTTAAAAATGCAACTCTGGCACCATGTTTTATAACAAACGTCAAAGTACGTCTAAGAAATGCAGGACAATGGGCAACGGTTGATTTTGCAAGCACAAGATTCGTATTTAGAAACGAATCAACAATTCAGGGTATGCACGTTTGGGGCGCGACTACAACTGCAGAGATGGGTGCGGGTACTCGTGATAACACCGGCAAAATGTATGTACCAAACGAGCACTTCGGACTTACATCAACAAGTGTGGAAAAAATTAGAACACAGACAGACCGACGCAAGGTCTTGAATGCGTGGGTCTACCAGCAGTGCCAACTCTTAGGCGTAAGCGTGCTGCGACAAGTGCAATCCAACAGCACATTTCAGTTCCAAAACCAACTGGTGTGCAGAGATGTTGCGATTTCAGCGACTGATCTGCCGTATAAAAACGCCGGTCAAGGTGACGACCAGCCGCTGTTCAACTTCATTGACAACGCAACGCTACACATGGCCGGTTGCTATTTGATCGGCAATAACACCCTGGATGATCAACAGTTTGACGGAAACACAGGAGGTTCGCTGCAGTGGGGCAGTTCTAACAACTTTGATTTCTTTGGATTTACAAATGCCTTTATGTCAATTAACGATCGATCGCCAAATGCCGTTGCAACCGTTAAGTTCGGTCACGGGAGAGCGATTGTTGATGCTGCCAGCGATTTTGACAGAAACTTAGTAGAAAATAATATTCACCTTCTAACGTCTAACTATCGATACATGGAGACCTCACACCGTGCAGCGGAAGAGGCTTCTGCTGCGGGCGCAGCCTTCTTCGCTGCAACACCCGATGATAAGTACAAGCAAGGACCAGCTTTTGGTGCTGTCTACGGAAATTCCGCAAAGGGTCGAAGAGTTGACCGCCACAACTTTACAGATTACCGCGTTAGTCGGGACTGGAAATGTTCAGGTGTAGTGGGCTTTTTTGGCCTATACAGATTTAGACGTGGTGGTTCATACAGTGCTTTTAGACAGATGGGCTTGAGTGTTCTTGATAATGCTGCAGCACAGAAGCCAGGGAGCACAACTGACGGAAATCCAAATAGCGCAATTGTTGCCGGAACTAATTTTGATTGGGAAGCGACCCGAGGATTTTTATTCAGGCGTAATGGTCTTGATCAGTTTATAGCTATTACTGGTGCGATCACCTCTGTAGGACCAGGTGTAGTGAGGCATCCAATTTTTTCACAAGCATGGGGTTTAGGCATGGGAGGAGTAACACCCGAGCTTTATGCGCTAAATCTTAAATACGCGGTGATTAAGCCAGGTATCGATTTTGGGCATAGTGCCGCCCTATCCAACAACGCGGGCCCCTATAGTTCAAATAACATGATATTGGGCTAATGGCCAGAACAGAACCAGTTCCCGAAGCGAAGGTGTTTGAAGAGTATGACGACTATGACGAAGTCGGGAACTTGGGTTTAGACGAAAATGGGGCTACCCGTTTTACCGCAGACAAATACTTTATATTTGATGCCACCACAGAAGAATGGGTAGAGCAGGCGACTATGCCTTTTTATGTTTGAGCACTAACTGCTTGCATACTTCCTAGACTTTGAATACCCCGTATGTGGGCGTTCTTCGCTAAATAGCAATGGCCGCAAAGCTGATTCACAAGTCTTCTAGCGTCCAATATAAGAACGTCCGTAGCAATCAGATTGAAAGCTCAGAGATAGCTATTAACTACCACGAGTCAGGCCCTTACCTGCAAGTGAAAGATTCCGGCGGCGAAATTGTCCAGGTTGGTGGAATCTTTATCGGTACGCAGGCACCTACCAACCCGCTTGTAGGAAAAATGTGGCTAAACAATGTCGCTGGAAATCTCTATATCTACGATGGGACAAGTTGGATCAACGTGTCTGTCTGATCTAAGCCCTACCGGAGATAAACACGATGACCGTCAAGCTTATTCACAAGCACTCGAATAACGCATACACAAATGCGAGTTCGACCGATCTTGAGTTTGGGGAGATTGCGGTAAATAACCACGAATCGGGGCCGTACCTGCAGGTCAAAGGGACTGATGGAAATGTCTACGAAGTAGGTGGAATTTATTACAACACTCATTCACCAACGAACCCACTAAAGGGAAAGTTTTGGCTTGATCAGACGACCGATCAACTGCGAGTTTGGAACGGGACCGCATGGGTCATTTGCGCTGGTGTGTCTGGTCCAGCCGGTCCAGGCTTTACCGGTGGAAGTTACGACCCGAGTACGGGGCAAATCTCATTTACGTCAGATGATGGGATCGGTTTCACCACAGGAGATTTAAGAGGTGCCGATGGTGATGACGGCGCAGGTTTTACAGGCGCTAGTTATGACCCAGCAACCGGGCAAGTCACTTTCACGTCAAACGATGGGCTCGGTTTCGTTACAGGAGACATAAGAGGAGCTAATGGTTCGGACGGTATTGATGGAGATGGTTTTACCGGTGGTACTTATGACGCCACTACTGGCGAAGTCACCTTCACATCAAATGACGGGCTTGGTTTTAGTACCGGAAACCTAAGAGGTGCGGCCGGTGATCAAGGACCACAAGGCGTAGCGGGCGAGGACGCTGATGGTTTTACTGGCGGCTATTATTCAACCTCAACCGGTCGAGTATTTTTTACATCCGACGACGGACTGAGTTTCTCGACGGGCGACTTAAGGGGTGCGACAGGACCACAAGGTCCAATCGGAAATACTGGCGCTCAGGGAGAGCCAGGCCCACAAGGCCCGGTGGGACCACCAGCCGCTACAGATCTGAGTTACACGGCTTCTGCTCGAACAATCAACTCATCAACTGGAACTAACACGACACTGCCAAATGTTGTAGCTGGTGGTAACTCCGGCCTGATGACAGGAGCAGATAAAACCAAGCTCAATGGCATTGAAACTGCTGCAACTGCAGACCAAACGGGCGCAGAGATCAAAGCCGCCTATGAAGGTCAAGCCAACACCAACGCTTTTACCGACGCAGATCACACCAAACTCGATGGCATTGAATCTGGCGCAACTGGTGATCAA
>Ga0181410_1000287_pt1 | contig 22382 bp, 20 predicted proteins | sample 33SPOviralmetaG_FD_130112 | JGI IMG/M metagenome (GOLD analysis project Ga0181410, IMG submission 130112) | Marine viral communities from the oligotrophic San Pedro Time Series (SPOT) site, San Pedro Channel, CA, USA - 33 SPOT_SRF_2012-06-20 | ecosystem: Environmental > Aquatic > Marine > Strait...
ATCTACAATTAAAATTCTATTTGCAAATCCTCTATCCAATAAATAATGAGCAGCAACTGCTACATCATTAAAAACACAATACCCAGCACCTCCGTCATAGTTAGCATGATGACTTCCTCCAGCAGTATTGCAAGCAATTCCATAATTTAATGCAAGTTTTGATGCTAATACAGTTCCTCCTGTTGCAACTAAAGATCTTTGAACCACACTATCAACAAGAGGAAGGCCAATTTTTTTAATTCCATTGGTATCCAAAGTTTTATTTTTTATATGATTAATATAATTTTCTGAATGAGCTCTACTTAATGTTTCAAATGAACAAGCAGTTGGATTATGAAACTTTTTTACTACTTTTTGATTAATTAAATATTTAGCAAGCTCTCCGAATTTATTAATTGGAAACTTGTGATCATCACCAATTTTAGCAACGTAATCTTTATGGTTAACTACAGGTAGTTCCATTATTTCTCAATAACACGAATAGGCTTACCATTTACACAAGCCTCAAGATCTTCAATCATCTGAGTATAAAAAATACTATAATTTTCTGCGGTGACATAACCAATGTGTGGAGTAAGTAATGCGTTAGGTAAAAATCTTAATTTATTTCCTTCTGGCAATGGTTCTTTATTATAAACATCAATTCCTGCTCCCATAATAATATTTGTTGATAAAGCAATAATTAAATCATCTTCATTAACTATAGGACCACGTGATGTATTAATTAAAAAAGCTGTCTTTTTCATTTGGTCAAATTCTTTAATCGTTATGCAATCTTTGTAACGCTCACCCCCTTGAACATGAATTGAAATATAATCAGACGTTTTTATTAAGTCTTCCTTGCTACATGGAAGTACATTCAATTCTTTACATTTATCTAAATCTAAATTCTCACTCCAAGCCATAACCTGCATTCCAAAAGCATTAGCAATTTTTGCAACTTGTGCACCTACTCTACCAAGGCCAATTAAACCAATAATTTTTCCTTTTAATTCAAAACCAACTGTAGTCTGCCAGTATCCTTGATACATGTTATCAATTTCAGTTTTTAAATTTTTGGATAAACCTAATATTAAAGCCCATGTCAATTCACAAGTTGGGTTAAAATTAATCTCGGTTCCACAAACAATAATTTTTCTTTTTTTCGCAGCTTCTAAATCAATTGATTTATTTCTTGAGCCACTGGTAATGATATATTTAAGATTATTTAAATTATCGATTAAATTTTTTGTAATTGGAGTTCGCTCACGCATAATTAAAAGAGCTTCAAAATCTGCTAATTGTTCAATTACATCAGCCTCATCTTCAAAGGGCTCACTAAAAATTTTAAATTCATACTTTCCTGATAATTTTTTTAGATCCACAAATTCTTGTGAAACATTTTGATAATCATCTAGTATTGCAACTTTAAGCATTTAAAACCTTTTTGTTCGATAGTAAAATTCCTGTTATAATAAAACAAGCGCCCAACATATGATAAAACATAAATTTTTCATTAAAAATTATCATTGCCATTATTGCACTCATTATAGGCATCAAGTGTAAAAAAACACCAGATCGATTTGCTCCAATAATAGAAATTCCCTTAATCCACAATATAAAAGAAGCAAGACCTGGAAGCAAAACCACATAAGATAAAATTAATATAAATGGTTTTTCAAGAGTTATTCTAAATCCTAATTGATATTCAATGAAATAAATAGGAATTAAAAAAATCAAACCAAAAGACATAACAACTTGCAATAAGCTTAGTTGTGAAATTTCATATTTTTGTTTTTTTAATAATGTAGAGTATAAAGCCCAAGATAACATCGCAATAACCATCGTAATGTCTCCTTTATTAAAATTTAAATTTTTTAAAATTTCAAAATTAGCTTTTGTAATAATAATAATGACACCTAAAAATGAAAGTATTACTCCAATTACTTGAAATATATTTGTTTTTTCAATTTTTAAAATTGATGAAAAAAACATAATCATTACAGGGATAGTTGAGATCATTAATACTCCACTTATTACCTGTGTGAAATTCAATGAATAATAAACGATTGAATTAAATATTGTAATACTCGTTACTCCCAAAACTATGAAAAGTTTATAATTGCTTATTATATAATCTTTTTTTTTAATAATTTCAGGTATCGTAAATGGTGCTAAAATTAGCCATGCAAAGAACCATCGATAAAAATTTAATGAAAAAGGTGGCACTTCATACATGCTTGCAAATTTTCCAACTACAAAATTTCCTGCCCAAAAAGTTACGGTTAACAACAAAAAAATGTATGCTAAAAAATTAGGTTGTTTCTTCATTGAATATAATTCTTTATTAAAATAGAGTAATTTTCAATATCAAACAGTTGCGTTATATTAAACAAAAAGATTAAAATTAATAAGTTAAAGATAGAATTGCTCTATCAAGAGTTTTAATGATCCTCTGTATCTTTCTTTTTCCAAATAAAATAGAATAAATAAGGAACAGTTGCTGGAATTATTCCAAACCAAAACCATTCATCCCATCTAAAACTTTTATCTAATGACATACTTTTAAGACCATTCCACCAAGTTAAATAGCCTATAAAAATTATCCAACCTAGACTAATGGATATGTATGATTTACTTTTTTGTGTTAATTTTTCCTGAAAAGTTTCAGTTAAAATTTTTTTAATAATTTCAAAATTCATTATTGAGGACAGCCAGATCTATCTATAACGCCATTTTCATTAATAATTAAAGTACAAACTATATTTGATTCTGTAGTAGCATCTGCCGTAATCAGAAAACCATTTGTACCATTTGCATCAGCACAATAATCAAAATCGTGTATAAAGTCTCCATCTGCATTAGTCTCTGTAATGATATCATCATCTACAAGATCAGTTGAAAGTTGTGCTGATGTGTCAGAGGTTGCTGGGCAATTAACATCTGCATCAACATTATAAATTCTATTATCAGTAAAAAATTCAGTTTGTGCTAAACTTAACTGAAGCAAAGTGTTTTCGGCATTTTTTATTTTAGCATTACTTATATAGTTTGAATATGCAGTTATAGCAACTGCAGCTAAAATTCCAATTATCGCAACAACCACTACAAGCTCTATTAAGGTAAAACCAGAGCTTCTAGTGGTCATTAAAAAATTTAATATTTTTTTTTATTATTGGTTGTCAACCCTGAACTCATTTTCCATACTTTCTTCTGGATCCAACTGCCAACAAGTAGTCATTTCCATTACACCTGCTGTTGAATTGTCAAGATACGTTCGACCAAGACTATAAGCAGCATCAGTAGTACCTGTTGCACAAGCTACTACAGGACCAGCTACTATAGCAACTGCCTGAGTTCTAAATGGGTTAGCAAAATCTGCAAGAGCAGTCGCTGTAGCTGTAGCTACCGCGTCAGCATCATCTATTTCGTCACAAGCTAAGTTGTTATTCATTACATTGGTTTCACCAAGCTCACATTTTGTAGTCTCTGCTGCAATATATTTTGCAATTGTTGCGTGATTAGTTTTTGCTGCTTGCGCTTTAGCACTAGCCGTATAACCTGAGTATGCAGTAACACCAACTGCAGCTAAAATTCCAATGATTGCTACAACAACCAATAACTCAATAAGAGTAAAACCTTTGTTATAATTTTTTTTCATATTTTTCCTTCTATAGTTAATAGATATGTTCAATTAAATTTTAATATTAAATACAATAATATTCAATATAGTTTTTACACTAAAAATTACAAACAAAATTAGGTTATTATTGATAAAAATAGCATTATTTTTAATAATTCTTGATTTTAGATAATAAATATTAAATATGGATAATTATTATGACTTATAAAATTACACGGGATGGAGATATCTCGACAATTTATTTAACTGGTGAAATTGACATGGATGTCACAGAAAAGGCAAAAGAGATTATAATGCCAGTTATTGACGAAAAAAAAGAAGTTCATCTTAATTTAAAAGATGTTGAGTATATGGACTCATCTGGAATTTCGGTTTTAATCGAAAGTCATCAAAAGGCAATGGAATTAGGTACAAGAGTTGTGCTTAAAGAGATTAGTAAGTCAGTATTAAAAGTCATTATGATGGCAAAGTTAGAACAAATATTAATACTTGAATAATATTTAATGGATTTTACTGAAATCAAAGATTTTCCAGTAAACACAAAAAGTTTAAAAGAAGTTCGAGACTTTTCAAGAAATATAATAAGTAAATCTCCAATACTAAAAGAAACTAAAGATGAGCTAATTTTAGCAATATCAGAGGCTGCACAGAATATAGTTAAACATGCCTATAAAGACAATCATGAAACAAAAGATAAAATGCAAATTAAAATTTCTTTTAAAGATAAAAAATTAGAGATTGGATTTTTTGATAAAGGTAAACCAGTCATTAAAGAAAATATTAAACATCGAAGTTTAGATGATATTAAACCTGGTGGATTAGGAACTTATTTTATTCAGCAAATAATGGATGAGGTCGTTTTTAAAGAAGCAACTGGTTGGCATAATAATTTAGTTTTAACAAAACATTATTAAAATTATTTAACCCATTATTGCACCAACGTTAAATATTGGAGCGTACATGGCTATCATTAAACCTCCAATCATTCCTCCCATAAACACAATCATAATTGGCTCAATTAAACTGGACATGTTATCAACTGAAGTATCAAATTCTTCCTCATAATATGATGACACAGAAGTAAACATTTCATCTAGACTTCCCGTTTGCTCTCCAACAGAAATTAATTGGGCAAAAGTTGGTGGGAATATTGGTTCTTTTAAAAAAAGTTTAGTTAATGTGTCGCCTGAAAAAACACCTTTTTTAACATTTTCTAATGCTTGAGTAACTACATCATTATTACTCACTGATTTTGCAATCTCTATACTCTCTAAAAGATTAACACCTGCTGAACTTAGGTTTCCCATTATTAAAGCAATTCTTGCAAGTAATGATTTTAAAATCATTTCTCCAAAAACTGGTAACTTTAAAACTATACCGTGCCATTTGTATCTAATACTTTTAATTTTTGTCGTTGTGTATTTAAATATTATAAAAGTAGTAATGGCTACAATTCCTAAAGTCAGACCACCAGTTCCTCTCATAAAATTACTTGCATTCATAATAACAGCTGTAGGTGTTGGAAGAGGTACACCCATTCCTGTATACATCTCAGCAAATACTGGAACAACTTTTATCAACATAAAAACCATCACAGTGATTGCAACCGTAAACATAACTGTAGGATAGGTTAGAGCACCTTTAATTTTTTTCTTAACTTTTTCCCTTTTTTCAAGAGAGTCTACTAACTTTAATAAGAATAAATCTAATTTACCACTGGCCTCTCCTGCTTTAATTAAATTTATGTATACGTTATCAAATATTTTTGGATATTTTTCAAAACATTTTGAAAGAGTAACACCACCTTCAAGACTTCTTCTAATATCTTCAACAATTTCTTTAACAGTTGGGTGATCAATTTGATCTCGGATCATTGATAATACATTTAAAATCGGCAAACCTGCTTTTACCATGGTTGCAAATTGTTTAGAAAATATAACAACATCTTGAGGCTTTACTGCTTTCTTACCAAAAGAGAAGCTAGATTTTTTTGATTTTTCTTTAGCTTTTTTTTTAACTTTTTCTTTAGAAATATTGGTAATTATTATTTTTTTTTCTTTTAATTTAAAATTTGCTTCTTCTTGACTAAGTGCCTCAATCACTCCTTCAACATAAGCACCTGCTGAAATTCCTTTGTATTTATAATTATCCATGGTCTATTCCATTGATAAAACACGATCAAATTCTCTAAAGTTTAAATCTCCATTTAAAATTAAAGTACGCCCCATGTCTTGCATTGTTCTAAATCCTTCTGATAAAGCAATCGCTTTCAGTTCTGGAGTAGTTGCTTTTTTTAGAATTGCCTCTTTGATAGGTTTTGTCACACTTAAGATTTCATAAATACCCATTCTACCTTTGTAACCACTATCTTTACATTTTGAACAACCTTTTCCTCTTGAAACTTTTGCAGTTGAAATTTGTTCTTCTGTAAAATTCATTTCTTTTAATACATCTTTAGTAACATCTGGATCTGGTTCTCTACAACCAGAGCAATTTTTTCTTGCTAATCTTTGTGCCAAAACTACAGTTACAGCTGCACTGATAAGATAATCTGGTGTTCCCATATTTTGTAATCTAGTAATTGTGCTTGGCGCATCATTAGTGTGAAGTGTACTAAATACCAAGTGGCCTGTTAATGCAGCTTTTAAACCAATATCAACTGTCTCTTTATCTCTCATCTCACCAACAAGAATTATTTCAGGGTCTTGCCTTAAAAATGATCTTAAAGCTCTTCCAAAATCAAATCCAATATCATCTTTAATTTGAACTTGTCCTACTCCATCTAATTCATACTCAACAGGGTCTTCTGCTGTTAAAATATTTAAGTGAGGTTTTGATACCTCTTTTAAAATACTATATAATGTAGTTGTTTTACCAGAACCCGTTGGACCAGTTACCAAAACCAGACCTTGTGTAGAGTGAATTGCTTTTCTTAAATTTTTTAAATCATTTTCCTCAAAGTTTAATTGCTCCAAACTTATATCTCCTGCATCTTTGTTAAGAACCCTCATTACAATTCTTTCATTTGAGGCAGTGGGTAAAATTGAAAGACGAAGATCAATTACTTTTCCGTCTATTTTAAAAGGAATGGCACCATCTTGGGGTAATCTTCTTTCAGCAATATCTAATTTACCCATAATCTTAAATCTAGTAACTACCGCACCATAGTTTGAGTGTAAAAATTTTGAAAAATGCTCTTGTTCTTTGAGCATTCCATCTAAACGGTACCTTACTCTTGAGCTAAATCTATAAGGCTCTATATGAATATCTGATACTCCAGATTTTATAGCCTCTGCCACCACAGCAGTACTAAACTTAATAACTTCTGATTCATTCTCAATTGCCTCAATATCTTCTTCAGTATCTTCTAAAACTTCAGCTTGCTCATCAACTTCATAATCAAATGTTTTAGTTTTTTCTGTACTTGCATTTGCCTCTTTAATTGAACTTATTGTCGTCTCACCACCCTCTTTAAGTAAGTTTTCAATAAATAAAGATATTTCAGATACTTTTGCAGCATGGAGTTCTATATTTTTTTTAGTAATTGTTTTAAGATTTCTCATTAAGCTTAATTTTGAACTATCAGAAATAGCTATATGAAGAGTGTCATTTTCTAATTTAAATGGAGCAATAAAATTCATATTGACATAGTTGGAAGGAAGTATGGATTTAATCTCATCTGTAATTCCAACAGTTTTTAAATCAATTACAGACAGAGATTGTTCTTTAACTAAAAGGTCTAATATTACATCTTCATTGGTTAAGTTTAATTCGAACACTGCATCAATTTGGGATTTCTCACCATCGGTTGATGCTTTTTTAATATTAGGTAAATCCTTACCTGAAATAATATCCTGATCTATCAAGATATTAATTAAATTTATTTCTGACTCTCTACTTATTTTCAACATTATAAAACTCTTGGTGCTATAAAAATTAACAATTCATTTAAAGTATCTTTTTCTCCTTTTCCTTTAAATAGATTTCCAATCACTGGAACATCACCCACACCAGGTGTTTGTTCTTTGGTGTTACTTTCAATTTGTTTTTTGATACCACCAATAACTACTACATCACCATCTGCAACTAATAATTTTGTAATTATTGACATAGTGTTAATTGGAATACCTCCTGCAACTGGTACACCTGCACTATCATTTTTTAAATCTATATCTAATAAAACATTTCCATCACCTACAATGCTAGGAGTAACTTTTAATTGCATCGTAGCATCTGCAAACTCTGTTCCCCCATTTTCTCCTGTTGACGCAAATGGTATTTTAGATCCTTGAATAACATTTGCAGGCATGTTGTTTAGAGTAAATATTTTTGGGTTAGATACTTGTCTTACAATTCCTTGTTTTTCAAGAGCTTGAATATTAGCTGATATTACTGCTGATCCAGTTCTTTTTATAATTCCGATACCACTAGTTCCAGCAACATTACCAAAATTAGTGAGTGCATCATTAGTTGTGCCAAGTCCACCTGTTGCAGCTGCAATTGTATTATTTGTTTTTCCAGTGCTAGTACCCATAGTACCACCAATTGTTTCCCCTTGTCTGTAATAATATCCACCTAATTGAGTACCTAAAGCTTTTTCAAATTCTGAGCTAGCCTCTACTATAAATGCTTCTATAAGAACTTGTTGTGTTTTAACGTCAATCTCTTTTAAAACTTCATTAACTGTATCAAGATCTTTTTCTTTTCCTCTTACGATTATAGATCTAGTAGTATCTTCTTCAGTTATTTGAATTGCGGATGTCTTTCCATCAGCAGAAAATAGTGCTGAGATTGTTTTGTTAGCTTCAGATGGTGATATATAATATAGTCTAAAAATTTCTGAATAAATTGGATCATTATTATTCTCAGCTTCTACTTTCTTTTTAATTATATCTGCCCTAGTAGATTTATAACTTTCTTGTTTAGTCAATGTGTCTGGTAAATGTACTCTTATTAAGTTACCAGTAGCATCAATATCTGCAGCAAAATTTTTCATATCAAGCAATGCTTGAAAGGCTTTATCCCAGGGAACATTAATTAATTCTGCTGAAATTGCTCCTGCAATTTCCTCTCCAACTAAGATATTAATTTCTCCAATTTTACCCATTAACTCCATGGCCTCTTTAAATTCTATGTTTTTCAATTTAAAAGTAACATTTTGTTTCAGTAATGGATATTCATCTGGAATAGATAAATAATTCTTTTGAATTTCAGAGGATATTTTTTTTCTTTTTTGTTTTCTTTTAGAATTGTCTTCAACAGGTTTTGGTCCTAACTCAACTGTTTTTTGAATTTCTGATTTTCCTTTTGTTTTCATGTCAACTTTAATTAAAGGAGTGTTATGTTTAAAGGGTTCTTTTTTGTTTTTCATGACTATTTTGCCATCTTTAACAACACAACCACTCAAAATCAGAGATACTGCCAATAAAACTAAAAATTGATTAATTTTTTTAATATTCATTTGTCTCTCTAATTTGGTTGTTAAAATCAATTATTATAAATTTTCCATCCTCTTTTTTAAAAATAACTTCAGACAGTCTTAAATCTACTAATCTTATTTTTCCTAAATATTGTCCTATTGTTAAAGAAAAAGGTTCTCCATCAGATTTTACCAAAGAAACATAACTATTAGATTTTCCAGCTATCAAACCTACTAATTTGAAATTATACAAACTCATATCATCTTGCATTTCCTCTTCAGAGATTTGAGCATTTGCATTACGATTGTTGCTTGAACTTTGTCCTGCAAAAGGATCATTCAAAGGCATTTCTTCATCTAACGAGTCTAATTGCTCAGTTATTTTTTTAACCTCTTTATTTAATTCCTCTTTTTTACTGTGATTATCAGCAATAGATATAGAATTGGAAAACAATAGAAAAATAAATATGGTAATTAATTTAATCAAATTCATTTGGTAAACCTACTATAGTTAATTGACCAGTGGAAATTATTTTACCACTTGTTTTGTCAACTTTGATTGTCTCCTCATCAAAGTTTAACATTTTTTTTGATTTTGCAATAGCTCTTTTAAACTTAATGAAATCTAAAAAATTTCCTGAAATTTCATATGAGACTGGTATTTCAAAATAAGAAACTTTTGAGGCTTTTACTGATTTTTTTTTCTTCTTTTTCTTCTTTTTTTTCTTTTTTGATCCACCGATGGGTATAGGTGGTTTTTTTTCAATCTTATTAATTTGTAAATTATAATTTGTCGCAAATACACTCAAGCTATCATAAAGATCTTCAACTTCAGCTTTGGAGTGAAACAAACTTGAATTTTTTTTATAATCAGGTGTGACTTTTTTAATTTTCTTTTTTAATTTTTTAATTTCATTTTTAAATTTTTTTGTTTCTTTTAGTTTAACTGTTTGATCCTTTAAAATATTCTTCTTTTCATCTACAATAGGTTTTAATATTGCGAGATAGATTATCAAAAATACAATCAAAGAGCCAAAGCCAATTCCAAACTTAATTAATGTTTTTCTATCAAGCTTTAAGAATTTTTCTTTGATATCTTCAAAATTTATATTATTTAAATCCATAATTTTTTTTATTTAATTTTACTAATAATTTTAAATCCTTTTAAATTTTTACCATCAGATGTATTTCCAGAACTAGATGAGCTCATGGTTGCAAGTGTTGCTTGCTTAATCAGTTTTTTACCATTTAAATTTCTAATTAATTGCAAGATATTTTGATCATTGGCTGATGAACCTTCAATAATCAATCTTTTTTTACCGTCATAATCAATTGAAGTAAATTTTACACCTCTAGGTACAGATGAAGCAACTTGAGATAAAATTCTAAAGCTTATAACTTTGTTTGATTTAATCGACTTACTAAGATCTAATGACTTGGTCATTTTTCCCAATTCACTTTTATACTTTTTTCTTTCCTTATCGGTGGCTTTATGAGCACTTACAATTTTCTCATAATTAACAATTTTTTTATTCAAATCTGTAATTTGCCAAAATGAGATCGAAAATAATATAATGTATATTATTGCTACAATACCGACTGCTCCTTTAAATGCAAAATTTGAAAAAAATTTTGCTTTTTTCTCTGCAATAATATTATCTCGATTTGGAAGTAAGTTAATGTTTTTTACTGCAGTAACAAATTTATAATATCCAAAGACATCTAGTTTTCTAAATGCCAATCCAATTACAGATGTGAAATAAGATCTATTTGTTTGCTCTACTCTCTCTTTTAATTGAGATTGAACATTTAAATCTTTTATTGGATCAAATAATACAAAACCAGTATTAACTAAATTTTTTCTAAAACTTTCTAAATAACTATCTATTTTATCTAAATTTGAAATTATTCTAATATTTCGAACTCTTTTTTCATATTTAGTTTCAAAATCTTGGATGGCTTGTTTAACTTGATTGACATATCTTTTTACTAACCCATCTATATCTTCTAGGTTATCTGAGTTCATCAATATTTCTCTATCCTGACCTCTAATAAAAATGTCTGTTATAATTGGATTGTTATCGTAAAGTATCATCACATAATTTTCATCTAAACCGAACTCTAATAGAACTGTTAAATTTTCTTCTTCAGAGCCAGATGAAATTTGATTTATTTGATCTACTGCAGATTTTAATGAGAAACATTTTACATCAATTATAACAGGATTTAAGCCACCTTTTTCTATTATAGATGTATAAGCATTTACATCAGATAGTTTTGAAGCAACAAATAAAATATCCATAGTATTTGCAGTCTGATTTCTATTGACTACTTGATGAAATATTGAGTAATCAGATAAATTATCTGTCAACTGCACAAGGTTTTCCCAAAGTGAGTCTGATTTAATTGCGGTAGTTAATTCTTCGTCCGTCATGAGGGGGCTTGTTACAACTCTTATAATTGCTGAGGTTACAGGAATAGCTACAGCTGCATTAGTTGTTGTAATTTTTGATTTTTCAATCGCTATTTTTAATTGCTCAGATACAACTTCTGGAAATTCAGTTACATTTCCATCTTGAGGCATACCTTCAATTTTATGAGCATAAAAATTGTTTAAATTCCATTTTCCTGAACTACCTTGACTAATTTGAGCTAACCTTATTTCACCTCCACCTAGCTCTACGCCAACAACATCTTCACCTTTTGCTTTATTACCAAGTCGTTTTTTAAAAAATTTTTCTAAAATAACTTTAAAATCCATTTTAGATTTTTTAACAGGTGCCTCTGCACTTGATTCAGAAGTTTTTTTTTTGAATAAATTTGATAGTGGGTTTTTCATTATTATTTAAAACAACTTTTACACGAATCTGCTCTTTCTGCACTAAAAAATAAACCCATTGTGAGCTGCGAGTATTGTTTAATATTTATTACTAGAGTTGTAGGTTATAAAGTATATAAAATTAGTATATGTTTGAAAAACTAGAAGAACTAGCAAAAAATAATCATAAAATTTCAGATTTTCATCTAAGATCAGGTTCGCCTATGGCTTATAGACAAACAGGAGAGATAATTAAAGTCAATGAGGTTCCTGTAACTGCTCAAGATCTAAAAGATTTATTGTCAATGAATTGTAATGAGGTTGAGCTAGAGAGATTTGAAAAAACTCACGAATTAGACTCTGCAGTGATGCTAAGTGGACTAAGATTTAGAGCGAATTTTTATAAAACAATTAATGGTCCTGCTGCAGTGTTAAGAAGAGTTGAAAGTAAAATTCCTAGTATGGATGATTTTAATTTGCCACCTTCTTTATATGATATTATAGATTTTCATAAAGGTTTAGTTTTAGTTACTGGACCTACTGGCTCAGGTAAATCAACAACGCTTGCAGCAATTGTAAATGAAATTAATAAAACTAAAACTCACAATATCTTAACTGTTGAAGACCCAGTTGAATTTATTCACAAAGATGACAAAAGTATTATTTCTCACAGAGAAGTTGGTAAACAAACACAATCATTTGCTAATGCTTTAAAAGCTGCATTGAGAGAAGATCCAGATGTAATTTTGGTTGGAGAGTTAAGAGATCTTGAAACAGTTAGTTTAGCACTTACGGCTGCTGAAACAGGTCATTTGGTATTTGGAACACTTCATACAAGTGGTGCCCCTGCTACAATCAATAGAATTATTGATGTATTTCCACCTGACCAACAAGAACAAATTCGTGCACAAATTTCGACATCATTAAAAATGGTAGTCACTCAAAGATTATTAAAAACAAAAGATGGACAAGGTAGATGTGCTGCGTTTGAAATTATGAAATGTACAGCACCTGTTCAAAACCTAATCCGTGAAGCAAAGATTCATCAAATACCTAGTGTCATGCAAACATCTGTAAAAGATGGAATGATTACAATGGATAAATCTATAGAAGCATTAGTACAAAGTGGAAAAATAAATCCAGGTGACGCAAAATCTGAACACTAAGGGTTTTACTTTATTAGAATTAATAGTTGTAATAGCTATAATTGGAGCAGTAACAGCTGTGGGTATTCCAAATTATATAACTTGGAGTGTAGATAGAAAAGTTCGTAACGCTAGTGAAAATACTGCTAGCTTAATTACAACTTTAAATACTCAAACTCAAAGAGGTGTTTATCCATTTACCCAAATATTAATTACACCTCAAAATGATGATACTGTCAGAGTTCAAGCTAAAGGGAAAAATAAAAGATCAATTAACACTTTGATAAATGGTGGAGGAATTTTAACCTGTGATACAGCTGACAATACTTATTGGGATGAAACTGTAAGCACACTTACGTTTGACGTATTTGTTCACCTTGAAAATGAAAATGCAATTTGTTTTTCTAAAGATGCCTCTAATTATAGTGTTACAACTGATATTAATGATAATGATGATCTTGTAACTAGTGACAATGTAACGACCGCTAACTATTTAATTTTTTGTTCTTCTGATGATGATTGTGATATCAACCCTCAAAGACCAGCCTATATGGTAGTTTGGTCAAGATTTGGTAATGTTAGCAAATTTAAGTATAGTTCAGGTAATGAATGGATAATGCAATAAAGTTAATTAAACAAAGAGGAACAACTCTTTTAGAAGCATTGGTTGCAACTGCAATTATTAGTGTTGGTTTTATTGCAATTTTTCAAATGGTTACATATTCGGTAAGTTCAATCGATGTTTCAGGTGAAAGAACAAAAATAAATTATTTAGCTGATATGGTTTTAGAAGATTTAAATGCTTATAAAAATTCAGAAAATGCCACTTCTGAAAAACTATATGATGCTTTAATTGATAATAGATTAGGACCAGGAAATGCTTTTTGGGAAGGGGTTGGTTGTGCAGCAGGTCCTGGAATTGCTGCCTCAGAAAATAATGCAGAGGTAAATATTGTAAATATTTGGGATAATAGATTTTCGCAAAGACGTCTAAACTGTAATCCAGCAGTTGTAAACAGTCAAAGGTTAAACACATATACAATTTGTAGAGATAATACAGAGTGTTCAAATCAAAATAATGATATTTTAAATAAAATGTATTTTGGTCAACTTCAAATTACTTTTGGTACTAAATCTAAAAATTTATATTTTAGAATACATTAATGAATAAGTTAAAAAATCATTCAGGAGTTACATTGATTGAAATTTTAATAGGTATCGTTATTTCGATAATAATTATGGGAGCTATGTATGCTTCTTATACAGCTATCAATAATTCTTATTCACAAGTTACAGATAAAGCAAAAGCATCTCAAACTGGAAGAAATATTATGGGTATGATGATGAGAGATATTAGGCAAGCTGGGTTTAGAGTTTTTGAAGATAACATACTGAACGACGATGAGCCTATTAACGTTACACCAGGTAGAGGTGGACCTGACGCTACTATCGTTAGTGATTGTGACCATATTAGAATTGTTTATGGAGATGCCAGTCTTGATGGTAATGGAGATGAAGAGTATACAAGATATAGAGTTACTTACTTTTGTAGAGCTTCAGAACTGTTGAACCCAAATGGAGTTGTTGAAAATACTAATGCGATCTATAAACAAAAAGAAGAATTAGAAAATGGGGGATGGGTTTCAAATACTAATAACTCTTATCCTGAACAACTCATTACAGATTATGTTGATGATTTAATTTTCATTGTTAAAGATGTAAATGGTGAAGCTATTGATCCTCCTCCTCAAAATGATGCTGGAAATGCAAACAGATTAAGAGTTGATGATATTAGAGCTGTAGAAATTGCACTAACAACAAGGTCAAGAAAAAACTTTTACAAAAATACAACTACTAATGACGGAGAAGATCGTACTGTTTTTGATATTGATAGTGATGATGAAACAATAATTGGTGATCTGTTTTTAAGAGAGACCGTTGTTCTCTCAGTTAACACTAGAAATATTGGATTAGAATGAGAAAGATAAAAGAAAAAGGTTTTGCATTAATTTTGTCATTAGTTTTATTGTTAGCCATGTCTTTAATGGGAGGATCTTTAATTTTAATTACTTCTGAAGATCATAAAAGTAATAATCTAGTCGATGTTGAGCAACAGACTTTTTATGTGGCAGAAATGGCTTTACTAGAAGGTGAAGAATATTTATTTGATCAATATCGAGGTCCTTTAGAATGGGATACAGGAACAAATACGGCTTCGAGAAACTTAACATTAAGAAATTTACCAAATAACTTAAACTCAGTATTTACTGGGGAAATGAGCTCTACAACAAATGGTAACATTTGTATAAATAGTTTTCGTAATTTGCCAGCCGATCTAGAGGTAATTGATTTAGTCCCAGCAACACCCGCAGTATCTGAAGGTTTAAGTATTAATTTTGGTGCTTTTCTAACGGCATCAAATATTCCAACAGGTAATGATCAGGATTTTTTAAATAATTTTCATTATGAATATTTCATTACAAGATTGGGACCTGCAAAATTTAAAGGTACTGGAACTAGTGTAAAAAGAGGCAGTGGTGGCTCAGGTTCTAATAGAAATGGAATAGCCTTTAGAATATATGGCTGCGGCATTTATAATCCAGATCAGAATGCTGAAAATCAAACTGTTGTTACCCTTGAAAGTGTTGTTATATTACCCTCATCATGAAAAATGGTAAGATTTATAAAATATTAATATTAACCTTTTTTTTCGTAATAAATTTTTCAAACTTTTCGTTTGCTTCTTGTGATTTTAAAATCAAGATTGGTCAAAATATTTCTAAAATAAAAAAATTTATAGATTTTAATTCTTCAGAAAATAATGAACAAACTAATAAAGAATTAATAAATTACTTTATTTCATCAAAAGATATTTGTCCTAATGAATTTTTAAATGAAGAATTAAATATAAATTATACTTTTATAGATAACGAACTTGCTAGTATTAAGGTTTCAGTAAATAATGATAAAGATAACTCTGCTTCAAATAAATTAACATTGATGAATTATGTCAAACAAACTTATGGCAATTTTGATACAGGTAAAAACCCTAAAATTTATAATTATTTCAATTCATGGAAAACAAATGGTAAAATAATTGTTTATTCAAGATTAAAAAATCAATTTAAATTAATTGAAGAAGAGCTTTTAATTACTAACAAAAAGTTTAGAGATAAAATGAAACTTATTATTTCAAAAATAGAAAAAGGTGAAATTAAAAGATAATATTATATGAAATTATTATTCTTAATCAAAATTCTCATTTTATTTTTTGTATTTAACAATAGTGTATTTGCTAAAGGTTTGCCGCCTGGAACAGGGTCTGGTGATATTCCGGCTAATGTTTTAATACTACTAGATAAATCAGGTAGCATGAACTCAACCGTTAGTACTGGCGGTATAACTAAACCTCAAGCTGTAGCTGTAGATAGTGCAACCAGAAACTCTTATGTTGGTATGTCATCTTCAATTGTTAGAGTGAAGTACGACGATATGTCGGTTGATGATGCATGGACATTTAATAATTCAGGAACATGTGAAATGGGAGATATTAAAGAACTTAGAGTTCATGGTAATTTCTTATATGTGCTTGATTACTCTAAAGATAGACTTTTTAGACTCACATTAACAGGTGCGCCTGCTACTTGTGATTGGTCAGTTGCAATTGATAATCCAATATCAATGGATATAAAAAATGATATTTTATATGCAACTGGTAACGAGATATTAGTTTTTGACTTATCTAATGTAACACCTTCATCTATTAGCTGTAGTTATAGTGGAGATTTAGAGGATGATGGTAAAAATGCAAAGGCTTTAGCAATAGATTCTTCAGGTTCTAATTTATATTTTCATAGATCGGGCAATTTAAAAAGGTATCAAATTCAGGGTGATAATTGCCCAGAAACATCAAGAAGCAATTCAATTAGTACTTCTGGAGTAAGCACTAATCATGGATTTATTTTTAAACCTGGAAGTGACACCGAAATATATATTCCTGATTATAATGACGAATTTTATAAATTTACTTTAAATGCCTCATTAAGTGGTATGGCATCAACAGTTAAAGCAAGTGCTGGTTATAGCGGTAATGTTGCTTCAACAACAAGCCCCAATAGAACTAATGTAGATTATCCATATGGGATTGATGTTGATACTGCCAATAATCAACTTCATTTTGTAAGCAGAGGATGCTGTAAACATTCAATGCACGTTATTGACTTTGATATGCAGTTTGTAAAAGAGTCAGGTGGTGGGCAAACTATAACTAGAATGACTGGGGCAGTAGAGGCAATCCAAGACATAGTAACTGACTCTTCTTTAACTTCTCATGTTGATTTTGGTTTTGGAGTTTGGTCTGAGTCTGGTGCAAGTTTTACTGGATGGACTGGAGATATTACTACTGGTTCACCAATACCTGATCATGATAAAAATTCTTTAAAAGTAAGAGTTCATAGACAAGGAGCTGGAAGAATTAATGTGGTCGCTCCTACTATTAATGCAAATGGAGGCTCTACTGTATCTAAATCATTTGCCGATCTTGCTAATGATTATTACTTAGGAGCACTATCACCTGTTGATGCAGATCTTGACTGTCAAAATACTCACATAGTTGTTATTGGTGATGGAGCTTTTACAGACAATATTACTAATGCTCTAAGTATAATTTCAAGTTTAAACAATACTCACGATATAAAAACTCACATAGTTGCATATGGTGGCGGTATTAGTGGCAGCGACTTAGATGAATTTGAACAGTTTGCTGATGCTGGAGGGACAGAGGATGTAATACTTGCTAATACACCTAGTTCTCTTAAAACTCAATTAAGATCAAAAATTTCGCAAATTGTTGCTTCCAATTTTGCTTTTACTGCTCCGTCGATATCCCCAAACGCAGATACAAATTCACTTTTTCAATCATCATTTAAACATAAACCAAACCAATCATGGCGTGGACAATTAATTAGAACCGCAATAGATGATAATGGTAATTTAATTGAGAATGATCCCGGTAATTGGGATGCAAAAGAAGTATTACCCAATCCAGTTGATAGAAAAATTTGGTCTGTTATCCCGAATACTGATTATAAAACTGACTACAATAATTTTGTAGATACCAATGCTGAGGACATAGCAAGTATTTTTAGAATTTTTAATTTTGAAGTTCAAGATTATCATAGTGTATCTGGTTCACCAGATGATACTCAAAGATGTGCAGGTACTGCAGGTGTTGCAGATGGAAATGCTGATGACCTTAGAGGAGTTATTAATTTTTTAAGAGGAGAAGATTATTTCGATTATAATGCAGATTGCAATTTAACAGATCCAAGGTTAGACGACGAACTTAATAAAATTTATTTAGGAGACTTTTACCATTCAGAATTATTAGCAGTGGGACCGCCAAATGCTAACCAAACTTTCTCAAATGAAACCCAAGAAGGTTATTGGAGATCTAATAATGATTACGATATTTTTAAAGAAGATAATAAAGATAGAAAAGAGATAGTTTATGTGGGTGGTAATGATGGTATGCTGCATGCATTTAATGCAGTTACTGGTGTAGAAGAATGGGGCTTTATTCCTCCTTTATTAGCAGGCACTATACCCACAATGGTTGATAAAGCATTAAACAAAAGTGCTGGTGGGGGAACCAATGCAATCTATGGTGTAGATGGCTCGCCAATTGTTCATGACATGTTTTTTAAATCACCCCTTGGTACTGCTAAGGCTTGGCATACAATTTTAATGATACCTTATGGCAGAGGAGGAAAGGGTTTTTCTATTTTAGATGTAACAGATCCTGATGGCCCTCTTCACTTATTTTCAGTTTATAATGACTCTACCACAAAGATTGTTCATATTATAAATCACCTTGGTGAACATGATCAGCTTGAATATATTGGTCATTCTTATACAATAAATCAATTAAAAGAATCTATTACCGTAACATCAAATGCTAATGCTAGTCCACCCGTAGGTGGTCAAACTTGTGAAGCTACTCCAACAGAACACTGTTATGAGTCAAATGTTTGGACCCTTCAAACTAACCCTAAAGTTCCTGGATTGACCAAAGATGACTTTAAAGTTATGAAGGATGGAGTACAGTACAATGCTTTTAATATAAATTACGATGGTGCTGGAGATATTGTGTTTACCTTTGGTGATGATATGACATTTCTTACTTATGATGATCCAAATAAGAGTATTTCAGATTTACGAATAAGTTTTGTTGCTGGAAGTGCTTTACTGGGAGTGCAATCAGAACCAGGATATGACTATAGTAGACTTGGTGAAACATGGTCTTCACCTAGAATATTAAGAATACCTAATGACGGTGCTGGAGATGATAATATTGAGGACGATATTTATGCAGCTGTACTAGGTGGTGGATTTGGTGCAAACAACCCTGAAATTGGATCAAATTTATTTGTTATTAATCTTGAAGAAGATCCAGTTGATGAATTGTTTGCAAAAATTGAAAAACAAATACAAATTGAAGACCTAGATAATTCTATTCATAATTCTACGCCCGCTCATCCAGTTGTTGTAACTTCAGAAGAGGTTACAACTAATTTTACCGGTGGATTAGTTTACTTAAATGATCTTGAGGGAAAAATTACTAAATTTAATTTAACAAATATGAGATTTGATAATCAAAATGTACTAATAGAAATGTATGATAGTACCACATTATTTAATGTTGGTGCTACACCACAAAATGGAAGATATATGTATCATTCAATGGATGCGGGATTTAATAAAGGATCAAACAATTTATGGATGTATGTTGGTACTGGTGATTATGAAAGATTAACTACAAAAGATGATGCTTCTGCTGATCCACCTATTATAGTGGACAATGTTCTTTTAGGAATAAAAGATTTAGATTTTCCATTTTATAGAAATGTGAATGATGCTACAGATGCTGATGATTTAAGTGATTGCAGTGATACTACTACTGATGTTGATGGTGATCTGTGCCCTGGTGATGCTGAATTAGGTTGGGTAGTTCATTTAGATAATGCTAGAAAAGTAACTGCTGAACCAACACTTCATAGTGGTAGAGTTGTATTTCCAGTATTTGAACCAACTCTATCTGTTAATAGTTGTACAACTGGATTAGCTTATATGTGCAACTATCACGCAAAATGTGGTAGTCCACAAAATAAAAGAATTGGTAGTGATACTGATTTAGATTGTGTGTTAGTTGGAGAAGGTGTGCTGTCAAAAATTGTTGTATTTGGTAACAAATTATTTGCAAATATAGCTGGAACAGCAGTGGCTGGGTCTTTTCAAGGTTCAAGAGATGACTTGGTTTCTATTAATTCTGGTGCTGTTGATATTGAAAGCTTTAGAAATAGCTGGAGAGAAAACTATTAAGTCTAAAACCAGAATAATTTAAAGTAAAAATAAAAAGCCCATAAAAATCCTGTTATCATTGATGAAAAGATAATTGCAAGGCCAACTAAGGAATCCTGTTTGATCTTTTTTTTCCATTTACTTGGAAAAAAATTTAAAGAATATGAATAAATAATTATAAATGCAGATAATAAAGAAAATATTAAACATAAAAATAATAATTTTGTCATTAGATATTAAATTTTTATTCCAAGAACAGTAATATCATCCCTTAAAGTAAAACCTTTTTCAGTTAATATTTTGGATGCATGACTGATAATCTTTTCAGGAGAAGTTGAGTTTAACTTTTTAATTTCATTTTCAAGTCCAGCAACTTCAAGCTCTTTACCTTCGTCAATATAGCCTTCCGTTACCCCATCGGTGTAAATTAAGATAGTCTTATTAGTGATATCCATCACTGTCGTTTTAAAAAAACTTTCATCTTTAACTGGCATTAAACCCATTGGAGGTAAAGTAGATTTTATATATTCAAAATTAAATTGTGGATCAAGAACCATCATTGGTTCATGACCCATATTGATAAATTCCATTTCTTTTTTTTCTAAATTAATTCTACCCAGAATTGCTGTTATAAACATTGCTTGATAAGACGAATCTTTTACTTGATTGTTTATATAAAGTGCTGTTTTAGCAACAGATGAATTCATTTTTGTTAGAGATCTAAATACAGCAGCTGCATTTGCCATTAGTATTCCTGCTTTAATACCCTTGCCAGTAACATCCCCTAATATAAAATAAATTTCATTATCGTTTACTTGATAATAATCATAATAATCACCTGAAACATCTTTAGCAGGTGTGTTTTGTGCAAATATATATTTTTCAATTTTTTTATTATTTGGAAACAGCTTCTTTTGAACTTCTCCAGCTATCTCTCTTTCTTTTTTTAAAATTGATTGTTTTTTTTCATTTTCAATAGCAATAGAATTTTCCTCTAAATATCTAAAGTAAAGTGAAGTCATAAAAGCTAATGTGCCTGCAATACTTGAAAATAAAAAATCTATATAAAAATTAAATTGATAAATAATGATACTAGACAAATTAATTAAAAAAATTGATCCTACAAAAAATATAATACTAAATTTTGGTTTAATCTTAATAGGTATAAGGATCAAAAGTATTACAAGTATTAAAAAAATAATATTTTCTGCTAAGTGAGTATAAATATTCTTAATAATACTCTCATTCTTTAAAATGTTATCAATAATATGAGCATGAACCTCAACTCCAGGAACTGTTTTTCCATTTGAAATTTTAACAATGTCAAATAAAGCTTGAGCAGAGGATCCAATAAGAATTATTTTATTGTTTATTCTTTTTTGATCGAAATCGTTGTTAATAACATCAATGGCTGAAACATAATTTTCTTTAGAAAATTTATTAAATTTAATATTAATTACTGCATTTTGATCACTTGGAATTGAATTTTTTCTAGTCTTAATTAACTCAATTCCATTTTTATTACTTTTAACCAATAAGTTTTTTTGGTCTGTTGCAACCCGAACCGTTTCAAGAGCTAATGAAGGCCATATTCTGTTATCTATATCATAAAGCACAGGCACATTTCTAATTATGCCATCAATATTAGGTATTAAAGAAATTGAACCAATACCACTTGCAGCATTACTAATTTCTTCAAGAGAAATTATTTTATTCTTATATTTATATATAAAGTTTTTTGGATCTTCTCCCTTAGTAACAATTCTTACTTTAGGTTCAGAGTCGTTTTTAACAAAATTATCATTTGGCTCGCCCAATATAGGTAAGATAATTTTTGAACTTTTAATACTATCTACAAAAATCTTATTTGTATCAGCTACCTCTATGTCTATTAATTCATTACTTTCTTTTTGTAATTTTAATAATAAATCTTTTGGGTTTTGTTTATCCTCTTCACTAAAAACAATATCAAATGCAATAGCTTTAGGATTGTGTTGGTTTAAATTTTTTAAAATTATA
>Ga0181410_1000289_pt1 | contig 22348 bp, 27 predicted proteins | sample 33SPOviralmetaG_FD_130112 | JGI IMG/M metagenome (GOLD analysis project Ga0181410, IMG submission 130112) | Marine viral communities from the oligotrophic San Pedro Time Series (SPOT) site, San Pedro Channel, CA, USA - 33 SPOT_SRF_2012-06-20 | ecosystem: Environmental > Aquatic > Marine > Strait...
CCTATACTCCCTCCGTACATACCCCTGCCGTACTTATGCCCGCGGGCCTGTCGCCGTACGCGTATACCATCCTATATATAATACCACGCGCGTTAATATCCATATGGCGTGTATATGTAAAGAAAGGGGTGTAGGGTAATTTATAGCTCGAACACGATCTTACACCCTCGGGTAATATATACTTATATAGTGTATATTTAGATATAATAAGAGCCCCCATTTGGGGGCCCTTTTTTCCATTTAACACCAAATATTAGAAAAACACAAAATGGCAACCTTCTTTTTTCAAAACCTCTTTGGCGTCGAGGAAAATATATACTTAATTATTATACAAATATTGGATTTCTTGTTCGGTTAATACACGATCCCATAACCCAACATCATCCATATACATTTCATAGTATTCAGACCCACAAACAATATCATTACCTAAATATAATTTAAAATCTTCACTACTACAATTAAAACCTTGGTGTGAGGAAGATAATAATAAACCTCCATCATACCAAATATTAATATTTTGAGCATCAATTATGTAAACCATATGATGCCATCCCTCATTTAAATCTTCAGCTTCCGTATTAATATATCCCCCATTTCCAGTACATGATAAACATCCATTTTCTCCCCCTTGAATTGAAATTAAATTATCGTAAGTATTGGGTGTAATAACTAATCTAGCAGAATCTTCATTTCCTAAAGCAAAAATAGATCTATAATTAGACGATTTATTTTGAAACCAAAAAGATATAGTTTGGGATGTTGGGGGAAGGTATTGGGTAATATCATTTTCAGTAAATAAATTTATACCCATACCATCAAAATAAACAGAACTTTCTTGTGTCTCATATCTATCTTGAACAAACTCAATTTCGGAATTCATTAAATCATTCCCATTACCACTTTCGTCATAAAGAGTATTATTAAATGGATACCATGCTACTAAACCATTATCTGGGAATTCATTACATTCACACTCACATGCCCCCTCTACTTCTTCTATAGAGACTACTTCAATATATTCTATATGGTCTTCACAACTAATTGTTGTAAATAATATTAAACTATAAAATAATATTTTTCTCATAACCTTAATTTTAAATTAATATCTACTTAACATGTTTGGATCTTGAGCCAAAGTTTTTAAATTTGTTTTTAATTGTCCAATTTCATTAAATGCATCCGTAACATTTTTATTAAATACTTGATTCGATTGTTGAATTTTATTTAAATTTTCATATGCCACAGTATCCAATTCTTTTATCCGTTTATTTATCTCAGACAAACTTTCATATTGGTCTTTTTCCATACTCGATTGAATATCACCTATTAATAGTTTCAGATCTCTATATTTCTCTTTAAACTCACTATTTCTTATAGAAGAGATATTTGATTGTGATTGATGTCGAGCCAGCAATTCCGCATGTGAAGATTTTATATGTTTAAACAACACAATACTATATATCACACCTACGGTTAATATTCCACTAATAAAATAAATTAATTCCATTTTCTATTTTTATATGCCCTAATATACGAATCCCAATCAAAGGATCCACGTAATTTTATAAAATAAACGTAAGTATATTGTATATACGGATGTATAGATGTGAATATGTATAAGAGAAAGAGTCGTTTTCCAACCTTATTATATTTATAATAAAACAAAATTATGGCATTATATACTGCTAGTCAACTTTATGGTGAAGGATCATATGCTGAGGCTTTAAGTGGAAATAAAACATTTTCAATTACAAACCCTTATGATGGGACTTCTTACTTTACTATAGAAGCCGTTAGGAATTCTGATGGTTTTTTTGATTCTACTTCCAATAAAGTAGCTGAGGGTACTTATAGTATAGGGAATAATATTAAAACTTTAGTTACTTCTTCTTATATTGCAAGTGTTACTGTCCCTCCTGGGACTAATTCTATGAGTATTAATTTTGATAATAATACTCCAATTAGTGGGTCTATTTTAAGGGCTACTGGTGGGATAAGTGTAACTATTTCTTAAAAGTAATGCACCGGAAATTTGGCTACCCGGAATATCCTTCGTATATTTACCATGTTGTAATAATGAAGTTGCAACACTAATTAAATAAAGGTTATGACAAGTACAGATGTTAAAAATTTCAGAAGTGATTTTCAAAATGCAGTTACAGAATTGCAAAAAAAGTATGGTGTTAATATTAGCACAGGTACTATCCGTTATTCAGATAGTGAATTAAGATTTAAAGTTACTGCTCGTAAAGGTAAAGTTACCCCTAAATTAACAAAAGAAGCCTTCCAAGTAGGTGATACAGTTAAAATCAACCATAAAAGTGCTATTGGTAAGCAATTTAGAGTTGAAAAAATTATGACTAAAAATATTAGGGTTACAGAAATTAATCTTCCTAAAGGTCGTATTGGAGGTCAAGTTAGAGTTTCACCAAGTTTATTAGAAAAGCTTTAAAAGTAATGCACGGGAAGCTTGGCTTCCCAGGCAGCCCTTCGTATATTTACGTGTTCGAATGTTTTGAGCTATTAAAATTAATTAAATTAAAATAAAAGTTATGTTAGATTACACAAATTCAGAGTTTAAAAGTTTAGAAGAGTTAAAAGAAATCGCTCCTAGTATTTTTACTACAAAAGGTGCAGAAAGTACTTCAGATAAGTACACACATATTCCTACTGATCGAGTTATTCAAGATATGGAGTTACTAGGTTGGAAAGTTGTTGATGCTAAAGAGGTTAAAGCCCGTGAAAATGTTGGTTTCCAAAAGCATTTAGTTGTATTTAGAAATCCTGATGTTGTTATTAATGGGGATGATGGTGATACTGTTTACCCACAAGTATTACTTACTAATTCTCATGATGGTAAAAATTCATTTACCTTTACTGCAGGTTTATTTAGAATGATTTGTGAAAATGGGTTAGTTGTTGCTGATACTAAGTTTGAAGATTTTAAAGTTAAACATATGGGTTATGATTTTGAAACACTTCAAGATACAATTAAAGAGATTATTAGTAATCTTGATTTAACTGTTGAATCAATGAATAAAATGAAAGAAACAGAGCTTAATGAAGAGCAAATGTTCAATTTAGCAAAATCATTCCTTGATATGAGAGTTGAAGGTACAAATAATACTTATAACAAAGATGCAATTACAGAAGTTCTAGATCCTCAACGTTCAGAAGATATAGGGAATGGATTGTGGGAAGTGTTTAATCGTGTTCAAGAGAACATTATGGAAGGTAATTTTGAATATCTTACAGTTAAAGGAAAACCACGTCAAGCTCGAATTATTAAAAATTTCAAGCAGGATCAGGACTTAAATAAGAAGATGTTTAGTAAAGCATTAGAGTTTGTAGCATAATGGATATAACTAAAAAAATAGTAATAATGGTTACGGGTTGTCATGCACAACCCGATAACTATAAAGAATGTGAGAGAACTTGGATTCCAAAACTTAGAGAATTAGGATTTAAGGTATTAATTAGTTTAGGAAGTACTGAAGTTGATAAAAATGGGGTTTTAACTTTAAATGATTTTGAAAATTATTTTAAATTCTTAGATAAGAATACCATAGAATTTAGAACATTTGATTCAAAATTAGGATTGTTTGATAAAAGTATAAAACTTCCATCTAAATGGGTATTAAATGAAACTGATTATGAATATTATTTTAGAATAGATTCTGATTCATTTGTCCATCCAGAAAGATTTAAAAAAATGTTAGAAGATAATCTAAAAGACTTTCCAGACTTAGATTATATGGGGGGTGGTCATCCTAATTTTGGATATAACCCACATTATTATTTCACAAAAATAATATGTAGAACTGGGTTTTTTGCATCTGGATGTGGGTATTTGGTATCCAAGAGGGGAATGAAAATAGCATTAGATAAAATGAAAATCCAACAAAAATGTGATTTTGAAATGGATGATTTAGTATTAGGAAGAGCGATGTGGGAAAGTAGGGTACCACTTTTACATGATTCAAGAATTTGTTTTGAGTCAAATTATGTAAAATTAGCATTTGACCCCCATAACATAGGAATACCAGATATATCAGAACTAAATTCTCATCTGGCTATACAACATTATATGAATGGGCATATGGAAGAAACAATGAAAAAATTAAATTTATAAAACCTAATACTAATATGAAAAAGTTAATTTACATAACCTTAATAAGTTTCTTCTGGGCATGTAGCCCAGAGGAGCTTATTTCACCTTACCCTTGTTTAAGTGGTAATTGTGAAGCATTTTTTGAAATTGATCCCTTAGTATCACCTGGTGTATATCAAGATGATAATGGTTATTTTCACATTGAACATCAGGGTTATAACTATTTTACAATTAAGGGCCAATTGGATGAATTGCACCCTGATTATGTTGTTAATGGAGTACCATTAGTTGAAACTATATTTGATTAGAATTATTGGGTATGGATTGATGGAATTACATTTACGGTTCCGTTATATAGTGTATTAGGTTATTTTACTGGGAGTGGGTTTGTAAATCCTATACCTATTGGTAATCTAACGTATACTATTGAAGATATGGCTAATAATCACCCACCACTTAATATAGTAGGTTACTCATACAATCCTAATTCTGATATCCAAAGTTTAGGTACTTATAGCAAGTATAATTATAATCCTCAACAACAGATATTTTTTGATAATCAAATGGTAGGAGATACTGCTAAAATATTTATTGAAACTAAATTTAATAGTGATATTGGGGAAAGAATTGAAATTAAAAAAGAGTTTAATATAATATTTGAATAAATGAAAACACCAAAACCAAATATATTCTTTAAAAAAGAATGGATTAACAAAACAATTATACCTTTAATTCCTCAAAGTTTTATAAATAGATGGGATATCGATTTTTATAACCATAAACATGGGTATAATGATAAGGTAAGAGGAGGAATTAGAATTAATGGGGAACAGATTGAAGAATTTTATTTATATGTAACAACTATAGATAAAACTCGTTCTAATATATTAAAGTTTAATAATACTAAATTTGGTTATAAATTTGACTCTTTATATACAGGGTATGATTTATATAAAATTGGAGAATGGAATGAATATAGATATGATGTAAATAATAAAATTTTAGCTACTTATTTGTTTGGTCAACATAGTGATGGGTCTTTTTGCCACCAATATAAAGATGGTATACTACATAAAAAATATAAATTATCACCAGTTGGGGATAAATCCAATAATATAAATTTAAATAAACTTTCAAAAAAAGGAATTATTGAAGAAATAAAAGAAAATGAAGAATTAGATTGGGTTTACACCGAAGGAAATATTGAATTAAGATACTATTACTAAAAATATAATATGAGTTTAGATAAAATTACAATTAAAAAAGCTAAACAGTTTATTCCATTAAAAGAAAACTATGGGAATACAGATTTAGAACATGCTAGATATTTTACCCTAACACCTAGTAAAAAAGGAGATGGATGGGAAAGTGTAACTTATTATACTGATAAAAAATATGGGTTATATGCGGATAAAGGAGAAGGAGATCAATGGGTGTATATATTATCAAATCCCACCCAACCTGGGTTGTTAAAAATAGGATATACAAAAAACCTACCTGAAAAACGAGCTAAACAAATATCATCCGCTACAGGTGTTGCCTTACCTTATAAAGTAGAATGGGCATACCAGTGTTTTAATGGTGAAATGGTAGAAAGAGAAGTACACCATAAATTAAAGGCACAACGTGTTAATAGTAGTAAAGAATTTTTTCAAATTAGTTTGGAAGAGGCAAAAGAAACAATTAACTTAATAGGAAGTAAATTTAAATAATATGACAGACCAAGATAAATTAGACCTACAAAAATCAGAATTAATAAACGATTTGGTAGCAACATCAACAGTATTAGAAGAATTATGGAACTACCACCCAGATAATCCTAATAAAAAAGATGTTATTTCAGAATATGAAATTTTAAAAAATATTCAAAAAGATATTGAAGAAGAACTTAAAAATCTTGAATAATTCTTAATGCCTTGGTGGTGGAATTGGTAGACACGCCGGACTTAAAATCCTGTGAGCTGAAAGCTCGTGTGGGTTCGATTCCCACTCAAGGTACATATGTATAATAGATGAAGGATTTTAATGCTAAAATATATGAAGAATATGGATTTATGGCAAGCCGTAATGGATTCTTTAAAGAATGGCAAACTATGACTTCATCTATATCCCAAGAAAAAGATGTTTTATTAGATGTAGCAGCCGAACAGGCATATGAATCTTTACTTATTCAAGGAAGTAATATTAAATTATAAGTATGATTGATAAAAATAAACTTTTTAATTTATTTGATGATTCAGACCAACAAGAAACCATCACTTCCAGAAAATCACTTAATGATTTTATAAAATCTCCATTTGCTAAAATTGGTATGTTTACTAAATTAATTTTAAATCATTTTGTATTCCATGAAAAATTAAAAAAGTTTTTAGATAAAGAACAACCTTCTTATAATTCCCAATCAACAAGAGAAGCTGCAGATTTTACTATATTTAATAGGTCTTGGCATTATATAAAGGATATTAATATTAATGATCCTGATTGTATTGAAGCTATACTAAATTTTGACCCAAAAATATTTAATAAAGCTTTACAAAGTTCCATTATATATTTTGAAAATTGTGAACAATACGAAAGATGTGCGCATTTATTGAATATCCAACAAATAGTTAAAAGACTTTAAAAATAACTAGGACATATAAAACTACCCATGTACCTTGGTAGTACAGATTTTGGGAAATAGGGAATAAAAAGGATTGGAAATAAAGGTAATAATAGGGTTTAAGGGAAACCCTGTTTTAAATATAAATAAGTCATGAGAAATAGAAATTTAGTAAACAAAAAATTAGATAATTTAGAATCAACTCTAATTAACCTCCAGAGAATTGTCAATACACAACAACCAATTGAATCTTACAGAGCAAATATTATTAAAGCCCAAGGACTAGTAAATGATATCAGAGATATGGTAGAATCACAACCTATGTCTCCATCAGAATTAAATAAATATTAATAAATTAAATTAAGGTTATGAAATTAACAGCAGAAATAATTCAAGCAAATTGGGAAATATTTTTAACTAACATTGAAGAACATATCTCAGGAAATAGAGGAGAGCAATTATCTAGTTTTTATAAACGCTATGAAGAACGTGTTATATTAATGCCAGCGGCCCATAAAAAGGAATATCATGGAGCATTCCCAGGAGGATATGTTGCTCACGTAAATAGGGTAGTTGAAGGTGCTATTAGATTATATGATATGTGGGAAGACATGGGTTGTGATATGACTACATTTACTAAAGAAGAATTAGTATTTTCTGCTATCAACCATGACCTAGGTAAAATGGGAGATAAAGAACATGAATCTTACATCCCTCAGACAGATCAATGGAGAAAAGATAAATTAGGTGAAGATTATATGTTTAATAAAAAATTAGCATTTTGTTCTGTACCAGATCGTGGTTTATTTTTACTTCAACAACATGATATTTCTTATTCATTTAATGAAATGGTAGCAATTCAAACTCATGATGGTTTATATGATGTAGCTAATGAAAAATATTTAAAAGCATTTATGCCAGAACAAAAACCTCGCACATCTTTACCATATATTTTACATCAAGCTGATTTAATGGCTGCTCGTATTGAATTTGAACAAGAATGGTTACCAAAGTTTTCTAAAGATAGCGTGGCCCATCCAAAAAAGAATTATACATTAGGGACGAAAACTAGTTCAAAATCTAAAGCACTTAATACTATATCAAGTCCGGGGTTAAAGAATATGTTAGATAATTTATGATATTAGAAATAATAATAGGAATTTTAGGTTTGTTAGTCGTTATCTTAGGATATACGACTTTTAACCTTTTAAGGAAAAATGAAAAAGCAGAAGATATTATTATTTCTCAATCTAATTTTATCGATAATTTTTCAACACAACTTAAACAATCTCAATCTCGATTAAATGAAATTGACGAAAAAGGAGTATTTCAAAGTGATGATGAAATAGGTTGGTTTTTTAAAGAAATAAAACAAATTCAAAATAACCTTTTAAGGTTTAAATCCAACCAATAATGGCCCCAAAGAAGAGAAGAAAAAAGAGTAAAAATTATTTTACTCAAGAGACAGAGGACTATATTGTAAAATATAATAACCAACGTGATCCCGAAATAAGAAGTAAAATATATGAAGCTCATATTCATTATCCTTTTTTTAAACTTACTCAAAATATAATACATACTTTTAAATTTTACCATACAGAAGTAGAAAATTTAGAACACCTTCAACATGAAATTATTACTTTTTTATTATCTAAAATGCATTTATTTGACCCTACCCGAGGAGCAAAGGCATATTCTTATTTTGGAACTATAGTTAAGAGGTGGTTAATATTATATAATACTAAAAATTATAAAAAGAAAATAAAAAAAGTTGAAGTAGATGTTTTAACTGGGGAAAATTCAACTTATACTTATAACATAGGTGATGATAGAGTAAAAAGTGATTTAGATAAATATGTTGATATATTCACACATTATGTATCAGAAAACATTTATGATTTATTCCCTAAAAAAAATGACGCTCAGATAGCAGATGCTATACTAGAATTATTTCGTAAAAGAGAAGATCTAGAAGTATTTAATAAAAAAGCACTTTACATTTATATCCGTGAAATGGTAGACGTAAAAACTCCTAAAATAACTAAAATAGCCGATAAACTTCATGATATATTTAAATCACAATATATATTTTATTTAGAAAACGGGTATACTAGATTCTAAACCCTCTTTATATCAATATTTATAACCAAAAATATTATGGGAGCATTAGATAATGTAGTATTTGGTAAGAAAAAATTTTCGGATATTCTTAACGAAATCTACGATAATCAAAAGAAAAAAGAAAAACAAATAACAGGTTTAATCTCAGAATTAAAACCCCTTATTAATGATATTGGGGATGCAACTTTAATTGTACCACTTATTAAGGAATACATGGAAATTGGTGTTCGTAACGATGAACAATTAATTAAAATGGCCACTATAGTACAGCGTGCGCTTAATAATAGTTCTAGCGAAGATTCAATGGGGATAACTGAAGACGAAAAAGCAGAATTAATGGCTGAGTTAGATAAACTCAACGAGAACTACGAAAAAAAGGATAAGGATGCTTAGTGGGGTTGGGTATTTAATGAATTATATGAATCCTTCCCTAGAGGATTCTTCAAATTCTAATTCACTTGATGAATTAAAAATAAAAGTAATTTCTGGAAGAGTTATAGACATAATTTTAGATGAAACCCATCCTAAATTTACAGAATATGGAGACTGGAATAGTATAGGTACTATTAATTTTGAACCTATAGATCAACTAAATAAAAAAAATAAAATTTATCCTATAGCTAAACCTCTTTTTCCTCAATTTAATGCCCCTCCATTAATAAATGAAATAGTATTATTAATACACCTCCCAGATAAAGATATGGGAAAAAATGATACTTCTAAATTATACTATTATTTAAGTTCTGTTTCTATATGGAACCATCCCCATCATAATGCTTATCCAAATGTTTATAAATATTCCAACATAAACAATACAGGCTCTAAAAATATTGATCTAAATGGTGATAATCCAACTGGAGGAAAATTTGATGAAAAATCAAATATCTCCCCTCTTATTCCTTTTAGTGGGGATAACATAATTGAAAGTAGATTTGGAAGTTCTTTAAGATTAGGAAGTACTAAAAAAACTAAAAGTCTAATTAGTAATAATTGGTCTGATTCTGGGGACAATGGGGACCCTATAACAATATTAAGAAATGGGCAACCTCCTTCTAAAAACAATATTGGGTTTTTTCCAATAGTAGAAAAAATTAATGAAGACCCTTCTTCAATTTATATGACTACCACCCAAAACATCCCTATTTCAGCTTCTAGTTTAAATTATACTGCTATATCATCCAAACAAACCCCAACCTATCCTAATAGCTACTCAGATGCCCCACAAATAATATTAAATTCTGGTAGATTATTATTAAATAGTACAAGTGATAGTATATTGTTATCTTCTAAAAAAGTAATAAATTTAGCTGCTCTAGAAGATATTGGGTTAGCTAGTAGAAAATCAATTACTTTAGAAGCAGAAGAAATTAATTTAGGAGGAACTAATTCATCTCAACCTGCTATTGCTGGGCAAACTTTTTTAGCAAATCTTAAAAATTTAACATTTGCTCTTGAAGCTTTAGCTAATGCTATTAATAATGATCCAAAAGTAGGACCTGTAACCCAATTTGCTGGGAATAATCTTAATGAAGTGTTAAAAGAATTTAATGAAAGTTATGATAGCTTTACTTCAAAAAAAGTTAAATTAAGTTAAAATGTCAGAAAAAGAACTATTATCTGCAGCATTAGATTATATGAAAACCAAAGCTGGAAGTAAAGCTTTAGGTATAGAATTAGATGTTAACCAATTTAAATCTCTTACTCAATCTGCTAAAGATCCTCAAACAAGAGAAGCAATTAAAGATAAACTAAAATCTTATATCCCAGAAATGAGGGAATTTAAAAAGGTTAAAGGTAGATTATATGATAAAACAACATCACAACCACTTGAAGGAGTTAAAGTTGAAACTTTATTAGCAAAAGGAAAAAAAACATTTACTGATAAAAATGGAGAATTTGAAATTGATTTTAAATTGCCTATATTACCTTATAATAATAAAGCATTATTAGAAGCTAAATTAGTTTTTACTAAAAAGAAATATGTACCGGCCTATTCAGAGTTATTAACCCAACAAAGACAAGTTAAAACTGATTTAAAGGCAAAACCATTAATTAATATAAAATTAGAAGCTAAAGAAGCAATTAATGATTTAAAAAGACAAGTATACAAAAAAATAGAGGAAGCATCAAAATTAGCTTTAGCAATCCCAGAAAAAATATTATTAGTTAGAAGAAAAGCTATTGAAAAACTTACAAACACTTTATTATTTAAATTATTACCTTTAGCTATTAGCTTATTATTAATATTTGGTATTACTAAAATTAAGGATAGAGGAAAAAAAATATGTCCTACCCCTGACCAGTTAGCAAGGGCAATTAAAACAAGAAATTCTATAGCTAGACAATTAAATCAAATATATGCTATGTTAGCTTTAAATATTGCATTAGCTATAATATTTAATTATATAGCAATTCAATTAAAAGGAATAAGAGTCCAAGTAAGTTCTTTATCTTTTCCTGTTGCATCTCCTCCAGGGGTTGGTGTTCCCTATTCTTTAATATCTAGTTTAGAAAATATAAAAGAACTACTTAAAGAACTATCAGAAAATAATAAACAATTAAATATACAATTAATTATAGCTTTAATATTTTTTGTAGTAGCTATGATTATATTAGCTATGATTCTAAAAACGGTAGATTCTTTAATATTTGAATGTGCCAGAGATGAAAATATAACTTTAGAAGAATTAAATCCTGCCATACAAGATTTAACAAAAGAAACGGAGGATAATATTGTAACACCAAATAATATTAATGGTTTTACTATTGAAGTAATAGAATTAGATAAAAATCAAGTAGAAGATTATAAAAGAAAACAAGCAGTAGGTAAAAACTCTCAAGGGGTAATACTCGTAAGGGGAGATGAATCATTTAGTTCAAGTGACACAGTATTAAAAAACGAACTTATATTTTATATTAAATCAAATGATTTAAAAGCCTATTAATTTAATATTTATAATAAATCATAATACATATGAAAGTTAACCAATTAAAAAATATAATAAAGGAAGCTGTTAGAGAGGCAATCCAAGAAGAAATAAAAGATATCCTTTTAGAAGCAGTTCGTGCCCCTAAACAAATAGTATCTGAACATAAACCTCAAAACCCAACAATAGGTACCCCTTCATCTACTAACCCGGTAGCATCAAAAACAAGAGAAGAAATTAGAGAAAACTATATGAATGTTTTGGGGGGTATGATGCCAGGTGAAAACGGAACTATATCTGCTAATACAAATAGTATGCCTTTACAAGTAAGTGGTAAAATAGATACAACAAGCCCAAATGGTGCTTTGCCCCAAGGTAATGTTTCTATGGATCAAATAATGGGATTAATGAATAAATAAAAATGGCATTTGGAGCTAAACAAATATTCCCTAATGATACCAGAGCAAGAGTTGCTATTGGTGTAGATTTACCATTTAATGGTAGTGCAGTATTTAAATCAAATTATCAAACAAAAGATGCTATAAAAAACAACTTAATTAATTATTTTTTAACTAATCCTAATCAAAGATTAGGAAACCCAACATTTGGGGGTGGTTTAAGAAATTTTTTATTTGAACAAATTACTGAAGATAATTTAGATTTTTTGGAAGAAAATATACAAGAAAAATTAAAAACCCAATTTTCTAATGTTAAAGTTGATGGTGTTGAATTAACATCTAATCAAGATAAAAATGAAATAAAAATAACAGTAACATATTCTATTATTAATACTGGTATAAATGATAGACTAGAATTAAGCTTTACATAATGGCTATAAATAGAGAAATAAAATATTTAAATCAAGACTTTAGTGGTTATAGAGCTAATCTAATAGATTATGCTCAAACCTATTTCCCTAATACTTATACAGATTTTTCCCCAACATCACCTGGAGTGATGTTTATGGAAATGACTTCTTATGTAGGTGATGTTTTAACTTATTATTTAAATAATCAAATACAAGAAAATTTTTTACAATATTCAAGGCAAACATCTAATATATATGATTTAGCTTATATGTTTGGTTATAAACCTAAAGTAACAGGTTTAGCAATTGTTGATTTAGATTTTTTCCAAGAACTCCCTGCCAAAGTAATAGATAGTAAAACTACACCAGATTATGATTATGCTTTATATATAGGAGAAAATACCCAAATTACATCAAACACAAATCAATCTAATGTATTTACAATAGAAGACCCTGTTGATTTTACCATATCAAGTTCATCAGACCCAACTACAATAAAAATTTCTCAAGTATCTGATGGAGAACCTGTTTATTTTTTACTAAAAAAATCTAGAAAAGCAGTATCTGGTAAAATTGTAACTCAAGAATTTACTTTTGGTTCCCCTACCGAATTTCCAACAATTTTAATTTCATCTGAAAACATATCTAATATAATAGATGTTATAGATTCAGATGGTAATACTTGGTATGAAGTAGATCATTTAGCACAAGATATGGTATTTGATGGTATTAAAAACACTAATGTAAATGACCCTAATAATTACCAAGACTTAGATACCCCTTATATTCTACAAACTAAAAAAATTCAAAGAAGATTTACAACCCGATTTATCTCAGAAAACCAATTACAAATTCAATTTGGAGTAGGAGACCCAACTATTAATGATGAAAATGTAATTCCAAATCCTACAAATGTAGGAATGGGTTTACCTTTTGAAAAATCAAAATTAACAACCGCATATAGCCCTACTAATTTTATATTTACAAATAGTTATGGAATTTCTCCTTCAAATATTACACTAACTGTTAGATATTTAACTGGGGGTGGAGTTAGCTCAAATGTTCCTTCAAATAATTTAACATCACTAAATACTTCAACTATAAAATTTTTAAAAAACAATTTAACACCTAATATGGCTAATTATGTATTTAATACTTTAGCTTCAAATAATAATAGTGCTGCTAGTGGGGGTAAGGATGGTGATTCAGTTGAAGAAATTAGACAAAATTCAATATCCAATTATTCATCTCAACTAAGAAATGTTACAGCAGATGATTATTTAGTTAGAGCTTTAAGTATGCCCTCCAAATATGGAATAATTTCTAAAGCTTATACTCAAAAACCTAATACTGAAGATTATTTATCTTCTTTAGATATATATGTTTTATCTTATACTCAAACAAAAAATCTTATAAAAGCATCTTCAACCTTAAAACAAAATTTAAAAACTTATTTAAATCAATATAGAATGATAGGTGATACTATTTCTATTAAAGATGCTTTTGTAGTTAATATAGGTTGTAATTTTGAAATTATTACTTTACCTAGTGTAAATAATAATGAAATACTATTAAATTGTATTACATCATTACAAGATTATTTTAACATAGATAAATGGCAAATAAATCAACCTATTATATTAAAAGAAATCCAAATATTATTAGATAACATTGAAGGAGTTCAAACTGTTAAAAATGTAGAAATAAATAATAAAGTAGGAACTTCTTCTGGGTATTCTAAATATGCTTATGATATTAAGGGAGCTACTCAAAATGGAATAATTTATCCATCTTTAGATCCTTCTATATTTGAATTAAAATATTTAAATCAAGATATTATAGGAAAAATAGTAACAATATAAAAATGGCAGTATATAAATTATTTCCCGAAAAAGACACTACACTTTACTCAGCATTTCCTGCTCAAAACACAGGAATGGATGCTATTTTAGAAGTGTCCAGTACCGTACCATCAATATCCCCTTCTCCTAGAGTGGCAAGATCATTAGTTCAATTTAATCAAACAGAAATTAATAATGTTGTTAATAACAAAATCAGTGGATCTAGTTGGTCAGGCAGTTTAAAATTGTTTATAGCAGAGGCTCAAGGAATTAATTTAGATACTATTATTAAAGCTTATCCTGCTTCTGAAAATTGGGGTAATGGTACTGGAGAATTTGGAGATTCACCACAAACCGTAAATGGATCAAGTTGGAAATACATAGAATACTCAGGTTCAGATATTTGGAAAACTGGAGGGTATACCCCATACGTAACGGGATCCTATTCGGGAAGCATTAGTGATGGATTAGCTAATGGTGTTGGTGGGAATTGGTATTCTGGGTCAAGTTATATGAGTGGGAATATGTTTACAACCCAATCATTTGGTTTAAGATCTATAAAAGATTTAGATATGAATGTAACTAGCATAATTAATGCTTGGTATACTGCTTCTTCTTCATCCCCAATTAATTCCATACATAATAATGGTTTTCTTTTAAAATTAACAAGTAGTATTGAATATAATCCATCAAAATCAATTCAACCTACATTTAAATATTATTCAGTTGATACAAATACTATTTATCCTCCTACTTTAGAATTTAAATGGGATGATTCATCTTATAGTACAACATTAACTGAAATTTCAACAACTGATTTATTTATAGGATTAGACTCCAACCCAGGTGTATTTTATAGTGAAAGTATAAATAGATTTAGATTAAACGTGCGCCCTGAATTTCCGGTTCGTACATTCCAAACATCATCCTTATACACAGAAAACTTTGCTTTATCCACATCTTCTTATTATGCTATAAAAGATTTAGATACTAATGAATTTGTAGTAGATTTTGATGATAATTTTACAAAAATTAGTTGTGATAATACTAGTAATTATTTTGATATATACATGAATGGTTTAGAACCTGAAAGATATTACAAAATTTTAATTAAAACTATTGTTAATAATAGTACTATAATTAAAGATGAAGATTATTACTTTAAAGTAATTAATGGATAATGGAAAATAAAGTAGATGTAAAAAAAACAGTATTTAATAAAGCTCAATATCAAAAAACAATTGATACCGGGTTTAATGAATTGGGGATAACTAATATTACTGAGGATATAGAATCTACATTAACTGTAGAAAAATTTTTTGAAAATTATAATGAAATTTTCTATGAAATCCCTGCTACAGGTGAAACTAATTCTCATGAATATTTAGTAAAAACTAGTGGTGAGTATATAAATTTTGATGAAAATAGTGAAATTATACAAGCACTTCAAGAAGAAATAAATGCTTTAAGAGAACAAAACTTAGAGCTTGAAATGGAAAAAGTTAAACTTTTAACAGGAGAAAATATATCACTTACTACAAACATAGATGATCAAACCAAATCAGAATCAACAACTGATGTTTTAAATACTATTGGAGCTGGTGGACTATCTGGAATAGGAGGAGCTTCCGGTGGTGGTGGTGGATATTAAAAAACAAAATAAAGTAAATGGAAGATAAAGTTTTAGTATTTCCTGTAAATAATCAAACCTTAAAAGTTGAAGAATATTCATCTAAGGACTCTTCTCTGATTGAACAATTTGAAATTGATACTAGTTTTACACAATCTAGTGATTATATAGAGTATTATATTTTTGATGAAAATCAAAATTTAATATACCCTCAAATTACAGAAGAATTATTAACTTATAATATTAAAGAAGGTCATGTTTTACTAGACCCAAAACAAGATTTACAAAGATTAAATTTTAATGAAGGGAATTATTATATAAATTATAATTTTTATAAAACCCATCTTAATTCTTCCTTAAGTTCTAAATATTATATAGAAGAAATAAGTTCAGATAGGACAGAAGTAAGATTAAATTCTACTACTATTGATAATGAATTAATAGAATCTTCAACAAATAGTTTTATTGAGTATCGCTCTACACAATCTTATTTTGTAGATTTTTATCTTAATTTTGGTGAAAATAATTTAGTAATAGCTAATAATATTAAACTTGATGTAATTAATGAAAATGATTACTCAGTTTTAATTAAACTATATGAACCTCTACCAATAGAACTAGGTTTAAAATTTAAATGTTGGGTAGTAGAAAGTATATCTACTCCACAAACTTATCAAGTAAAATTCCCAATACCCATATTTGACCCCCAGGATTTTGAGTTTATATCTGGTCCTAATTTAAGTTTAAATATAAAAGATGAAAGTGGAGTTTCTTCAAAAGAATATTCTTATGAAACTTTAGTTAATTCTAATATTACTTCTTCAACTTCACAAATTCAAAGTTTATTAGAAGAAAAAGGAATTAAAATAAATATTAATTATGAAGATTTTAATAATTTTATTAAATTTTCATCTGCTAAAACAAGATTAGAAAATTTTTATTATAAAGTTGGATTAATTGAACATAATAATAATCAAATAATAGCTTTAAATAATAGTATAACTAGCCCTACAACGGCAACAACAGAATTTAGTTCATCAAAATTATTATTCGAAAATAATATTAATACTATTATTAAAAACTTTGATTCTTATGAATATTTTCTTTATTACAACTCAGGATCAGAATCCAGTTACCCAAAACAAAACTCAACCCCTCCCTATAATTTATACTCAACAGGAAGTTCTCAAGTACAATCTTGGATAACATCTTCTTTATCTTTAGCTTTAGATTATGATCAAGATAATCAAGATTATTTACATTGGAATATCCCTGAATATTTAAGGGATGATCCAAATAACTCTCAGTATGATTTATTTATTGATATGGTGGGTCAACATTTTGACAATATTTGGGTATATGTAAAAGATATTACAAATAAATTTAATAATGATAACCGTTTAAATTATGGTATTTCTAAAGATTTAGTTGCAGATGCTATTAAAGATTTTGGTATTAAATTATATTCTAATAATTTTAATACTAATGATCTATATGAAGCATTTTTAGGAATAACCCCCGAAGGGAATACTTTTCCTTATGGTCCTAATACTGATTATCTTCCGGCTTCAACTGGGTATGAGTACATAGATAATAAAATATCATTAACAAATAATATAGTCCCACAAGATGATGTAAATAAAAGTTTATATAAACGTATTTACCATAATATACCTTATTTACTTAAAACTAAGGGTACAATAGCAGGTTTAAGGGCATTAATAACTTCATATGGTATCCCAGATACAATTTTAAGAATTAATGAATTTGGTGGTAAAAACCCTATAAAAAATCAAAATTGGGATTATAATCAAAATGTATTTAATTATGCTTTAGATTTAGATGGTACTAACTTTTTTAGTTCATCTTTAGAATCTAATTCTGATTTTGATACTACTGTTCCTAATACAATTCAATTTAGATTTAAAACTCCAGGTGTTCCATCTTCTTATACTTCACAATCACTATGGGGTACTGATAGTGTTGGTAGTCTTGTAGTAATAGAATATACTGGATCTAGCAATACTAGTGGTTCATATTCTGGTTCAATAATAGATCCCTATAATGAATATGGTAATGTTAAATTTATACCCGATACTACATCCCCAAATATAAGTGCAAGTTTATACTTACCTATTTTTGATAAAGGGTGGTGGTCTGTAATGACTACTAATGATAATTTAACAGCAAGTTTATATGTTGCTAATAATATTAATAACAAGCTAGGATTTACGGGATCTAGCAATGTAACGGGGTATAATGCTAATAGTTATAATAATAGCACAAAATTATATGTACCCTTTTATACTAATACTACATTAGGAGGAAACCAATATACCCCCTTATCAGGGTCTATTCAAGAAATTAGGTATTATAATACCACGATTAGTGAAAGTTCTTTTAATGATTTTGTATTAAACCCGTATTCTTTTAAAGGAAATGGACTTGATACCCCATCCCAACTATTATTTAGATCAGATTTAGGAACTTTATCATCGACAAGTTCACGTAATTCTATCCACCCAAAGGTAACTGGATCTTGGGACATAACTTCTTCTTTTGTTTCTAATGATAGTTCATTTTATATAAAAGATAACACATTTATTTCTAATACTGAGAATATATATCAAAATCAAACTCCTCAAGGTGTTAAAAATAAAATAAGTGATAAAATTTCAATTTTTAATAATATAATCCCCTCAGGAAATACTTTATCATCGGAACGTTCAATTCAACAATATTCTTATTTAACTCAAAGTACTACTCCAGATGCAGACTACTTAGAAGTAGCTTTTTCACCTACGGATCAAATTAATGATGATATAACGGCAGAATTAGGTAACTTTAATATAGGAGATTATATTGGAGATCCAAGACATATTTCAGAATCACGAACTAATTATCCAGATTTAGATAATTTAAGAGACAGATATTTTAAAAAATATATAAAAGGATATGAAGTTAAAGATTTTGTAAGGTTAATTAAATTCTTTGATAATTCATTATTTAAAATGATTAAAGATTTTACACCTGCTAGAACCAATTTATCTTCAGGAGTGGTTGTAAAACAACATTTACTAGAAAGAAGTGCATATTCCGCAATTCCTTTATTTGTAGAAGATCAAACATACTCTGGCTCAATAAAATCATTTGCTCGTGGTTATAGTACAGGATCTGGTGATACCGGAGCTTATGAAACAATTGGTGGATCAACTATTGAGGTATTTAAAGGTGGAACAGGTGGTATCTTTGAAAGATTTAATAGTTTAAACACTTCTCCTAGTGGTAGTGATGGCAATGGTCCTGATAATATATTTGGTATTACCCAAAGTTGGGATGAAAATACCCTAATGATCTCAGGAACAGTAGCATATATTAGGGATGATCAAAGAGAATTTTATAATGGTGAATTTAGCCAATCTAGCCATGTTAAATTACAGAGAGGGTTAAATATAGGAGATGATGATCCTTGTTATGAATTTACTAACTGGGAAAATATTCCTGAATTATTATATAGGTTATCATTCTTTAGTGGTTCTAACCAAGATTTTACCATAGAACCTTATACCCCACCACCAGAAAGAACAGGATCATTATTTTATATATCAAACACATCAGGTTCAGGCCCTCATTATAATACTGCCATTGGTGCTTGTAATGATAGAGGAACGGGAAGTATATATTTTGATGTAACTTCAATACATAATATTCAAATAGGATCTGAAGCATTTGCTGATGCAGCTTTAACAATACCCTTTACTGGAAGTGGTGAATGGTATGGGGTAAGAACATCAGATGATGCTAGTCAAAGTAATATAAATCAATTTGCTATCCAAATGCATAATAATGTATCAAATCCAGCGGATTTTATTGGTCAAGTTGAAGATAAAGCATTATGCAAACCAGCAATCCAAGTAGTTCGAGTAAAAAATACTGCGGATAATACTATTACTATGTATGTATCAGTACCAACATTCCCTTATCAATTAGGAACAACTGTAAATTTAGGCTCTACCCCGGGATGTTGGGAAATAATTAGTACTAGTACTAGTATTACTATTATACCCCAGGATATCCCATCCTCAATTTGTGCTCCTTCAACAACTTTATATGCAATAGACTTAGGATATCATGCTTCTAATTCTGCATTAGCTTGTGCTGATTCCCCAAACAGATATTATGCTGACACACAACAGTTTAATACTATGACTAAATTATATGCTACAAATAGTGTATCTATCTCAAATTATGTTTTAAGTGGATATGTTTCTAATGGGAGTGGTTATAGATATATCCATACAGTTATAGATGCATATCAAATAATTCAAACCACAATAAGTTCATGTTCAAATAACTCAGGAAATAATGATGGGATAACATTCATTGGGGAAGAGGAAATAAATATTCCATAATCAATTAAAAAATAAATATTTATAATAAAAACATAGTATGAGTTTAAGTTATTACATCATTACAAATCATTCAGCAGATTTAAAGCAATTTGCTTATACTAGTGGTAGTAGTGAACCCTATACTAATTTTACAATTAATGTATTGGGTAATAGTTTTGAAATAGTTGAAAGTGGAATACTACCTTATAATCTTGGTGTTGGCACAAGTGAAATAGATTTTCTATCAGATAATTTTTACCCTTCTCCTGGATATGCTTACTTATGGAATGATGGAGTAAAAGTTAAATATATAAAAATAAATCATGAGTCCGCTAATAATGAAAACATAGGTCCCTTTATAAATAATACTAATATTATATCATTTTTATTAATAGGAGCTTTAGATGCATCAGGTAATTACTTAGTAGGTGAAACTTCACAATCTTTAGAAGATTATCAATTAAGTAATAGCACAGAAAAACCTGAAGATTATAATCTTTTAAATGTAGACCAAGATGACCCTATTACATCTTATGCAGTAGATGCCTTAAATGGTCAGTTTCAAAACTTTAATTTTTCTGCAAGTGGTAATTTTATATGGTATGCAACTGCATCAGGAAGATCAGATGAACCTATTTCTTCTTCTGGGTACACTGAATCAAGAGCACAAGGATATTTTCCTGTTAATATAGAAGATTTTGGTTCTGAACAATTTTTTAGAGGATGGGCTAGTGCTAGTTATTATTACCAAGATGATTTAACTGAAATTGGAGGAGTTGAACTTGATTTTCTAGATAATTTTAATACTGGTTCTTCTGAAAAAGACAATGATAATTTAAACCCATATGTAGTTAGTCAATTACCTTGGTTTATGAATGCTCAATCATCTTCATTTAAAATCTTATCAGAATCATTTGATAATTATACAAACCAAAATAGAATAGTTTCTATAGGACCTAGATTTACATATACAACACCTTCTGCTACATATGAAACTTCAAGTTATGAAGATAGTGAATATGATGGTGATAATACACAAGGTCAACTCGCCTATTTATATAAAGAAGATACTAATGAAATATTAATAAATGACCCAAATAATATACTAACTGATCCTAAATCTAATGTTTTAACTGTAGATTCTTTAAGAAATTCTCCTTTAATAGACATGGGTAACCCACAAACTTATGTAACAACAGAAGGTCATGAATTTGTAATAAAAGAAGAAAATCAATTATGGGTATATAGAGGATATCAACCCTCAGGAACAGGTGATAATAATGCTTGGAATTATAATAGATATTTACACAGACCATATAAAATCTATATGGTAACTACCACAGGGTCTAATAATTTACCTTCTCATTTTGAAAAAGTATTTGTTTCCTTTTCCTCATCTTTATCTAGTGAAAGACCAACAGATGGTGCTTATATATTTAATTCTACATTAGTTGAACAAAATGTTGCATTAACCGCTTCTATTAATTTAACTTCATCTAGACCTTATCCCGTAGGAGGATATGAAACAGCTTCATATGATAATTTTGATGAATACAACCAAACCCCCGACCCTGCACCATCAGCTATTACTTGGGAAACTGCTTCATTAAATTTATATATAGGAAACCTTTATAATACTGGTTCTATATTACAATCTCAAAGTTTATATATAAATGATATCAATAGTAATAATAACATTGTATTAAATACATTATTAACTTCTAGCTTAATATTTCCTGGGACGGTTTTAAGATTATCTTTATTAATAGACTCAGCAAGCCAATCCCAACCACCAAATTCTTCTTTATTAGTAAGTGAATATAGTATGTCTATATCAGCTTCAACCCCATTAGGTAGTGATTTAGTCCCTACATATTTAGATAATATATTACAAGTAACAGATGATTGTAATCC
>Ga0181410_1000296_pt1 | contig 22171 bp, 28 predicted proteins | sample 33SPOviralmetaG_FD_130112 | JGI IMG/M metagenome (GOLD analysis project Ga0181410, IMG submission 130112) | Marine viral communities from the oligotrophic San Pedro Time Series (SPOT) site, San Pedro Channel, CA, USA - 33 SPOT_SRF_2012-06-20 | ecosystem: Environmental > Aquatic > Marine > Strait...
AATTGGAGATGCCCCTTACTCTTTCTTATACCTTGATATGCAAACTAATCCAGCAACCGCATACATTAGATTCGAAACCAAGATTGCTGAGGGTGATAAAAAATTATTTTAAATTAAATAAAATAAAAAACTATCCTATAATATAAAATGGATTTATATGGTTCGGGAGCAAGTATCGGTCAAGCCAACGCACAAACCCAACAAGCGAGGGAGATAAACCAAGCAACAGCAGATTTTAATAATTCTCTTGCGGAGCAGTTGGATACTGCTAATTTAGAAGAAGACCAAGATAGATCAAGTAAGTTACAAAAGAATATTTTGAGTGGTGCTACGAGTGGTGGTAAATTAGCGGTGATTGGTAAGAAAGGTAATGTAGCAAAACAAATAGGAGGTTTTAAAGATGTTGCTGTATCAAGAGAAGAAACCTTTGCGAGAGAAGCGGGAGCAGAAAGAGCGCCATTAGCAGAAGCAGAATTAAATACATCTGTAGAAAATGTAGGACCCGAGGGTGCGACAAGTGAATTATACACAGCAGAAAGGGGAGCAGAAGAAGCGGGAGAAGTCGCGAGTAGTGCTGGTGTTAAAAGTTCAACTGAAGTTGCTGCTGAAACAATTGGTAAGTTTGCTGGTAAAGCAGCAACTGTGGGTAAGGTTGGTGTTGCTGGATTAGGTGGTGGTATTGATGCTTTCCAAGATGTAGGTAGATTAATAGAGGGTAAAACCGACATGGATGTTTTTGGTTCCAATACTGCTTCTCGTGTTGGTAATATTGGTAATATTATTGGTTCATCATTAGAAGTTGCTGGGGTTGCTACTGGTGGTATAACTCCATGGTCTATTGGATTAGAAGCACTTGGGGCGACAATAAGTCTTGCTAGTTCTATAACTGAAGGTGTTGGTGAAGAAGAAGCGGGAGAACAGAGTAAAGAAGAAGCAAAAGAAGATATTTCTTCTCAAGCAAGAGGTGAAACTACTGCGGATGTTGTTACTCAAGCCGTCGGTCGCACCCAATAATTTTTTAATTTTTAATTTTTTTTAAATTTATTTTTCATATTTTATTTTATATTTATAATTATAAAATGAGTTCTTATTGGCGTAATGATGAAAAGATTAAAGTTTCGCAGACCCAAGTTTCTATCACTTCAACCAACGGTCAGTCATATTCGGGGACTGCCGGTCAGTCCGGTCGTCGTGTAGATTTTGAGATCCCACCAACGGTTAAGTTTATGGATGGTAAGAATTCTTACCTTCAGTTCGATATTAAACTTGCTGTTCCAGCCGGAGATGTTCCAACTCGTCTTCAGTTAGATCCTTTTATTGGGGGACAATCTGTTGTCAAGAATCTAAGAATCTACTCGGGCAATCGTGCTGTTCTCCTTGAAGAAATAACCGAATACAATGCTAAAGTCCAAATTCAGTATTCTTATGATAGCGATGATAGTATGAGAAAAATGAGAGCATTAAAAGAAGGTTGTTTAATTGATACTATTGAGAATCGTGGGACTCTTGGGACTTCGGTTTCTAACCTTATTGATTTATCTACTAACCCATATTACAAACCCGTGGGGACTGTTCCCGCTACTCGTGATTGGGGGACTGATGATGATTTCTTGACTGCTAAATTATCACTACCAATCCATAGCGGACTTTTCGCTGATGGTGGTGATTCGGTTTTTCCAGTTTTACTAACTGGGGGATTATTTATTGAAGTGGATCTTGAGGATCCGGCACGATTTATCAAGCAGTTAGATAGTGTTAATCGTAATCGCCGTCTAAAGCAGAATCCGGTCTTTCATGGTGTAGATGCGGCTGGAGCAGATTTAGCAATTGATAATGCTGTTAATCATAGTGTTATATTTTTAGGCAAACAAAATAATATGACTTCAGTTGAGAATTGTCCTTTTGTGAAGGGGGAGAAGGTTGGTATTTGTTCCGCAACTGACCCACTCCAAGAATGTGCTTTGACGCAGACGGGAGCACAAAACTATCCGGTAATTACTGATATTACTATGGATGGTGGATATGTAAAACTTACATTTGGTAATTTCCAAAATAGCAATAGTGGGACTGGATTAGTAGCAACTAGTAATGCCGGCACTACAAGTAGCTTTGTTCTTTTCTCTGCTGCTCTAGACCAAAGGCGAGTAGAATCTGCCGACACTTCAACTGAATTAATCGCAAAGAGAACTTCATACCCCGCTACTTGTGAAATTTCTAATATGGAGATTGTATGTCAGCAAGTAGGAGTTGATCCGCGATATGAAGCGGGTATGATGAAGAAGATGCGTGATGGTGGGACTATTGAGATTGATATCCCAAGTGTAACCAATTACAAGCACTCACTCTTGTCAAGCAATCGTAATGCGACCGTAAATTTACAAGTTTCTAATACTCGAGTTAAATCTATGATTTGTATGCCGAGCGATGCTAAGGTCCTTAACACTGCTGAATTAATTGGTGGTCTTCGTGCTTGTTATGATGAAGAGGTTAATACTATGGATGGTCGCCTTCATTCAATCCGTTCGGGACAAGTTGGTATTATAGATCAGTTGACTCAGTATCAAATGTTAGTTGATGATAAACTTGTTCCATCAAGACCGATTGTTGTATCCAAGATTAATAAGGGTGTGTCTATTGCGGCACAGCCTCTAATTGAGTTAGAGAAGGCACTTAATCAAGCGGGTATCATTCCCCGCTCCTTCGTGGATTACAATCGTAATTTCTTGATTGGACGTGCTTACGCATTAAACGATGGAGTTGCTAATCTAAACAACAAGACGAATCAACTTCAGTTGTTATATAATGAAACTGCTGCTGATGGTAGTGATAGAAGCCCGAGCCATAACAAGCTCCTCTACTGCTTTATGTTCCACCTTCGCAGAATTAGCATTAAGGGTGATTCGGTTATGGTTACTCTCTAAATTATCATTATGTCTAAAATTGACATATGACATAAAATAGACATCCTCATATTATTATTCTCAAGACTTATTATTCTCATTATGTCTAAAATTGACAGAATGCTTCGCATTCTCTTAAGATTTTAAAAAAATCTTGACATATTAGTATTTTCTATCAATCTTTTTTTTATTTTTTATTTGTTATTTATTTTATGTATAGTAATATATAAAATGAGTGTTTCTAAGAAGTATCTTTCCGTTCAGCCTAACAATGTTCCTTCTACTGGTAAAGTATCGTTCGCACGTGGTAATCCAATCCTTACGATAACCCTTGGTCGCCAAGATGCTATGCTTGATTTAAGTTCTCTTCGATTGAGTGGTGATTTAAATGTGTGGCGTGATGCTGCTGGGACTCTTCACCCGACGGCGACTGCGGGACAAGCACCCGAACTCCGTGGTTCTCACAAGCTCGGTATTTACTCGGTAATAGATCAGTTAGTTTTCCGTCATGCTGAGACAAAACAAGTCATAGAACATATTAGAAATTATGGACGATTTATGAGTTCTTATATGCCGGTGATGGCGGGTATGCAAGATGTTTCGGGACATCTTGGTGAAACTGCTTTAATTTACCCCAATTATCAGTCCTATCGTGATAGTGTTATTCGCAACACAAGAGAATCTCCTTTCTGTATTCCCCTTCCCTCGGGACTCACTCTTGGTGCGGATAAACTCCCTCTATCAAAATTACCCTTAGAGATTGAAATTCATTTAGCACCGGATTCCCAAGTGTTTTATTCTAGTGATGCTACGACTGCTGGTGTTGCTAATGCTTTCTATGAATTAAGTGGATTAGAGGTTGCTTGTGAGGTTGAGTATGGTGTTCCCGCACCGGATAGTGGTCTTCTATCATTCAACTCTATTACATCATATTTCACCACCCTTGAATCAACCAACTCCATTGTAAACTTCAATCTTGGGTTAAGTAAGGTGTTAGCAACATTCGTGAATTTCGTTCCATCAAGTTTCGTAAATAATCTCGCTCAAGATGGTTTCCTAACTTACATGCCTACGAAGGCGGCGGCGGCAAACGGCACCGATGACGGAGGAGTAGCCAATCTTGAAACAATTTCCTTCCTCCGCAATGGTGAACGCTTCCCAAGTTCTTTCGAGGTTTCTTCGGTTCGTAGTGCTTCTAATGAAACTCCCGTGGTTGATCCTCAAGTTATTAAGGGTTTTATGTCTTCTATTATTCCCGAGAAGGTTCATACTCGCACAACAGTTTCCCCACTCAATAGCAATAGAAACTTTACCGCAACGCAGAATGCCGTAACTGGTTACCGATTTATTCCGGATACTGGTGCTGCTTATGGTGTTGGTGTTCTCTATGATATGCTTGATAGTGAAGGTGTTGATTTCTCCCAATCTCAGTTCTCTATTCAAATGACTAATGGTCTCGATGACGGCAATCCGGTATCCGCATATCTATTCATTAAGAGTAAGGTTGTTGTTGCTTGGTCGGGTATGGGAGTCCAAGTTGTAATGTAAGTATTGATTTATCAATCAACCCTTAGGGTAAAGTAAGTTTTTTCTATCTATTAAATTTTTAATAAATTTATTTTTTTTATTTTTTTATATTTACCATAATATAAAATGGATTCTAAGGCTGATGTTTCTCAAGACCGCATTCCCGACCTCATTAAAGTTGGTGCTATTCCCTCGTCCTACGGACAGAAATTACATACGGATGTAATTGACCCCGTAACATTCTCGCAGAATCGTGTGCGATTCACACTTCAGCGTGTTGCGGGTTTCCTTCATTCAAATTCCAAGGTTACTCTTGCTGTAACTCCCCTCACAACTTCTACTGCTTTCTACCCTCTCAATATTGGTATTTCTAACCTTGTTAAATCGTGCGCCCTTCGAATTGGATCGCAGACGGTATGTGAGATTGATGATTACGACCAATTCCACGCATACCAATCTCTTTTCATAAGTAATGAAGACAATAAGGAGAGAGAGCAGTTTTTATCGCAGAGGTGTGTAGCCCATAAACCGGTATATGATGACCGCACGGCAAACACAACTGATAAGCCACCAAATTCGGCAAAGAAGGTTGGTCTAGATGTTGGACGCTATCCAACTGTTCCCGCTGCCGGTGGTGCTGGTACATTCCAACTTCTACCTTTCCAACTTCACGATGCTACATCGGCGCAGACGATTGCTGATGCCCCCGTGTATTCGGTTTACCTAAGCGACCTTTTCCCCTTCCTTAAATTTAATCAGTTACCAACCTTTATGATAGATCAAGAAATCCATATTGATATTGAATTCCAACCAACCACTTCTTCTCTTGAGGCTGCTGGTCTATCTCGCCGTATGTGTGTTGCGAATAGTGATGCTGCTAGTAACCAAGTTGAATACCAAATTGATAAAGATGAAGTAAAACTTATTTATGATTCTATTAGTTTCGATGGTGAAGTAATGGCGAAGTATCGGGCACAGAATCCGTCTCTCACCTTTCAGTATGCTGATTACCGACTTGCTAAGAGGACGGGAGATCAAGCAGCATTCGCCGACCTCACCTTCCAGCTTGGTGGTAATGGTCGCCTTGTTTCTAAGGTTATCATGGGTCTTCAGCGTAATGAAAACTTCACACCGGTTTCTCTCCTTAATGGTGTTACTGCGAAGGATGTTCCGGCGGCTCAGTCCCTTTCTCTCAATCTATTATATAATGACTTATATGAGTTTAATGTTGATCGCAAGAACCCCGCCCTTCTCTTCCACACTACGCAGTCTGCGGAGGGTAAAGTTCCTATGGTTACACGAGACGAATACCAAACGAGCGGTGTATCGGCACTAACCGCTGAAACGATGGAGGGACACGCACAGAATAGTGGAGCAGCTGGTCTTGGTGGTTTATTCCGTTGGACTGCTATTCGCCCTAACAAGGGACAGCGTGTCAATAATAAGGGTATGGACTTAACTTACAAGGCAACCGGCTTACCCGCTGACACATACACTCTCCGTGTTTACCTTGAGATGCTGAAGGTTGCTAAGATTGAAAACGGTCAATTCTCTTGCTATTTCGCGTAAATTTTTATAAAATTATTTTCTTTCTTAAGATATAAATGTGGTGGATAAAAGTTCTTGAATATTTCTCTTGTGATAAATACAAGAAGTTGTATGAGGTGGAGAAGGAGAAGTATGAAGAATTGAAACAATTAACTGAGGAGTTGGTTTTCCATGTGAATCCCGATTTTTTAAAAGATGTTAAAGTAATCAATCTTCAATCAAAATAATCTAATTTTTTCTCGTTTTTTAATTAAAAAAATAATCTATTTTTATAGTATAAATATGAAAATAGATTCAAGTAATCCAAGTGAAGAAATCCAAAAGGCAAGACCTAACATCAAGGCAAACACAATAAAACAATATGAAGTTAATCTCAAGAAATTACAAAAGATATATGATACTGATGGATATAACTTTTTATCGAAACCGGATGATGTAATGGATAAGATTAAGGATCTTCATTATCTAAGTCAACGTAACATATTAAATGCGATTGTTGTTTTATTAATGGCTCTCAATCATGATGAGAAGTATGATGAATTATTAACTACGTATGGAGAACTAAGGGATGAATTAAATGATAAGTATAGCGACGAACAAAAGAGTGGAGTTATTAGTGATAAGCAATCTAAGAATTTCACAACCACGGAGGAGATATTCAAGATGATTAATGATATGAATGAAGATTTAAAACCAATCAAGAAGAAATCTAAAGACCAATTAACTAAAAAAGAAATGCAATTATTACAAGCATACACTTTATTTAATATTTATTCAAGGATGCCTATGAGAAATGATGTTGCGGGTATGACAGCAATTAATCAAGCAGCATACAAGAAGTTAAGTGAAGATGATAAAAAAGAAAGTAATTATTTAGTTGTTCCATCCAAGGGACAACTTTACTTCGTATTGAATCAATACAAGACAAGTAAGAAGTATAAGGAGTTAGATTTACCGATTGAAGATAAAGATCTAAGAAAGATATTGAGATATTATCTCAAGATGAATGGCAATGGAGTCTTATTTAAGACATCAACGGGTAAGCCATTAACAAGAACCGAATTGAGTAAGGTTCTTCTTAAGTATTCTAAGAAGTATATGGATAAGTCAATATCGACCACACTACTCCGTAAGATCTATTTATCAAGTAAATATGGTAATATGAAGGAGGAGTTGGAGAAGGATAATAAGGTGATGGGTCATAGTAAGGCAGTAGCATTAGATACGTATGTTAAGAAGGCACAAGATTAATTACCCCTTAGGATTTTTTCTAAACTTATAGGTTAATTTTATTTGTTTATTTAATTCCAATATTTTCTCTCTTTGTTTCTCTACTTTTTCTCTTTGATCTTTATCTAATTTTAAAGATCTTAATTTATCATTTAATTTAGAAACCTCAAAAAATAAATCATAATTAATCTCTTTTCTATAATCATTTACTTTATTAAACTTGGAGAAATCTTTAGTTTTTAAATCTTTATTTTGAGATATAAACATATCTAATTTTTTTTTTGCTTCATTAAAAGTTTTCTCAAAATCTATTTTTATCTCTTCTTTCTTTTTCTCTTGTTTTTTTGGAGATGTTCCCTTAAAATTTTTTTTTAAATCTTCATTATAGTTTGTTCCACCCAACCTTTTAATAACATTACCTTTAACAACTCTCCTACTTTTATAATCACCTTCATTAGTTTTATAGAATACCGAAACACTTTTTTCTTGTATTGTCTCAACAATCCCCTCTATTTCTCCGTTTTTAGTTTTAAATAAATATGTATCTCCAATTTTAAAATCCATATCCTTTTTATTATTACTTACATTTTTATCTTTAGGTTCTTTTTTTCTATCCATTATTTTCGGTGGTGGTTTTCCAACCTTAACACCTTTAGAAGGTTTAGATACTGGCGGTGGTTTGGGTATAACAGTTTTAAGAAATGCCTTCTCTCCCGCTTTCTTTTGTTTTGCTTGTTGTCTCTTTTTCTTTTGTTCTTCAGTTAAAGGTTTAGGTTTAGTTAATTCTTTCGCTTGATCTAATGTAACCTTAGGTCTCCTTGGTCTATCCTTTTTAGCATCAAGAATCGCTTTCTTTTTATGATCTACCTTGTATCCTTTACCTTCAATCAATTTAATTAATCCTTCTCTATCAGTCCCCTTGGGTATTTTAATAGAAACAAGAATATTGTGAGCCCTAATAAGTTTTCTCAATTCAGCACCAGTCAATTCACCTTTAGGAGTCTTCACCATTTATAAGTCTAATAGATAAAAAAAATATCTTTATTAAATTATAAAATGTTGGTTGATAAATCTCACTCTAAAAAGGATATTGTTTATTTATTCAAGAAGCACGGTGTAATCATAGATGATAAATTGAGTAAGGGTAACATAGTAAAGAACATCGATAGATATATAAAAGATTTTAAATTTAGTGGTAATATCAAGAATGAAACTGAATTGAAGGATTATTTAAAAAATACATCACCGAAACAGCGACCGAATACATCACAGAAAAATGATATCATGTTTAAGGCGAAAAAGATAATCAAGTGGGCTAAGAATGATTATATTTTTAATGGGGCAACATATACGGATGATGAAGAACCTTATCAAGATATTATGAGTATTTATATGTGGGGAGATTTACCGAGTGTGAGACGTGCGTGTAGAATGTATAACAATAGTTTATATTGTAAGAATCATATTAATCCGGTAATCACAGCGGAGATTGAGGAGGAGTTAAATAACAATAAATTTATTAAGTCTCAAGTTATTCATAACTTACAAGTAAGAAGAACAAGTAAAGAAGATCCCATATTGATTGTATTTGATTAATATGTCTAAAATTGACATATGACATAAAATAGACATATTGAAAATAATATCATAGAGACTTATTTTAGATGATATGTCTAAAATTGACATATGCGTTTTTATCCATAAATTTATTTTCTAAATAAAGGTATAAAAATGGATTATAAGAAACAACAAGAAGATTTAGAATTCGGTTTTAGAAGTGAAAAAGATACTCACGAATATTTAGAGAGTGTATTTGGTAAGTTAATGAATACTAAGGATAATAAAAATATGGGTAATTATTTTGAGTTCGATAAATATAATGATGATTATTTTATTGAAATGAAAACAAGGAGAATCAAGCATAATCAATATGAATCATTATTTTTCGGTGTTAATAAATTAGATAAGGGTGATGAGTTATTAAAGGAGAATCCAAGTTTAAGGATCTTTTATCTGTGGCGTTGTAATGATGGGGTTTATGGTTGGGAACATAATAGTACTGAATATGAAATTAAAAAGCGTGGTAGAACTGATAGAGGTAGGAATGAGATTGATTTCTGTGTAGACATAAAACAAAAATTTATTAAACCATTAAAAAATCTATTAGATTAATAAATGGTGGTAACTAATAAACAGAAGTTCAATAAGAAATATAAGCAACCTCTTAAAACTGCAAATGGTAAGGATGATATATCAAGGTTAACTGGAATACCTATGAAGATATTGGATGATGTTTATGATCGTGGAGTTGGAGCATATAAAACAAATCCACAATCGGTAAGACCGAATGTTAAATCACCGGAGCAATGGGCTATGGCGAGAGTTTACGCATTCGTGATGAAAGGTAAAACTTATAAAACCGCTGATAAAGATTTAGCGGATAAATTAAGAAAGAAAAAGGTTAAGGGTTATATTAGATAGTTTTCTTCTTCGGCATAACTAAGTAACCATTAGATTCATCATTATCAATAATTTTTAATTTCATTAAACCGAATAAACAAGAGATAAAAAGATTATGGTCGCTTTTATAGATTGCTTGTTTATTTAACTTTCTCTTGTGTATCATATTACAGAAATGTGTTAATGTATGGATAATATGTTTCACTTTAAGATTCTTCTTCATAGATTTCAATATCAAGTATTCACCTTGATATTCATATCTCTTAAATGTTTTCTTTTCTGTTAGTGGAAATGAATTGATGAGTAATCCCTTGTAATATAAATTGAGTGAGCCTTGTGATCCGTTGTAGATAGTCATTTTCTCTATATATAAGTATAGATATTATTATTTTAAGTATATAATCCCTTATTTTACTTCTTTTATGTGAAAACCGACGCTTGAAATTGAAAAAAATGGTATATATTTTAAAACTTATTCTCTTTTTTTCGTTTTAAGCGCCGGAAAGCACATAAAAATAGATTATATGGGGGTAAATAGGGGTATAATAATAGATTAGTTTAAGATTTTATTATATTATCTCAAATAAAATATTGATATATATTATTTATGAGACTTCATGATCTTTATTCGGGAACTTGGTCTCACATTAATCTGGGTGGTCGCGATGAATTACCCGATGATTACAAGGAGGAATATTTTTATGAGGACAGCAATTTTTTTAGTGATCCATTCGAAAGAGGTTATGATTCACCGACTCCATTCGGGTTGAAAAGGTCGGCAAGTGAAGAAGACATTAAAAAGAAGTATAGGGAACTTATCTTGAAGCATCACCCCGACAAAGGAGGAGATGAAGAAAAATTTAAATCTATTCAAGCCGAATGGGAAGAATATAATAATGAATATTAACATATATCATTTTCTTCTAATTCATCCTTGATAAATTTAATGATAGAGTTACGTTGAGATTGTTTCTTGATTGTCCCTACCTTCTTTAATAGTTGAGAGAAAATCTTATCTACAATTTCATTCAAGGAGTATTCACCTTCTTCATATTCTTCTAGATGTTGGCTATAATCATAATTATCACAGAATTTATCAATCGCATTATTGTCTACATATTCATCTACAATTACGGGTTTAGTTTTCTCATAAGCCTCCTTCATAATCTTAATCTCTTCTTTTTCATCAATCTTTTTTACTTCAATCTTCTTAGGTTGAATCTTAGGCTTCTCAATAATAACTTCTTCTTCTTCTTCATCATCGCTATAATCACTATCATCATATAACGCTTGATAAGGGTCTTCGGTTGGTTCTTCTTCTACAATAACCTTACCCGCTTTTAATTCTTCAATCTCCTTATCCTTCTCTTCAATAATCTTATCCTTTTCTTCAATAATCTTCTTGAGTCTTTCAATCTCTTCACTTGGATCTAAAACCGGTTGAGAGTTATTCTTCTCCATCTCTAATAACCAATCCTTCTGTTTAGAAATATAAAAATGAATCTTTCTTAAACGCCAATTATTAAATGCTTCATATTTAGCGGTGTGAGTTTGGTCGTCTCCAATCATCTTTTTTAATTGTCTCTTGAAACAAGCCTTCGCATTAGGAGTCTTGAAATCTTTACTATTTACATATTCATTTAATACCTTGTTTAATCTCTTAGAGTGAATTTCATAATCTTCATCTACGGGAGTTAGACTGTAATAGCCGTGGATTTCATCATCAGTTAAGTTTACGTGATTGTGGATTGATTTAGGAATTGAGGTCATTGTTTTTTCTATACTTTAACTTATAAAATAATCTTTATATCCTTTTGTCTAAAATTGACATTATGTCTAAAATTGACATCTCTTAAAATAAACACCCTTGATGATTAGAGAGCAATATGATTATTATTCTTGTTATGTCTAAAATTGACATATTTAAAAATCGGGAAAATTAAATTTAATATTTTGATTTCTTTTTAGTTGTTTTTTTATACCCCTCAAAAACCTTTTCGGGTCTAATCGTCCTATCATCCTCCAACGATTTCTTAATATCAATTTGAATCTTATTATGATCCTTAACTTGTTTCACATTGACGCTTTTCTTTTTAGGCATTATATATAAATTTTATATTTTTTTTGATTATTTTTTTTCATTAAAAAAATATCTATATTATTTATAAATGAGTTTAATTGTTACGTCTAATATTGCGACTGAGGATGATCCATCCTTCTCTAATGTCTTCAAGCCTTTCTCCTACCAAAATAGATTACTGAATACGATGAGAATCCCACCGATGAGTGAGATTGCTCTACAAAGTGCAAAAATCAATAAGAATGGTTTATTTATTCTTGATCGTGCTAATAGTGGATTCTGTCATTACTTCGGGACACCCATAGAAGATTTACACGATGATAGTATTGAAAATTCAACCACTCAACCTTTTAGAGCGGTGATTGGGGCGGGTGAAGCATTTAGGGCGGGAGATAAAAAGAATGAAGTTAATATCGATGATATGGCTACACAAATCAATAAAGGTATAGACCAAGCAGCATTTCACCCTTCATTAATTACCGGTGAAGCAACTACGGGTATTGATGTTGATGCTCTCTATGATGGAACAAGTGCGTCATTCAAGGGTTTTAAATTTGTTGCTACCCAGCAGACTGCTAAAACTACTAGAGTTGCTGCTGATATTGTATTTACTGATATCTCTAAAAATGATTCATATAATTTCACACAAGCAGCGGGAGTAGTTACTACAACTGATACAAGGGGTTTTTACGTCCAAAATCGTGAGTATCCAATAAGTCAAAATACTGGAACTGCTACTTTTAATTTTAGTGATGCTAATGCTATTGCTTCTACTCCTTGGTTTGTTGGATTATCAAGAATTAACACACAGAGAAATATTGGAGGTGGTGATTTTGATTATTTACCTAATTATTTTGATGATAATGTGGCTACTACCGGTTTATTTATCCAAGGACAAATGAGATATGGGGATATTGCGGTTAGTAGATCAACAGTAGGCGGTGTCCCAACATTAAGAGTATTTCAAACTGGGTCTAAAAGCGATGCTGGACTCGGGCAAGGTATTTGTATGAATGAGGTTACATATTTCGGTAATCATAATACTAAATTCGCAACTGCTTATGATATAGGAACTAATGCTAATAAATATAGAAAGGTTAAATTTACTCTTAAAAATGAAGAATTACAAATTGATATGATAAGAGAAGATGGAACAGTTGATTTACTTTGTGATTATACAACCTTAAGGGCGGCTGGTGCTGTGAAGAATGAATGCTTGAATCCGGTTAATGCTGCTAAATGGGCTTTATATCCTACAATGGCGGTAAGCGGTGGTTTCGCTTCTGGGGCAAGAAGTCTAACTTTAGAAAGTGTAGACCATTACACAGCATACCCTAAATATGACGAAACTAAATATTTTAATTATGATTGGTGGGGTTGGTCTCAACAATATGGAGAAACTATCTTTTGTAAGAAACTTGAAATGAGAGCTTGGAATAATCAAGCTTCTACTGTAAGTTCGCACGGAGCCGGTGCTATTGGTTTATTAGCACCAAAAGGCGTAAATGCTTCGGGTGGTATGGCTGATTATGATTCTATCATTATTACAGCAAGAAGTTCTGCTTATGGAAGTTCTACCGATGAATGTAATACTCAATTTACATTAGGTTTTTCGGGTGATCCAATATCGAATCCAAGCTCTTCTACTAATATAGCAACTACAACTGAAAGCACATCAACTCCTAAATTGGTTTCTAATATTTCATTATTTATAAGATTAAATAATTTCACTCAATCTTCGGTGAATGCTCGTCAAGGAACTACTTCTAAGATTATAGCACATTTACCGAGATTTGATAATAGTGGTAATGAAACGGGAGGTTTATATTTTGAACCACATGAGAAAACATATTTAGCACTCAACAATCCGGAGGAAATTTTAATTAATTCTTTCGATGTAGATATTGTATATGATAATGAAACATTATGTACTGCTTTAACCGGTAAAACGATTGTATGCTTTCATATACGCGGTTCTAAAATGTAAATTGATGTGGATACTATTTAAAAATAATTTTCTATATATAAGTATATAAAATGGATTTAACTGAATCTCAAATTGCGAAAGTGTTAATTGATTACAAGAAGAAGAGAGATCGTGAGAATAAGTATTATCATGAGGTAAGTAAGCACGATGAAGAATTCAAGATGAAGAATAGGGAACGAGCCAAGAATCATTATCATAGTAAGGGTAAGGAGATGAAAGGTAATCAATATCAAGATAATAAAGAATTTGTGAAAGCAAGATCATTGTATAACTATTACAAGAAGAAGGACAATCTTGATACATTCAAGGAGAAGCACGAGGAGAAATGTAAAATTCTTATTGAGAAGGGTTTTGTTTTTTAATGTTAGTTTTTTATCCATACTTTTTTTATATCCTCATATTATAAATGAGTGAATACGTTGACACAAAACTTATCAATTGTAATCGTCTTGCTTCAATTGAAAGTAGAACCGGTAATAATTCTAATCCAGCAGTTTTTACCAATCCTTTAAATGAAACAATACGATTAGATGTTGGTGATAAAGTTAGTATAGAAAGAGCATTCGTAAATGAAGTTGGTGCTGGTAACGCTCAAACCATAGAATTCAAAGGACAAAGTAGAGGTAGTAATAAAGTCGCTACTTATACTGATATACAATATAATGAAAAATATTATAAAAAAAGTAATACTTATGATCCTAAATATCGATTAGGTTATTATAGAAGTATAACTACTACCGAAGTAGAAGATGATTCAGTTGATTTAAGAGATAATCTTGCTCCATTAGTTTTTGGTTATTTTATTACCAATAATGAATATCCTAATTACGTACAACAACCAAGAAGATATGCAAGTAATGTATTTGTTAGAAATAGTGTTCTCCGCGATACTCCATTAGCATTTACTATAAGAGATAGTGAAACGGAGGGATTACCAGTCTCTCGTTTTACTATTAATACTAACTGTGTTTGTTTTGCTGATTATAGAAAAAGAGAGGATGCTAATGATGTTGTTTTTTTTAAACAAAAAGTAGATAATACAAGATACACTTTATTTATCAAGGATAAAATTGCTTATAGTGTTGGAGCTACACATGATATAGAACAATTCCCATCTATAGATCATAATGGTATTTTTAGTGAAGCTACATATTACCGAGTAAGAGATAAATTAGATATAGAAGTCAATAGAGGATTTAATACTCCTTCAGCAGTAGCAGACCAAATTACTCAACAATTAACAGAAACCAAAAATGAAGATATTTTTGAGATTCTAGATGGTGATAATTTTGTTAGACCATTAACTAAAACAATTGAAACTAATACTTTTAAACCCATCAACGCTCAAAATGTTTATAATTTTTCTAAAGATTCTTATGATGCTTATGCGGCTCAAGTTTTACCAGTAACCGATGCGAATGTATCTCAAGATAGTATTGATTATATTGCTACTTTTGGTTACATAGGAGTTAAAAGACCCGAAATATTTGAGATGGGTAGAAGAATGCATAAATTATTAAATAATAACCAACAATCTCCCGAAATATTTGATAGCACGGGACGATTAATTGCTAAATTTTTATATCCATTTGAAGGATTTACAACCATTACCACTACTCCTATAAATGCAGCACAGACCGAAAATGGTAATTATTTTTTTACCTTAAATGTATTATATACTGAAGATAATTTAAAAATAATAAGAGATTTTTTTGACGCTCAAGCATTATATCCCGAACTGTGGGATGGTTTAGAAGATACAGTTTATTATAGTGATACTAATGTTGGTGATTTAGAAAGACCAACTGTTAATAATAGTAGATTTTTTCATATGAATAAATATAATACATCCTTAGTAGGTATTGATCCAGCAGTAGATATTAGGAATGAAGCATTTGGAGATGATGCTTTTACTCAACGACCAGCACCTAATAATGTGGAGATGTCTAGTGTCCCAGTATTTTTTTCTTATGATGATTCTAAAAGAGATGTATTTATTTCACCTTCTAATTATGTAAATACGAGTGGTTTTAGTTATGGTTCTTTTGCTCCTATAGAACATACTAATTATGATGCGGATGGTAATAACCCCGAAACTATTTATTTGATTGGTATTGCGAATGCGGGAGTAGGAGGAACTCCAAGAGATTTATTTACTGATGATTTAACACCACCAAATCCCGAGTTTAAAGCAATTAAATATGGACGAAGAATTGGTTTTGATTTTCATAGCACAGCATACTCTACAGCAATTATTACTCCTTATAGTGGTTATGGTAATACTGATATTGGAGTTTCAGCAACGGAAAATGACGGAACGAAAGCGACCGATGTTATTTATTCTTATCCAACACAAATAAATTGGATTAGAAGCACGGGAACATCTACAAATATGACTGATTTAAACCCATATATGACTATGAGCTATATTGGTGCGAATAATCCAGCAATCAATTATAATGGTGTAACTAATAGATTTGAACTCAAGAGATTTCATACTGGTAATAATACTGGTAATAAAAACACAGCAGATAATCCAAGTTCGGCAGTTAATAGTAAATCATTAACACCACCTAATAGAATAACAGAAAGATTAATAACCCCAGCAGTATCAAATCAAGAAGCGGGTAATACAGTTTATAAGATTAATCCAAGACCTCCTCAATTTGGGTATTCACCCACATTTAAACCTTATCAAAGATACAATCAAGCATATAGAAGACAACCATACCCCGAAACAGCAAAACAACTTGTAGACGACATCTCACACCTTCGGGGAACAAATACAATTAAATATGATGGATTTAATCTTAATATAGAACCTTATAAAATTTTTGATTCTCATGGTGGAATATACATAGATGATTGGGGATTTGATGAAGATAATTGGGAAGATAATTTATGGGATATTTTAGGTTTTGATTATAATGCTGTGAATGCTAAAGCAAGTAGTAGTAATGTTTTAACTAAAAGAGTTGATAATGAAAATAGTGATTCATTATATAGACCAACTACAAATGCCGAAGTAGTTCAAACTGATACTAAAAATTATGTTACTAATCAATTTGGAGCAGTTATGTATTATAACTCTTTACCTTATCCCACTTGTGTCCCCAATTATACTGCTAAACACGCGGGAGGTATAGATCAGTTTTATTATAATGCTGGTGATGCTTTTACTGCCGCACACGCACAACCTTTAGAATTATGGAATGAAGTTGCAGTATTAACTCAATCAACAACCATTACAGCTACGGATTTACAAAAGAGCGTATTGAGACCATACTACACAATAAGAAGTGATATTTTAGAAGGTGCTACTGCGATTGGTGGTAATCCTACTGGTGCTAATTTACCAATTATAAGTATTGTTGATAAATATAGTGCTGCTAGTGATTATTTCTTGGGTAATCCAAGTGATATACAATTTACTGTTACTAAACCAACTATGATAGCAGATATTACAACATCGATACACGATAGCGATGGTGAGTATGCTAATGTAGATAAAACAAGTTCAGTCATATATAAGATACAAAAAGTAAGAAGAACACCCGTGGGATTGATTGAAGAAATACTTGGAGGCGAAGAAAAAGAAAAAAAGAAAAAATAAAATTTAAAATTTAAATATATTACATATATATAAAATGGAGTATTCTAATGTTACATCAAAATGGACTAAAGAGGAAGTAGATTCTTGGTATGAGGGAAAACCGGAGTGGGATGAATATGGTGGTGAGTGGGGTAATGAATGGTATGACCGCCTTGTTGTTTCTTTTAAATTTAAGAAAGAATGGACTTATCAAGAATTAGTAGATTCGGTTGATGAAGATATTAAACAAGAATTAAGTATCGAGGATATATTTGTTAAATACTCAAAATAATTTTCTAATTTAAGGTATAGAATGGATCAAATTGCTTATGATGAAATTGTTAGTGTGTTGGCTATGTTTGGACGACCCGATTTAATTCAAGAGTTTAAGGACAATGTATCGGTGGATGAAGATTATGTCCCCAAGTTAACAAGGAGGGATAGTTTAAGTGATAGTGAAGGTAGTGCTTGTAGTGAAAGTGATTATGAAGTTGAAATGGATGCTGATGGATTTCAATCTTTAAAGTAATTTACTATTAATATGTAATTTAATTTTTTATCTTAATCATATTAAAAATGATTAAAATGGTTGTGGAGAAAGGTACGGGTAAGAATAAGAAACTTAAGGCAATCTTTTATGATGCCGAAGGTAAGAAGATAAAAACAACGCAATTCGGCGATAGTAGGTATGAAGATTATACCCAACACAAAGACAAGAAACGAAGAAGTAAATATAGAGATCGTCATAAAAAAGACTTGGAGAAGGGTAACTATATGAATGCGGGGTATTTAAGTTATTATATTTTATGGGGACAATCGGCGGCATTAGATACTAATATTAAATCATATAAAAAAAGATTTAAGTTAAAATGATCTCATTAATGTTTTGGAGTTTCAGTTTTAAAGTTTTATTTTCTTTTTCAATATCTTTATTTTGTTTTATTAAGTTCGAATTTTCTTGTCGTATTGTCTCAACAATCTTATTGAGTTCAGTAATTATATCCTTGAGTGCCTTTAATGCTTTACCACTTGCCGTTTCCATTATCTATATTTAAGAATAGATAATATCTTATCTTTAAGTTAAATTAATCATGTGCTTAGATAAATCATTATTATAATTGTAAGGACATTTAACCCTTTTGTCTTCGTGAGTTTTATGTGATAATACTAATCTTATTCCTATGTGATCGTGTCCTAAAAAATTAACTTTATAATGTTGGGGTCTTTTTGTATATATTGTTTTGTCTATATTATCATCCATAGAGAGTATTGGGTGATTCATAATAAATTCATTTAATTCATTTAATTCATATTCATAATTATTGATTACATAATGAAAAGATAATTTTTCATATGAACCATTTGAATGTTTATGTGATAATGAAATCGCAATATCTCCATCCTTGAATATCAATTGAAATAACTCTCTATAATAATTCATATAGTCTCCACTTGAGGCTTTGATATCATAAATATCAAGATCAAAAAAGGGCTTGACTTTAGATTTAACACTTTCATAGTAAACATAATCTCTACTTAATGATTTTATATTGCGAGGTTGTATATCTATTGTTTCGCAATTGTAATCTTTATCATAACGGAGGACTAACATTATATATAACATATAAAAAAAGGTATAAATCTAATTATGTCTAAAATTGACATATCCATTTTAAAAAGACATATAGAATTTATTTTCTTAGACACTTTATTTTTCAATATGTCTAAAATTGACATATTTAGATTAATACTGCTTTTAGTAACATCCATTAAAGGGATTGTATTCTTGTTGAGGAGGAGCAACTGCTCTCCGTAGTTGTGCCTTTAATGCTTCTTGCTCCGCCTCCTTCTTCTGTCTCACTTGCTTCTCAGCCTTTCTTGATTTACGGATCTTTTCATAATTCATAATTGCTTGGAGTTGTGCTTCTTCTAAATCTTGTTTCGTAAAGGTTTGTTCTTTTTTGATTATGTCAATTTTAGACATATCTTCATTATCTTCAACTTCTTCTTTTAATTTCTTCACTCTCTTTACTTTTTGTTTCTTTAATAATTCCTTTTCTTCTATTTCCAATGCTTTGTTTTCCTTCTTCTCTTGGGCTTTCTTTTTTCTTGCCGCCATTGCTTTCTCTCGTGCTAATGCAAGTTTCGCCTTGTGTTCCTCAGTCATAGGAGGTCGCTTCTTTCGGGGCTTACCCTTCTTGGTTAACTTAACAGTAGGATCTATTACATCCTTTACCGATTGCGGCATATTGAATATGTCATTAATATCCATATCATCTCTCTTGGATTTAGCCTTGGGTATTTTCTCCGGTGCCGGTGGCGGTTCATCTTCTTCTATCTCCTCTTGGGTCTTATCCTTCTCTTGGTCGAAATCCTCAATTTCCTCAACCTCCTCAACACCAATTTCACTCTCATCATCAGTCATATCATCGGGTATGAAATCCATTTTAACTTCCGGCATAAAACTCATCCTTTTATAGTATTAATCAAGAAAATAATTTCAATAGATTATTATTATTTATTTTATTTTATTAGAAATCAATTGCTTCTTTATATTTCTCTATTATTTATCATAAAAGTAGCATTAATCTAAATATGTCTAAAATTGACATAATGAAAAATAAAGTGTCTAAAAAAATAAATTCTATATGTCTTTTTAAAATGGATATGTCTAAAATTGACATAATTAGATTTATACCACTTATGGTTCTATTTCCGGTTCGGGTTCGGTTTGAGATAAAGAAGGAGCAACTTGCTCTTCCTCCTCTTCCTCCTCCTTAATTGTAATTGTTGTATGATTCTTATACGGCACTATTGACTTAAGACCATTACATATAATTGGTTTTCTAACATCCGGATAATCATCATTAAATTTCTTATTAAACATATTGATTATGTCAAGATCAATATTGGGTGATGATTCCAATAAGTTGTCATATTCAGCACGGCACACTTTCAAGAAATCTCTACAAGGTTTTCTCTTCTTATCGTGTAATGATAATTCAATCTCAATTGCTCTTCCAAGTTTAGACCAAGCGAGAGCAGAGATTCTATGACCTTCGAATGTTTCAGCGTATTTCAAGAATGATCCAAGAGTTCCAAGGATTCCACAGAAGATATTGAAGCCCCCAACAACCGCCGTGAATCCGTGTTGATAATCAACTGGTATGTAACTATCAACTGCGAAATTACCAACACCAGTTAGAGTTGATAAAACGATAATTGGGATTTGAAGATGTTGATATTTCTTTTTATATTTCCTTGTGCTATAATTATGTAAGTAAGCATAACACATACTAACCTCACCCCATTCACTCAATAACTCCTCTATCTCATCACTCCATTCATCTATATTATCTGGTAAAGGTCTAGGGGTAATCGCATCCATTTATTTATTATTTATTTTTTAATTTGGATTATAATATTTTATGAAAATATATGAGCGATTATAGCAATCCTTTTGAAACTAAACCAATTGAGAAAGTGAAGAATGAAGTTCACCAACTCAATAGAAATGTCAATAAAATCAAAACGGATTTAATAGCAATAAGAGCTGATATATCTATCATTAAAGATTTCATTAAGTTACAAGAAAAGAAGGATACAGAAATTCAAAAAGGTTGGTTATGGGGTTAAATTAAAAATAAAATATAATGTATAATATAAATGAATGATCTCCCTAAAATCTCAATCTTGATTCCAACTTACAATAGACGTAACTTCATACCCTTCGTTTTAAGAAACCTATTGATTCAAGAATACCCCCATAAATTATTACAAGTGGTAATCCACGATGATGGAGAAACTCCACTTATAGAAAACTATGAAGATTTTAGTTCAGCAATTAAACCCATAAAATTAAAGTATATACGAAATAAAAAAAGATTAAGTATTGGTGAAAAAAGACATAGACTTATACAAAACGCAAATAACAATTTAGTTGTATTTATGGATGATGATGATTTATATGAACCAACATATATCTCTCACTCTTTTGAAACACTAAAAAAAAATAATGCTGGATGCGTTGGTTGTAATAAGATGATCTTTATTTATCCGCCATATACTAAGGATGATTTCTATGCTCTTGATTGTGGGGACGATAAAAAACTAATTCATGAAGCAACTTTAATGTTTACTAAATCGTGGTATAATAAAACAAGTGGATTTTTACACTCAAATAAAGCGGAGGGATTGGGATTAACTCAATCTTGTAAATTAAAAACCATAGCCCTCACGAATCCATTATATAATATGACTGCCGTAGTTCACGGCAATAATACAATTGATAAAGAGAAGTTTAAGGATAAGGATACAAAACTCGATTCAACTAATATATCATTTGAAGATAAAACAAGTGAATTTATTAAAGCTATCGTGGGATATTCTTGATTCTTTCACTATAATTTCTAATCTCTCTAAAATTATCACTCCATCCATCTCGTTGAGTTATATGAATTGGAGTGATACAATACCAATTATCTTTTGCTTGTAGAGTGTAATGATATTCATCAATATTATTATCTCTTATATCTTCCTTTAATTTCCACTCAACACCTTCTTTAAGATTCTGTAAATAAGTATCATAATAATGTTCTTTCACTATGTAAGCATGGTTACATACAGCACGAACAACTTTCGCTAAATCATTGTTTATTTTTTCCGGTGGTAAATAATTCCAACATCCAAGATACAATACATCAAAATCCATTTTAATATATTTATTGAATTTAGATAGTAATGAATTTTTACCTTCTATTTTAATATCATCTTCAAACATAATAACATAATCCCACCCCAACTCTTTAGCCTTTTCCAAACAAGCAATATGCGATAAAGCACAACCA
>Ga0181410_1000297_pt1 | contig 22166 bp, 9 predicted proteins | sample 33SPOviralmetaG_FD_130112 | JGI IMG/M metagenome (GOLD analysis project Ga0181410, IMG submission 130112) | Marine viral communities from the oligotrophic San Pedro Time Series (SPOT) site, San Pedro Channel, CA, USA - 33 SPOT_SRF_2012-06-20 | ecosystem: Environmental > Aquatic > Marine > Strait...
AGTAAAATGCCGCCAGTTAGTAAGCCTTATACTAAAAGAACTAGAAGGTTTTTAATTGGTGATAGTATTGAAGGTTGGGCTGACGCAATTAAAGTTCTTATGAAGTCTTACATGGGTGATAAGAGAAGCTCTACTGTAGATTTTGACTACTCAGATATAAGACCTAAAGGAGCTCAGTTAGTAACATCAGGTGGTAAAGCACCAGGTCCTCAACCATTAAAAGAGTGTATACTAAAAATTAAAGGTATATTCGATGCTAAAGATGATGGCACACCATTAACTACTGTTGAAGCTCATGATATAGTTTGTCATATAGCTGATTCAGTTTTAGCTGGTGGTATTCGTAGAGCAGCTTTAATTAGTCTTTTCTCTGCTGAAGATAGCGAAATGATTAGTTGTAAATCAGGTAACTGGTGGGAAACAAATCCACAAAGAGGTAGAGCTAATAACTCAGCCGTACTAATGAGACATAAAGTAACTCAAGAGTTTTTTATGGATTTATGGAAACGTGTAGAGTTGTCAGGATCAGGTGAACCTGGTATATATCTTAATAACGATAAAGACTGGGGTACAAACCCTTGTTGTGAAATAGCATTAAGACCTTTTCAGTTTTGTAACTTATGTGAGGTTAATGCTAGTGATATTGAATCACAAGATGATTTTAACGAGAGAGTTAAACACGCTAGCTTTATAGGTACACTACAGGCTGGCTACACTGACTTTCATTATTTAAGAGACATATGGAGAGATACGACAGAGAAGGACGCCCTTATAGGTGTGTCAATGACAGGGATCGCGAGTGCCGCTGTGCTGCCGTTGGATATGAAGGCCGCTGCAAGTATAGTAAAAAGAGAAAATACAAAGACAGCTAAAGCAATCGGCATTAATCCAGCTGCAAGATGTACAACCGTAAAGCCTGCTGGGACAACATCTCTGGCATTAGGAACTTCATCTGGTATTCATGCATGGCATTCAGATTATTATACGCGTAGAATCAGAGTTGGTAAAAACGAGTCTATGTATAAATACTTAGCAGCTAATCATCCTGAGTTAATTGAAGATGAGTTTTTTAGACCTCATGATACTGCAGTAATTAGCATACCGCAGAAAGCACCTAAAGGTTCTATACTTAGAACTGAGTCACCATTTGATTTACTTGAACGTATAAAGAAAGTAGCTACAGAGTGGGTTAAGCCTGGTCACAGAAAAGGATCTAACACTCACAATGTTTCAGCTACTGTTAGTTTAAAGCAAGAAGAATGGGATCAAGCTGGTAAATGGATGTGGAAAAACAGAGATCATTATAATGGATTATCTGTATTGCCTTATGACGGCGGTACATATACTCAAGCTCCATTTGAAGATATAAGCAAAGTAAAATACGATATGGCTATGAAACATTTAAAAGATGTTGATCTTAGTAAAATTGTAGAAACAGAAGATGAAACAGATCTTGCAGGAGAATTAGCCTGTGCAGGTGATAATTGTGAAATTAAATGAAACGATTAGCTGTAATAGGTGGTATTGGCATAATGACTATGGCTGGTACTAGTATGATCTGGCATAAACAAAAGCTAGATTTTAATCCGAATACACTTGCGATAGCAAGCGGCGCTTTTATAGTGTCAATAGGTATAACTATTAAAATATGAATTATGTGTGACGGATGTCCGGGCGGGTTTTGCCCATGGTGCTAAATATAAAAAGGGGAAGTCTTAATTGACCTCCCCTTTTTTGGTTACAGGAACTTTGGGTATGGTGCCCAGTTTTTTATTGCTCCTATTTTTGTAGTTCAAGAATTTTTCTAACTCTATCACCTTCGTATTTTAAAGCTTTTATTTCTTTGTCTGTCAGTCCTAAGCTTTTCAAACTATCTCTTTGTTGTGCAGCTGGCAAGTCATAAAGTTCTTTCTCACTTTTATTTCTTTTATCAACTGGTACTCTATTATTTTTAAAGCTTGTATTTTCTGTAAAGTTTACTTTTTCACCTTTTGTTTTAATTATTTTTTCTTTTTCTTTTGTTTCTATTTTTTCTACAGCTGGTTCAGTACTACTAGACTCAGGTATAGATTCAATAGGTTTATAATTATAAACTCTATTTTCTTTTATAGAATCATAATACTCTTTTTGCATTTTTTCTTTTTCTTCTTGCTCTTGTTTGCTATTTAACTGCCATTCACTCCATCCCATAACTAGCATGATTCTTTTCCAATTTTCTTGGTCTTCACGCATAGCATCATTTACGTTAATAATTTTTTGTAATATTCTATCAAGAGGAACGTTTGTAGTGGAAGCTACTAATAAAGCACCAGACATATACAAAGGATTGTTTGGATTAAAAGGATCTTTAATCATAGGATTTTTCCTATTGTATTCGTATGTGTTTGCAGCTCTAGCAGCTTTAGACATTTTAACATCTATAGGAGGTGTTATATTAAAGGCTTTAGAAACAACTTTAACGTATTCTGGTCTAGGTTTTTGCGATCTATCATATATATCTACCCCAATATCTTTTAAAGCTGATACAATTGTTCCAGAGACACCCATACCTCTAAGTAAACTATCTAACATTCCGTTTATAACTCCAATTGTTTTTTCGTCTATTTCTTCTTCGTCATCACTTCCTACCGCAGCAAACACTGCTTGTTGTAGTGCGTTAAACATTAAGTTTTGCAAAGCACCATAATAAGCTATTCTTGACAAATTAGTTTTTAAATCTCCTCTACCGTTTTTAATATCAGACGCAGCTTTATATATTATTCTATTATACTGCATTGGTGTGTTAGCAAAAGCTAATAGTATTCTACCTAAACCACCAGCTTGCTGAGAAGATACCTCTAATGCATCAGAAGATTGTTGAGCTTCTCTTGATAATGCAGTCCACTCGCTGTAAGCTTGTTTTTTAGCTTCAGCTTCTGTACTTCCTTTTTTAATTAAATCGTTTATTCTATTTCTATAAAAAGTTGCACCACCAGAAGCAATAGCGAAACTATCAGCAACTTGAGTAATACTAAAACCAGCTCTTAAAAAAGCATTTAAAACAGCTGACGCCTTATCTTTTGCTCCTGCAGCTTCACTAAATATTTCAGACTCAGAAACATTTATTTTTAAACCTGTTCTTCTGTCTACTAGAAAATCAGAGTTCATAAGTTCCATAAAATCTTTCCAGTATTGTTTTTGATTAGCAAATGCAGCAGCAGCTTTAGCTGGATTATTAAAACTCCAGTTTATATAGTTAGCAGCAGATAATGTCTGTAATAGTCCAGATCTCATGTTAAAGAACATAACAGCACCAACAGAATTATTTACCCAATTGTAAAACTGATTCTCTAAACGACTATTAGTTTGTCTTCTATTAATACCAGTTGTCATACGTCTTAACATATCTTCTAAAGCTTCTCTATATTTAGAGCCATAAGTAGCTTCAATAGCATTCATTAGTTGACCTCTATATTTACCGTTTGAATATTCACCAAAAACAGTTTCTATGTTTTCTAACCACTCAGACATAGCTTTAGGTCTCTTAACTTTTGTAACTCCTTGTAGTAGATCTCCCATAATTGTTCCAGCTCTCCAAGTATCACCTGAATAATAATAACCATCACCTTTATTTATATCAACAAGTTGTTGGGCAAAAGTATTTATGCTTTCATTTTTAGAAGCTATACTTTTCATTTTGTCTAATGTAGATTTAGGTAATCCATCTACAGTTATTCCTTGTTTGTCCCAAGCTAAAGCTCTAATCATGTCTTGATAAGTATATCCACCTAATCCTGGAACTTGATCTTGTAAGTTTTTTATAGGTTTATCTTTACCTACAAAAGTTTTCATTAATTGTTTATGGTCAGCTATTAATGAGTTTTGAAAATTATTGACTTCATTTAAAGCTCTAGTATAAGGCTCTACTAAGTTTTCTTTTAAAAATTCATAATCTGCATCTCCTTGTTTACCTGTGCCTAAAAATCTATATAACAAGCCTGTAAAGTTTTGAGCTGATGCAGCCATTAACCTTTCGTCTTTTATTTTAGATCCTTTTAATTCTGCTTTGGCTTCAGATATGTTTTTTAAAGCTTCAGAACTTAAACCTTCTTTATTTTTAGCAGCTGTTAAATCAAATAATTTTTGAGCTATTTGCTCTCCATTTAATGCAAATCTTTCTTTAGCTTGCTGTATTTTACCTTTAACATCAGCAACTTCAACTAAATCTTTCATAGCATCTACATTTTGCTTAGCATCGTCTGCGAAGTATATATCGTTATAACCTTCCGCTATTTTACCTGCCATCCAGTTTGACTTTGCAAAAGGAGAACTATTACCTAGACCTACTATGTTTTCTAATGGTATATCAACTCCATTTAGCTTTAAAAACGTATGTATAGCAGCAGCAGATTCAGGAGCTCTAGCTGTTAGTATAAACACGTCTCTATTGCCTGGACTTTCTTTTATTGTTTTAAGAAGGTCAAACAAAGGTCCTTTTTCTCCTTTTCTAACAGTGTTGAAATCTGTAAAATCAAATTCAGCTCCTTCATTTAGCATTTTAGAACCTTCTTTAGCAAACTCTTCAGCTGTTAACTCTCCTCTAGTTCCATCAGGCATTGTATAAAATACTAAACTACTACTAGTAGCTACTGTATCATCAAAATCAAATACTCTAATTTTTTTAATTTCACCTGTTGGATTTCTAGCTTCTATTATGACAGCATCAATTGTTGCCATTTTACCTAGTATTTCAGGGTTAGAAGTTTTTTTATCAACTTCTTCTACTCCAGAGTCATCTAAAACTTTAGCATTTCTATCTTTAGGTTCTAATTGGTTTTCAGTATTTTGTTCTATAGCTGTTTTTTCTGGTATTATTTTATTTCTAACAACAGTTTCAGCGTCGCTTGAAGGATCTATTATAGGTAAATATTCATTAAGATCAAAACCACCTTCTATAAAAAGTCTGGCGTAATCTGCAGAAGATGTAGTTCCACCAATTATATCTATTAATTCTGAAGCAGCTTTAACACCTACCACTTGATCATAAGTATTTAAAATCAAATCAACTTCTAGTCCAAGTGTTTTTAATATTGCATCTTTTTCATCTTTACTGCTTGTTTCTCTTAGTTTTTGAACAGTATCTAATATTTTTTCAGCAAGAACAGCATTTAAACTAGAGACAGGAGTTACATGCTCGCCTTTAAACTTTAAGTTTTCTGCTAGTTTTTCTTCATAAGCTTCTGCTGTTATAACATCTCCACCTTTTTTAGTAGCTTTAATACTAAATTGAATATTAGTTACTTTAACTGCTAGATCATAATAAGGATGGTTTGTGTTTACACCTTGTGCTGGATCGTTGTTAAAATAAACAGATTGAGATTCTTCTGTAGGTTTTTGAAGTAAAGAAACTCCAGATATAGCTCTCCAACCTTTAGTATTATTAGAACTTGTTTCTAAATTTCTCAAAAAACCAGGTATTAAAGATGGGTTATTTGCTAACGTCTCTGCAGACTTAACCATCATATACCTAAAAGCTTTTTTATTAGCTACGTCGGCTTTCTGTAGTTGATCCATTATACTTCCTGGAACTACTTTACCATTAACTAATCCTAATTCTTCAAGTTTAGAATCTACACTACCTTCTTTGTTTAATATATTTTCAGCTTTCCCTATTAATCCAAAGCCTGAATTAATTAGTCTAATGTCTTTTGGATTAAAATCTAAATTACTTTGTACTTTGCTTTTCTTTATTTTCTTTTTTATAGCATCAAGCTGCTTTTTGTAAGGCCCAAAAACATCACCAGCTTTGTCTTTTTTACCTCCATCTAAATAACCATATATATAACCAAGAAAAGTAGGCGCATTTAAAGCGTTTAAAACTTCTGGATCTACTATGTTTACTAATTCATTGTTAAAAGCATCTAATTGTTGCGCTCCTTCTTCAGATATTTTTTTCTTTACTTGAGTATTTACTTTAAAATACTCATCAATTTCGTTTTGTAATTCTTCAGGATATTCTTTTAGTGACTCTTTTATTTTTTGTTTAAATCTTTGTGCTTCACCAAATAAGTCGTTTAATCTTTCAAAAATATCTTTATAACTAGTTCTTAAATCTTTTGGCAACTTAGCTTGAGCAGTTTCCCATGCATCCATGTCACCACCATTGTTCATAGCTTCTGTAACAGCTTTAAAAACCATTTCGCTAGATTTATCAGGGTTTAAAGCAAATCTATCTTTAGGATCTCTTTGTATTTCCTCAGCTAACTCTGAAACAATAACTTCAGCTTGATTAAGTAATTTGTTTCTTTCATTATACATGTTCATTATTCCATCTTCTTGAATAACTTCCATTGTAGCATCTTTACCTAATCCTTTAGCTGCTATAGCATATAATTGAGTTAATTTACTATATTTAGTTCCTTTAGTTGGGTTTAAATGATAATCAACCCAAGCTTGTTCGTCATAAGGTTTTTTAGTAAATAGAAAAACTCCAGCAGCTGCAGGATCTTTACTTTCATCTTTACCTTTTTTCTTTTTAGGTATTAAACCTTCTCTTTCAGCTTTTCTAGTTTCTTCTACACTTAATCTAGGGCCTTTTATCGTGAAATCAGAGTAAGATTGATTCATGTCAGCTTGATCAATAGCCTTATACATTTCTTCACCATACGTACGTAAAAAAGTTTCAGCACCCATGTCCTGAACCATTTCTTTCATGTCATCAGTTAACTCTGTAACGTAACTATCTTGTAAAGCTTTTTTAAGTTTTCTTGAAGCAACAGTCGGTAACTTACCTCCAAACGTTTTTATTACAGCATTTTTAACTTTTTGATAAACGTCACTACCAGGTATTATACCTAAAGCTCTACGCATGTTTATTGTCTCATCAACAATTTCCTTTGGCTTTACCTCTATGTCGTTTATGTTAGTTTCTACTTCACCATCAAATAAACTAGTTCCTTCTTCTCTGTCTCTTTGTTCTCTAGCATATTTTTCTACCAAAGGTTCTACTGTTTGTTGCCATCTTTTAAGTAGGTCATTTTTTATTTTTAAACCAATAGGCATATCTTTAAACTCAGGACCACGTTTAAAATAAGCAGCATAAATACTAGGATATTCTTTACTTCTTAATAGTTCTTCAATTTCAAAACGAGGTACAGCAGCTTTTAACTTTGTGCCATCTTTAAGAGTTATTGTACCCATGTAAGTGTCTCCTGTCATTTTTTGATTAATAACAGACTGAACTATAGCTTCTTTATTATTAGCGTCTAGTCTATTTTCAGCTCTTTGCTTAGAGCCTGCGCCACTATTAGGATCTTCTATGGTTGCAACATCTTCAGCATTTTGAATACCTTTTGTTAAAATTTTAACTCTTTTTTGTAGTGGACCAACTTTCTTATTGTATTCTTCAATAGACATGTTTCCTCTATTAGCTACAAGTTCTTTAATTTTATTTATTAAACTAGTTCTTTCATTAATATTATCTTGATTAGTTACAGCTGCTCTTTCCTTATCTTCTGTTTTATCAGACTCTTCTTTACTTCCTTCAACTCCAAGTACTGTTTTTACTTTAGTTTTAAATTTAGTCTCAGCGTCTTCATCTACCATTGGTTCAAATGGTGTTCTATCTCCTTTGCTAAAATCTTTTAAATAATCTATAAAATCACTATCTTTTTCAAATTTAATTGTGCCTAAATTAGGTAGTTTACTTTTTAAAGATTCAGGTAGTTTATTATATAGTTTTATTAAAGCTTTTTTGTATATATTTTTTATACTAGTTAAAGATGTCTCTACGTTTTTATCATACTTGACAGCATCTATAAAATTAGATATTATTTCATCTGCTAAAGCTACATCACTAGCTCCTTGTTCTTCATATTTTTTTAATATATCTAAATACTTAGAATTTTCTACAGTTATATTTCCTTTTTCTATTTCATTTATTATAGCGTTAGCCATAGCAAAAGTAGAACTTTCATCACCCGTACTTCTTTCAATATCATCTGTTAGCTTGTGAAAGTCTTCATGATCAGCTTTATTTTCTCCTATTATTAAACCTGTTTGCTCATCATAAATAAAATACTGCTTACCGTCTTTATCTCTATAAAACTTAGCTGGATTTCCTTGCATAGAAGTACCTATTTCTTGAGCTTTTTCTTCTGCTTCTATAGGATTTTTAGCAACAATAACTGTAGCATCAGGATAATCTTTTGATTGTTTCTCTGCGCTTTTTCTTATTTCTTGTATAGTAGGATCTACTTTTTTAGGTGTTGTTTCAGCATCTTCTTCAAATTCGCCACCTACCGTTGATTCTAAAGCTAATTTTTTAAGCTTCTCATCAGTTCCTTTTAGTTCTTCTACTTTAGCAGCGGCTAAACTTGGATCTAGGTTTGATATTTCTTGCTCTAATTCAGATTTATTCAACAATAAGTCAAAAGCTTCTTTAGCATCTTTTACATTTAAATCTGCAGGGATTTTTTGTAATATATCATGTATTTGCTTAGCTCGTTTTATTTCTTCATTAGCTTTTAATATATCACCTTCGCTTCTATTTATTCCTTTAGACTGCAGCTCAGCTAGTTTTATAGCTTTCCATATTCTATACTGTTGTGGATCTCTAAGTGATAAATAAGTTTTTAAAATGTCTTCATTTTGTTTTTTTAACTCATTTATGTCGTTAGCTTTAACTACTATATCTACAGCGGCGTTAAAACCTGAATAAGCACCAACAGTCATTAAACTAACCCATACTACGTCGGCTGTATTTTCTTTCCACTCTTCAGATAAAAATTCAGCTACTTCAAATCCTTTACCTTCAGGAATATTTTTTATTGAGTTGTATACTTTTCTAGTAAGTCTTTCTAATTCTTCTTGACTAACCTCTGTCACGAGTTCAGTGGCCGCGTTTGTCCCAATATCGAACAATCTTTTAGCAGAAAACTTTTTTAGTATATTGTTTAAACCTTCTCTTGTAGTAACTCCTTTTTTAAACACGCTATCAATAAGTCTAAGTAATAAAGCTTTATTAGCTGGCGACGCCATAGCATCAATACCTATTTTATCTAGTAAACTTATAGCATAAGACAATCCAGTAGTAAGAATTATTTCTTCAGTAGGTGTCATTTGTTTTAATCTACCTTTTTTGTGATAATTTAATATTTGAAATTTAAAATCATGAGATGTTCTAGACATCATAGGTAAGTTTATATTTAATAAAGCTTTACCTATTTGACCTATTTTCTGTTTTCTAGTTAACCTACTACTTCTTAGTAGTTTTAATAATTTTGTTTTTCTTAATTTACTACCTGATCCTAATAAATATACCCCACCCTTCATTGTGTATATATCCATTACTAACTCTACTAAAGCTTTTTCAAGTTGACCAGCTCTACTTGATTGAAAATCTTGGTTAAATTTATCAAACTCTTCATCATCACCTGGTTTGACGTCCAAGGCTCTCATTATTTCTTCAGAACCTTCTACAACTCTTACAATACTTTCAGCTATTTCATTAGCAAACTCCTCTTTGCTTGTTGCTAAAGCCGCAGCTTGAACACCTTGCAACATTAATTCTACTAAACCAGCAGGTAATTTTATAATAGTATCTTTTATTCTATTTAATAATGTAGCAGTATAATCAGCTATACTACCATCTACTTCTTGCTTTTTCTCTAAATTAACTTTTTGAATATAAGTAGTAAATTGCTTATCAGTTATAACTTTGTTATCTCTCATCAACGCTTGCAAGTAGTTTAACTTGTCCTGGTAGTCTACTATTTTATCTATAACATCGTTGAATTTATTTTCATTACTAGCTATTATGTCTAATAAAGATAAATTACTATTATTTTCTTCTAGTATTAAATCACTATCTAAATCTACACTTATTCCAGTCTCAGGACTTGTTACAATAACTTTATCACCAGATCTTTTAATATCAAATTCTGAAAAAGGTTTTTTAGCATATTCATCTACAATGTTATTAAATATATCTATTTTAGCGTTATAAGAAGGAACTAACCTGTCATACTGTTTTGTATTACCACTTTCTTTTAGTTCTATCATTTGCTCTTTACTAATTTTTTTATCAGTAAAAGCATCTAACATAGCTTGAGTGTAAGCCGCTTTTAAGGAGCTAACTTTATCTTCTATGTCTTTCTTATCTTGCATTACATTAGAGTTAGCTAAATCACCTTGTAATTGATCTATTTGAGCAGTTAGGTTGTTGCTAACTCTTTGTTGATCTTGAAATATTTGCTCTATATTTAAAAGGTTTTCAGAATCGTCATAATCTTTATTGTATTCTGTTTTATTATTTTTTAAGAAGTTTTTTAACTTCTTCATACCTTCTTCATTTATAGCTCTAGCTGTAGATATACTAACGCCATCCATATTGTCTAAATCTACTGGTAAAAATAAAGCATCAACATCTATAGACTTTGCTACTTCTCCATTAACGTCTAAAGGTTCACCGTCATATATATCTAAAATTACATCTTCTCTTGGTGTTTCGTTAAAAATGTTTTCATCTTTAACATTAGCGTAAAGTTTTCCGTTTTCATACTTAAAACCATGGGCTCTAAATTCTGAATCATTAAACTTATCCCAAAGCTTTTCAGCACCAATCTCATCCATGCTAGGTAAATTAGAAATAGAACTTTCAAAAGAAGATTCATTTGGTCCTACAAAAACATCTTCAATAAGTTCTCCACCTTCTTCTTTCATTTCTTCAATAAAGAAAGTGCTAGGATCTGGATTATACCAATCGTCTTTATATTTCTGAACTTGAGAGTTCCAATAAGCGTCTTTTTTCCACTTGCTTAATTCCTCTTTAGTAACCGCTACTTCAAATTCAGGCAAAGTATACTCTTGACCTTGGTTAGCTTGTGTTTCTATGTTTCCAGCTTTATCTGCTATTACAACTCTATCATCATCCCCAATATCTTGCTGTATTACCACTTCTTGCTTTTCTTTAAGAGCTTCATAACCACCTTTGCCATCTGGTTTAAACATGCCTGGAATAGGAGTTGCTTTAACTACAGATACTTTTTCTTTAGAATCACCTGGTATAAAACCAATTGCTTGTTTAGTTTCTCCAGTTGGACCAACTGTTTGATTGTTTTGTCTTATAAAATCAGCTGTATTTTGATCTATTTCTTCTAGTTCTATATAAGGTTTTTCACCTGGTTCATCATCTAGATTTAAGTTAGTCACTGAGTCAATATCTAAATCTTTAGAAACAATAGATGTAATTTCTTCTATAGTTAATCCTTGTTTTCTTTTTTCAATACCTTCTATATCATTTTTATCCAATGGTCCTTCATACCAGTTGTCAATAGTGTCTTTAACATAAGCATCTAACTTTTTATTACCAGTATCAATAACAGTCGAAGGCTCTATAACCGCAGGTAAAGATTTTTCTAGTTTACCTATGATTTTAACTTTTCTAGCTTGTCTCTTCTTTTTAAAATGAGGTTTATAATCTTTAGATGTGAGTACGGGCTTAGGTGTTTTAACAGTAGCTACTTGCCCTATAGATGTATTTAGTTTTTTAGTAGTTTTTACTTTAGCTGGCTTTGCGGCTTTTGCAGCTGCTTTTTGTTGTTTTTCTTGTTCTTTCTTTTTTCTCTTAGCATCTCTTTCTGCTAGACGAACGTTTTTTGGCTTTACTTTAAAAGATTTTAGTGGTTTAAAACCTCCGTAAAGTCCAAATCTATTTGATTTTGTTTTTGGTGGGGTTGCCATATTAATCTATAGTATTTAATTTTTCATCTGAATTAAATTCAACTATATCGTCAGTTAAATTTTCATTAAAACGGGTAGCAGCTAATTGATTTTTATTACTTTCAGTCATTTGATTTAATTTTTCCTCAAGTGGAAGATCATCTTTTTTTCTATCAAGTCTTTTTGCTTTACGTTGATCTTGAGAAGTTGTCATGTCTAAAACTTCAGCTTCAACTTCTGGCTTTGTTTCTATAATAGGTCTAGCAAATTCCCTAGCGTAAGCTTCATTTAGTCCTAGTTGTACAATTTTTCTATCAAAAATAACTTCTGGAGAGTTTTGTCTATTAACAGCTACTTGAGCACCAACGTAGTTTCCAATAATTTCAGATCCATTTTTCTTATAATCATTAACTGGATCTTTCATGCCATAGGGATTATTATCCCATAAGTTTTTAATTTGACTTTGTATTGGATCTAGTTCATTTCCATCTTTATCTTTTACTTCATTGTAAACAGCTAAAGTTTGATCTAAGACTTGTGGATATATACTTGTAGAATAATCTTGATTGTTTAGTATAGATTCTTGATCGTAATTAGCAATTTCATCTAATACATTGTTACCCTCTTCAAATGTTATTATACCTTTTTCGTTAGGTTTTATACCTTTAGTTTCAAATACTTTTTCTACTATAGTTTGTTTGCTTTCACCACCAACTGCCATGTTTTTAGTCACATCAGCCATATCCCCATTAGTTGGTATTAGACTAACCCCGTTTGGCGACATTAAGTTTGCATTAAACTTATTCATATCAAGTTTAACTCCTCCTTTTAACCCAAACTCTATTGAGGTGCCGTCTTCGTTTAACGATGCTTCAAAGTTTTTAAACTCTGGATCCATCACTAGATTTTTACTTATTCCAAAAATATTATTATCAATTAAATGAGCATTAATAGATTTAGGACCTCCTCTTGGAACATCTAGCGAAGCTGTAAGTTCGTTTTTCATGTTATTTAAACCTGTCATAGCTCCTTTTAAACCATCGGCAAGCTTTAACATTGAATTAGCGGCAAATTTATTTCCCTCAGCAAGATGTTTTAAGTATTTATCTTTAGCATCCATACCTAGTTGTTGCAAAAAAGCATTAGGATTAGAAGGCTTTTTTAAATCAGAAACTTGCGATTGATATTGTTGAGCTCTAAACAAATCTAATTCATCTAATATTTTTTCATTTTGAGCTTGAAGTGTTTTAAAGCTTAAACTATCTTCACTACCTGTACCATCTTCAGCTGTTGCTTGTGGTCCATACAACGCACTTAAATCGTCGTTAAACTTTGATACCTCAGCATTAGCTTGTTTTAAGCCAGCTGATTGATCTATTATTGCCGGTTGTCTGTAAGTTCCCATATTTTATTATTTATCCAGTTACTGATTCAAATCCACCAGCTAAAGTTGTAGCAGATCCTGCTATATTACCGAAAGCAGCATACTTAGCTTGTCTCATGTCCATCTCTGTTTGTCTTTCTTGGTCAAGCAAAGCCTGTGTTCTGTCTAACTTCATTAAATCTCTTGATTCTTGTCTTGAAAATCTAGTATCTTCACCTTGAGCATATAGTTTTTGATTAGCTGCTTCTTGTCTTTGTAAATCAGCTGAAATGCCTTGCTTGCTAGTTAAAGCTGCTTGAGCTAGCGCTGTAGCACCACCAGCTCCACCGCCGGTAGCTCTAATAGTATCTAAAGTGTTAGCTAGTGATATATCAGCTTGCTCAGCTTGAAACTCAGAGGCTTTAGCTGCAACACCTAAATTAGCATAAGGATTACCTATTTTTTGTAAAGCTTTTTCTTGATCTGCTATAGAGTCTTTAAGTATTTGTTGTTCTCCTTTAGCTGCTTTTTCTTTTTTATTAGCGTCTATAGCCACACCGGTACTTACACCTGCGGCTATTACTGTGCCTACTACTAATGCTGTTGCTACTGCCATATTATTAATTTAAAATTTTAACTAATTCGTGTGATGGTTTTTTATCTACATGCCATCCTAATTTTTTATGTGTTTCTATTAGACCTTTATGTCTACATATACTAAAAGAATACTTGTAACCAAGATCTTTTATAATTTCTTCAGCTCCAGTAATTAATAATTCTAAAGCTTGTTTTCTATTATTTTCTCTATATTCTGGATCTGATATTATCCACTCTAATAAAGCTACTTTAGCATTTGTTAAGTATATAAATCCAGCTGCTACAGGTTTACTGTTGTTTTCAACTACAACACCTGTTTCAGGTAGAAAATCATCAGCGGGAGATACCCACTCAGGCCAAGCTTCCCACCATTTTCGTATAAAAGTTAAATCATCTTGTTTTAACTTTCTAATATTTAATTCCATTCAATTTTATTGTGACGATACGTTTATGTTAGTTGATGCTGCGAAGATTTGTTTAGATCCACCTAGATCTGTAGTGTCGTCTGTTTGTAGTGTTACTGTTGCAAAATATCCTTTAATCCCAGAGATTGAACTACCAAAAGATACTTCACCAACTCTAGCTGTACTATTATTTCTAATATTAGATACATATTTGCCTTCTTTTAGTGTAAAACCAGCTCTTTGTATTGGTGGTGTTAATGTCGCTGGAAACTCATTTCCAAAGTTATCATAAGCGCCTTCGTAGTAACTATTTATAATTACACTATTATCTGTATAATTTACATATTCTGATATACTAGCTGATGGATTTATATAATTGTCATTAACTAATTGTTTTCCTTGCTCATCAGATATAAAACTTTTACCTTTCCAGCCGTTACTTCCTTCATAACCTATAGTTAAAAAGTTTTTGTTTATATTTACTTGAGGATTAAAAACAAATGTTAAAGACGAAGCAGCAGGAGCAGCGCCGTAATATACATTTCTATTATTAGATGCACCTGCGAAATAATGTTCATATATTTCAGAAGAGTTAGTAGTAAAATAAGTATTTTTTAAACTAAATATATTATTAGGTTTGTAACTGTAAAAAGTTGGCCAACCTAAAATATTTTCGTCCCAAGCCAAAGTATTATAATTAGTTCCGTCTTTAAAAGTTCCTAATCCAGCTTTTTGCATAGAAATAACATATTCTCTATCGTGTATATCCCAACCACCAATTATCTTGTCTCTTTCGAAAGTTCGAAAAGTTAAATTAACACCAGCGCCAACTGTAAAATCTAATGACTGTGTAAGAGTTATTCTTGTACCACTACCGCTTGATTGACCAGTAATATATATATCATACTCAACTCCATCTATAATTAATTGAGAACCTAAAGTAACTACCGGACCGGTTTCTATACTTATATATGCTGGAAAACCACTAAGAGGATCATAATCACCTTGACCAGCCGCAGAAATAGCATTAACATCTACAGCATCATTATTCTCGTTTATTTCTTTTAGTTTGTCTCTGAAAAAATTAGACATTCCATTTTCAGATATTTCAGTCATGCCATCGTTTGATAATCTCAATATAGAACCTCTATCTTTATCTGCAAAATATTTTCTAAAACCATACACGGCAAAAGATTCTGGATTTTTACTTATACCAAATTCACCAGCGTAAGGACTTAGTTGGCCAATAACAGTACCGGGTGGTAAAGTTTGAGTACCACCTTCAGACGTATATATAGTATCTTTATCTATTAAAGCTCTATTAACTTTGTCTTCTTGAAACACAATTAAGTTAGTATCTTCAGCATAAAGCTTTTGTATGCTACCTTTTTGTGGATCAGCTGCTTTAGTTATATTTTCTCCTACTGAAAAAACATTAGTTTCGTTTATACCAGTTCTAGAATTATAAACACCAGAGTATATCAAAGCATTAGGCCTGGTTTCTTGAGAATTAAAATCTTCTTTTAAATAAGCCTTAGCTCCATAGTCAACTGACACAGCGTTAAAGTCTTCTTGATACCTAGAACCTTCTATAAACCAATTCTCTACCTCATCATAGCCGCTAGTACCAAAACTACCAATTTCACTACCACAACCAGAAGGAAATGGTGGCCAAACTCCAGGAGGAGTAAACTGTAAACCAGGGAAATTAGAAGCAATACCACCTCTCCATTCTTGAGGAGTTGCAAAATCACCGTAAGCGTAGGGAACACCAGAGTTGTCAGCACCAGGGGTTCCTGTATATATAGTCTTTTTTAACCAAAAAGAATTGAAATAACTAACTTCTAATTTAAAATATGCCATATTTAACTAATTTCTATCCATGTTGAATAATACCTAAAAGCAAATCCAGTTGATCCATTGCAGTCTTTTACTATTACTTTTAATAAAACTTTTTGACCAACATTTTGCACTAAATAAGCTTGTTCATCTGCTATTCTTATATATGTTTGTGGAGTCACTGTATTGAAATAGAAAAATGTTTTTGCAGTGGATGTACCATCTTTTTCTACTTTAACTTCTAAGTTATCTAAGGATGCTCCAGCAGATCCATTGAAAACAGTAGTCTGAGTGTTAAATTGACCTATCAATGCGTTTGGTCCTCTTTGACCAGTTGGAGGAACTGCAAATATAGGATACGGAAGAGCTTCACTACCAGCAGAACCTGATACAGGATTACCAACTTCACCCTCATACCATTCAAAACCATTAATATTAGCTTGAGTGGCTAATGATGGGCTTATAGATGGAGCTTCGTTTGTTAATAAACATGTTTTAGTAACTATGTTATCGCCATTAGCTAGTATTCTTAAACTTATATTAAAAGTTCTTGCGGCAGAATCAGCTCCGTAATAAAAATATTGAGATGGAGAAGAAGTTCTTACTCTTAGTCTATATTTTTGATTACCCAAACTTACTAACTCAAAAGGAGCTGGATTTAAAACAGTACCGTTACCATCTGTAATACCTGCTAGTTCTATTGTTCCAGTTAACAATAAAGAGTTGTTAGCATCAACAGCTTGAAATTCTTGACCTATCCACGATGTACCACTAGGTATTTGCGTTTCTTCTAAGCTAAAAGACACTGGTAATGGTGGTGACGTTGGAGTTCCTATGTCAACACCTATACCACTTCCTGAACCGGCATTTATATAAGTATTTAACTCAGCTATAGTACCAGAAGTGCTAGTTTCCCAATATATATCTAATTCTGATTCTACTGGATTTGTTTCAAACACGTTTAAATTTCTTGAAAAAGTTCTATTTTCTTCAAGCGTTGGGTTTCCTTGAACACCTGGCGCAAATCCTACTAAAAAACTTGTCTCTAATTGAGCAACAAAAGGATTAGCACTAGCATCTAAGTACAAAGGATCAACATAAGTAGTTCCAAAATGAGGATAAATAGTTTTGTTTTTAGGAACATTTCTATTAGTTACCCAACTACCTAAATCTTTAAAAGATAATATTGAGTTTATTGTAAATTCATTTTTAAAAGTTACTTGAGATGATTCTGAAGAAGCTGGAGTTGGGTTCCACTCTGTAGGATAATTAGTAGCATTTGATATATACTTTGTTACAACTCTAGGGTATAGTAAAGTTTCACTTCCATATATAGTTTCTGTAGGACCTACGTCTGATAACTGCTTAGGAATTTTATTAACATTATCTCCAAACAACGATATATTAGAAACAGAAGCGGCATTACTATATAATAAGTTTCCTACACCCGTGTGGGTTTCTGTTCCTATTTCTCCTTTAAATATTATTTTACCAGAGGTAGCTCCAGGCGTAAATACATTGTAATACTCTTGTTCTTTTTGTTGAACTACTATTTTATAACTTAAATAACCCAAAGGATTATTTGAGCTAAAAATACCTGGATAACCATTTAATTTGTTAGTTGGTATTAAGTCATTAAACTGAACTTTTAAACTATTACCTGGCCAATTTAAAACACTTTCTACATTTTGATAAGGAGCATATAAACTACTAAATTCTCCAGGAACTGAACCTGTATTTATAGATTCATCTCTAAGTATTACATTAGAAGATCTTCCATATCTATCTACTAACACGACACCTATTTTATATGATCTATTTTGTTTTACAGTATGATTAATATATTCTCTTCTTATTCTACTTCTTTCTGGGAATGATAAAGTTTTATTACCATCTTCAAATTTTTCACTTATACCTAAATTGTAATTTAAATTCTCTGGCGAAGCGTGTTTTTCAATAAAATTACCATATATTATTCTATTACCTGAAGTGGCTTGAGCAGCGGCTTTGATAGGAACTTTATCATGTATTCTAAGTGAAACATTGTTAGGTAAAACTTTGTAAGGTTTGTTAGATACATAATTATATATATAATATTTTAAAGAAGATGAAGTGAAATTTTCTTTTACATTAATTTCGTCAACTACCCTTATAGCATTGCTATCTGACTCTTTCAATAATATTTGTACTTGAGAAACTTTAAACTGGCTTGCTAATTGAGATTGAAGTATATTTGAAAACGAAGCACTAATACCACTAGTATTAAACCCTGTTGGCATATTTATTATAAGATCTGCTTTTGTCACCTGATTTTCCATCAGTTTTAATACGCCACTTTCAGCAGTATTCTTTTCATCTTTTCTAGTTTCACTAAAACTATAAGAACTATCTAAAAAATATCCATATTGCTTAGGTATAAACAACGACTGGCTAAATGGTGCCATTAAAGAATATTCATTGTCATCATATTTAAAACGATAACTAAATCTTACAAACTTATTTTTTAAATAATTTTCATCACCCCCGAAGTTAGCGTCGTAGTAAGGATTTTCTTGCTCAAATTGAAGTATATTTCCAACAGAAAAAGCAAAATTACCAGGCCCTATCAACGACTCTGCCGCTAAATTCGCAGCAGTCATAGAGTCAGTGGTATTATTATTAGATCCTATTGGATATTCAAAATTTATATTATTTCCAACAAGTCCACCAGTGCCAAATATATTGGTCACCTTAAAATACCCTAACTCTGGTTTGTTTATATTTAAAAATCTTGTTTCAGTATCGCTTATATTTAAATCAATTTGTCCATATTCTAACTGCACAGCCTGGGTAGTATCTCCACTTACTACTGATGATGCATGAGATGGAAGATATTCGCTTAAAGTATCTTTAGCTGTTGGCATATAGCTATTGTCAGGGTCTATAAAAGATATAGGACTAAACGGCGCGAATTTAGCAACTGAAATGTGGTCTTCATTGCTGTAATAAGTAGGATCAGCTATAGCTGTTTCTACATTTATTTTTCTAGGTTGATTCCTGTTATCTGTAAAAAATAGTAAATCTTCTATTAAATCAACGCCTAGCATTTGATGCGTTTTAGAAAAATTTAAAAAATTACCTTGAACAATAATGCCACTAGATGGATTGCCTCCTGTTAATGGACCTTCTATATAAGCTATGACACATTGAGATCCTAAGATAACACCACCAGCTGGATCATCTAAATCTCCTTGAGGAAAATTACTTAATTGATCAGGTGATGAATCGCTAAAATTAGTAGCAAAAATAAATATTCTATCTTTGTTTGTATCTATATAATATCCTATTATTTCAGTTCCTTCTCTAAAATTAAAATTAGAATATTGAGAATTTCCTAATATATTTTCTACTACACCTTCATCAGGCCCTTCGCTTTTACTTACAGATATATTTCTACCATCTCTATACTCTCCTTGAGGTAGCAATCTTTCGTCTAGGTCTTTATTCATTTTAGACCCTGTAAATAAATTTCTTACTTCTGGCATATTAGTGTTTTATCCACTTAGATTTACCTCTCATTACTTGAGATATTTCTCCAAGCTTAATATTTGATAATCTTATTTTAGCATTTCTTAATTTAGCAGATCTGTCTTTTTTAAATCTTGCAACTTGAAATTCTTGAACGTTTGTTTTGCTAGCTATTATGGAATAAGCTATGTGAGCATACATTGCATCTTCTGCTAGTTTAGGTATTTTAGTATCTCCATCGTAAGCTAAACCATCAGATATGTATTCTAAAACTATAAGCTTGTTAGCTAAATTACTAGAAAAAGTAAAAGTTCCTAATCTTTCGTTAAGTTGAAACCATCCATTTGACTGACTAGTTTGAGGATCTAGACCGTATCTTTGGCCATAGTTTAATTTCCACCAAGCATAATCAAAAATATACATGTTATCATTAGCACCACTTCCAGAAAGATTACTATCATTTACTTTTTTCCAGTCTTCCTCTATTAGTGATTGCTTTGCTAAATTGTTAATCTCAAATGCATCTTGTGTAGGTATACCAGAAGAATCTTGAATTGGTAATTCATAAGGACTACTAGTTAAATTATTTACTGGATATATTATATGCATAATTCCAGAATCATCAGCCCAAGAAAGTCTGACATAATTAACGTAATCTTGTGGTATTGGAACTGATAAGCTGGGAGGTATAGTTAATTCTTGTGATTTTATACTTTTTAAAGTATCATAACTAAATTCTTGAAGTCCTCTTTTAGCATGAAATAATATCTCTGACTTCTTAACTCTTGGTATTATTTTATCTACACCAACATAAGCAACCATAAAATTGTTTACTATGTCTTTTAAGCTAACGTATGAATAGCTGCCATAATTAGCACCTACAGCATTGTCTTTTAATTCAACATATACATAAAAAGCTGTGTAAGTTCCATTTAAAGTTATTACGTTGTTTAAAGAATCAGACACAAAAGAAGCGTTTTCAGGCTGAGCAACTCCATCTAGATATATTGTGTAATTAGAAGCTGAACTTATTTGATTTCCTAAATTATTAAAAGCGCTAACAACATTAGTATTAAAGTTGCAAGAAAAAACAGGATTTACAACTGCGTTAAGAGCTTCGAAAACTTGTTGGCCAGAATAATATTGTGCATTTGTTTCAGTTATTAGTCCCATTTATTATAATTTTTCATTTTGAGTATCTTGATTTAGTTGAGATGAAGCAGCTTGTATAACCGCTTGATCTCTTATTATAACACCTGCATATTGTAATATTTTCAATATAAGCTCAGTTTGCTGCATTTCACTTATTTCAAAATTAACTGAACCAGTAGAGGGAATAATAGGTGTTAAACTAAAACCAGGTGCTCCATCCCAAACATACTGACCTAAATTACCTACTCCATATCCCCATATAGGATCAAGTGGTTTTCTTATATAATTAAAACTTATATCAGTAGTTGATGGCGTTAATGTAGCTGGATAAACCGTTAATTTATTTTGTTGATAAATAGCTATTGGATTGTCAATACTTGGCTGTAAGAGAGGTGAAAGAATTTGTTGATTATATTCTCTTTTACTAACTATTTCTATTTCAGGAGATCCTAGTGCTTTTTCGTAAAAAGCTGATCCAAACCTATGTAAGTCTATTGGTAGGTCGTATGTGTTACCATTAACAGAAGACGCATTAGCATCTTTTTCAAATATTTGAAACTCGTCTTTCATTTTGTCCATACGAGAAGCAAACTCTACGTCTGTTTTTTGCATACGTATATATTGGTTATATTGTTCAAAAAAGTCTTCAAATATCTCTAATTGAGCTTGAGCACCTACTTTATTGAATTCATCAGGTGTTAAATATCCTCTTTGTTCTTTATTTAAGACAGTTAACACTGTGGTATATACCGTATTTACGTTTATTGCCATTTTAATATTTTTTTAAAAAAAAGGGTGGCGATAAAACCACCCTTAATTATAATCACTTGTTATTTTAGTTTTTTCTCAATTGATTTAAAAACTTCAACTCCTTCATCTGTCTTTAGGAAAGCAGCAAACGCTGAGTATGGGTTTTCTTCAAAAGGTACTTTCATTAACTTTTTATTATTAGAGGCCCAAGAGAATGTTCTTTGATCTTGTGACAATGTAATTATACGTTCTTCAGTTGCTTTTACAGCAATATTTCTTAATTGTATATTTTCATCATTAGCAAGTTGTAAGAATAAAGTAGGATTATTTTTAGCAAATACTAATAAATCTCTTTTAAGCTCTTTAGAGCTCATCTTATTAACCTCAGAACCAATTTCAGTTCTTAATATAGCTTCTGCATGATCAATATCTAACTCTCTAGATAAAGCTAATGCTTGGAATTCGTGTTCTAAATATTCTAAGTCATCAACAGCTTCTTTAACATCATCTTTTTCTTTATACCTTTTATTTAATTGTGGGTGATATATAGATAATAGTTTCTGTAAAGATTGTTTTTCCTTAGGAACAAATAGAGTTCCATCTTTAAATATTATATGCTCCATAGTACATTCGCCTTTTTGTTCTTCAACAAATGGACTGTTTTGGTTAGAAGCATGTCTAATTTCTTTTTGCTTACCTTCTTTTGGATCAAACCACAGTAAAGGAAATCTTCTTGTGTGTCTTGATGGTAAAGTGTAAGTTAACGGTGAATAATCGTGTGTAAGATAATAAAGTCTATCTTTTATTTCCCAAGTATCTTTTTGAACTTCAGGAGTTTCAACAGTTTTTTCAAC
>Ga0181410_1000299_pt1 | contig 22041 bp, 10 predicted proteins | sample 33SPOviralmetaG_FD_130112 | JGI IMG/M metagenome (GOLD analysis project Ga0181410, IMG submission 130112) | Marine viral communities from the oligotrophic San Pedro Time Series (SPOT) site, San Pedro Channel, CA, USA - 33 SPOT_SRF_2012-06-20 | ecosystem: Environmental > Aquatic > Marine > Strait...
TAAATAATTAAAGGGGATGACGCCGTAATTGGTATCATCCCCCTTTTTTATTTAAGCATATAGCTTTTTAGCCTGTTTAGTTGTAGGCTCTGCGTCATACGCGCGTTTTTCCCACGGTAATTTCGGATCACCTTCTATATGGTATTTGCCATTATAAAGTATCTTTCCGCTTTTCCGCTTAAACTTTTTATTCTTCCAATATACAAAGCTATCATCATAGTCTAATATGCCCTGGTCCATGTCTTTAACATGCTGTTTTTCATGAGCCACCGTTTTAGCTTTTTCTACTGGTGATAAATTAGGATCTATCTCTATAGTTCCATCTCTATTAGCTTGCCCTGCTACACCTTTTTTTAATTTATTAAAAGCTGAATCTTTAAATTCAACCTCTTTAAAGTTAGTATCTTTAAATTTAACTTCTTTAAAATTTGTAGCATTATCACCTTTATCTACACCAAGTTCCCACTCACTCCAGCCGGCTAACATCCAAAGCTTTTGCCATAACTCAGCTTCTTCATTTTTTATAGCAGCAAGATGTCTTGCTTTTCTAATTACCCTATCTAAAGGTACACCCCCAAAAGAGGCTACCTCGCCAGCCATAGTTAAAGCTTCATTATCTAAAGAAGGCGTTAACACGTCATCTTCATCTATTTTATTAAAAGCTCTATATGCTCCAGCTAAATCTCGAAGTTTAGAGTTTAGCGGTGGTGAAATAGAAGTAGCCGTTATTGCAAAAGCATTTGCATCTGGGCGTTTTTTACCGGTTTGCTGCTTATATCCTTCTTGTAACATAGAATAAAGAGTTGAGGCTACAGCCCCTGGATTGCCTGTAGACTTAGCAAAAGATGTTAATGCTCTTTCTACAGCCATAGCATACTTTTTGCTTTTTAGCTCTTCGTTTTCTTTATCGTCGTCGTCAGACATTAAAAGTGCGACCAATCCAGATTGTAATGCATTAAACATTATAGCTTGTGCACCTGCATAATAAAATATTGTTTGCATGTCACGTCTAAGAGAACCATCAGCAGCAGATCTACCTGATGTAATATCTTGCAGCTTTCTTTTAACTATTCTAGCATATTGAAAAGGAGTATTAGCAAACGCATAAATAATCTTACCTACAGAAGATGCTTGTATTTCAGATATTTTTGATGGGTCTGACGATTGCTGAGATTCTTCTGCAGATTCTCTCCAGTCAACTAAAGCTTTTGCTTCTGCGTCTGCTTTACTCATCCCTTGCTTCATATAAGAGTTTGCTCTATTTCTATAAAAAGCAGCACCTCCTAATGCAATAGCATAGCTATCAGCATATCTTGTTGGCAAAAATCCAAACTTTAAAAGTTTATTTAAGCCTTTAACATCTCCTTCAGCTAATTCATCCGCTAGCACATCAAATTTTGCACCTTCTCTACGATTAGTTAAATAGTCACTATTCCATAATTTATTATAGTCTTCTCGCCATTGTTTTTGATTTGCAAAAGCAGCTGATGCCGCAAATAAATTATTATCAGGTTTACCTATAAAGTTAAGCGAAGACAATAATTGAAGAGCAGCGGAACGGGTGTTTAAAAACATAGTTGTACCGACGGCTCTATTTAGCCAATTCATATAAACGTTTGCATTAGCGTCCGTTGATACCCTATTCCTACCCGTTTTCATTCTTCTCAATGTAGAAACTAATGCTTGCCTAAATTTGTTGCCATATTGGTCAGCTATTAAATCTAAAGTAGTATCGTTAAATATTGCATCAACGTTACCACTAAAAGTTTCTAAATGCCTTTTTCTAGCGCCATTATTAATAGAATCAAATACTTCTTTTGCTAATGTTCTGCCTTGCCATCCACTAGATAATTCAATAGGAAATGAGTCGGCCATTTCATTAGCTAAGTTAAGAATATCGCTATTACTTTCTACAGCATGAATCAAAGCGTCTAAATGTTTTTGCTTAGCAATCCCAGGATCATTACCTTCTTGCAGTGCATTATAAACTTTTATAGCATCACCAATTGTATATGGGGTACCTTCAATTTTAGAATTAAAATCAAAACCTTTTGACATTTTTTCCCACGCTTTGCTCTTATTTAATATTTCAGTATCAAGAGCGGCAATAGCATCAGAATATGGTTTTAATAAAGTCTCTTCCATCCACTTTCTAGCCTTAAGACCTTTTTCACCTTTAGGGAGAAATGTGTATAGCAAACCTTTGAAATCTTCTGCATTTGGTGGGATAAACCATCTAGACGGTTTAGTACCTTCTGCGGCGGCTATATAAATTAATCTTCTAAATTCATTTTGAAGCTCTTCAGCGCGATCAGCTCTTATTTTATCTTCTGCTAATTTTTTAACGCTTTCTTCTGCAATTTTATTTGCTTTTATAACTTCAGCTTTAGCTATAAGAAGTTGATTTGTTTTACCGGTTTTTATTTCTTTTGTATTTTTAGATACAAGTTTAACAAAATCCATAAAACTCATTAAGCCTTCTACCTCGGCGTAAGCGTCATTAATAGCGCGTGCTAAGTCTTTATTAGTTCTATACGATAGTTTTAGTTTATTGAATGCTCTTACTAAAGGGTCAGCTTTAGCTTTAGCGCTTGGGCTTTGTGCTGCTTCCGACTTAGCATACCAGCTTTTACCTTCAGCAACATTTTGTAGCTTATTGAAGTTAGCAGCGGGGTTACCTTCCATCATATCCTTAACGGCAAGTTTGACTACTTGGTCTACATTTAAATCAGCAAAGTTTTTTACCGTGGGATCAAAGCCTAAAGCTTCTCTAACATAATCAAAGAATTTATCAATTAAACTTTTAGCCTCTGCATCACCTTCAAATACTTCATAAAGAGATTTGCCTTCTTCACCAAGTATATAAGCCATTACTTCATTTTTATAACCAAACGAGTCGACAGAAATATTTGCATATCCGCCTTTACTCATCCTAGAAATAGCCTCATTGTATTTAGGGTGAGATTTTAACTTATCGTATATAGCGTTAAATAGTTCGGGATCTTTTGCAAAAACAAGATTAGCCCAAACATGAGTGAACTCATGCATTGTTGTATCTAGCCCTGCTTTTTCTGAATTTATAAAAACATACCCATTTTCAGAATCTTCAAAGCCAAAGCTTCTTAAAGCTCTATCTACATCTGCTTTGCTATAACCAGCTTCTTCTAAAGCTTTTTTAGTTGTGATCACATCCATACCGTATATAGTACCTAGCATATCACTTAAAGCCTCTACGGCCTCATTTTTAGACAATTCAGGATTAGGATTAAGATCTTCTTGCATTTGTACAGCTGTCTGATTTTTACTTTCCTGGCTTAAATTAGATAAAGCTCCTTCGGCAACAACCTCAGGCAATCCTATAGATTTTAAACTTTCTAACCTTAAAATCTTTTCTACATTAGGATCCAACGAAGTAATTTTAGTCGGCGGTATACCAGCATTTAGTAATCTTAAAATAGAGGAGCCATACCCAATGGAGCTGCCTGGCATTATAGAACTTGCTAACCCGCTATTGTCAATCATTTCGTCATGCTTAAAAGAAACTAAATATTGTCCCGCATCTGTATACATTTGGTCAATAGTAGGCCCTATACTTTGTTCAGGTGCTAAAACAGCTAACTTAAGTAGCTTACCAGCGAAAGTTCCAACTGGTGGAGAATGTTCTTCTCTTACTCTTCTTTCTTTATTTCCTTTATATTTTTCTGTAAATTTTAAGCTTTCGCCAAATTCGAGGTTATCATTTTCAAAACCTTTAAATTCGTATGATGTTTTAATAGCTCCAGAAGTAGATGCATATCCTGACTTTAATATAAGGCCAGCAATATATGGGTTAGCCCCGGTTTTTACTGCATTGCCGTAATCAATAGCCATTTGTTTTACTAGCTCTTGGTTCATTTTTGCTTTTGGCCTATGCTTTTCAACTAACTCTTTGAAAACATCTAAGCTAACTACTTTATTTACTATAACGTTTTTTGTTTTAGTAAAGAAATTTAAAGCTCCTTGCTTTTTAATTGATTCACCTTTGTAGTTTTCTTTAGCTATCTTTTCAACAGCTTCAAAATTAGGGTCTGACTTTCCGTAAAAAACATTACCATTAGAAGGCTTAAATTTGCCTTTGTACTTATTTAAATATTCATTGCTTTCTCTAAGTTTTTGGTCAGTAGGCCTTTTTAAGTAATGCTTGCCTTCAACAAATATAGATCCTTCAACTTCGGAATTCATTTCGTAAAATTTAACCCCAGCCTCGAGTCCGTTTGCTTTTGTGCCTGTAACTTCTTTACGACCAGTATTAGCCATATTGGCCATATGGTTTAAGCTTAAAAATCCTTTTTTAGCTATATCCGCAAGGCCTTTTACTGCTTTTTTTAATCCTTCAGTTTTGTTTACATCAACAGGATCAGTATTATTGTGATCTACAAAAGGCACAATTTCATTTTGAGTGTACTTCATGTAGTTTGCTTGATTTTCAATGGGATTTTCAAAAACCAATGGATTTGCTGCAACCGTGTAAATAGCTTTTACGTCATCAATAAAATCTGAAGATAAATCTTCTAAATAAGCAACACCTAATCTTTCGCCTATTTCTACACGCTCAGCTTCTTTACCTTCAAAGTAGTTGTCTTTAGCATCTTTGCCTATTTGATCGGACACAGCTTCCGCTAACGATTTTTTTCTATCACTAATAGCCTGAGTATTGCTGGTGTCAGTGCCCATATAATAATCTATAAAAGCTTGGTCAGATGGCGGATATTTATTCCAGTCCTTCGCTAACCCTTGATTACCTTTTTGAAAATTACGATTGGCTAAAACTATTTTTTTCAAAGTAGTAACATTATCTCTAATGTACTTTTCTTTGTCTAGCTTTTTACCAATTTTATCTTTAATTTTTTTTACATATTTATTTTTAAAAACACTGTTAAAAGCTTTTTCAGCTTTAGATTGTCTTTGTTTTTGAGTTAAAGGTTTAGCTTTTTCATCAGCTTTAGCTAATTCGTTCTCTATTTTTTGAGTAGCTAATTCAACGTCCTTAGAGGCTTCTTCTAATAAGTTAGTTCCTAAACCTAATTTCTGTGAATTATATTTAGGCCCATAAATATCTATGTTATCGATATTTGTTTCACTATCAGAAAAAGAGTTTAATACTTCTGCTGAATCAGTGCTAACTTCAAAGTCTTGTTTAGTCAGTTCTTTTATTATACGATTAGCTCTAACTCTTAGTCCCTTTTGTCTATCTCCTAGATACGCGGCTAACGGAACACCTGGAAATTTTTCAGGGCTATAGCTATTTATCATATCTAACATTCCGCTTTTAGACGTAACAAGAGATGATTTAAACCCGTCGTATGTACCAACTTGTTTTTCTTTTGGTACTCTAGACCATAAAGATGTTGCAATAGATGATATAAGGCCCTGCTGTGCTTCAATAACACCGTCAATATCACCTCTCTCATAAGCTTCTTGAGTTTTTTGAGAAAGATCAATATTTTTTTGACTTTTAGGGCCATCAGGGTTGCGCATATCTATGGTGCCAGGATTCATAAAAGTTTGAACCTGCTGTACTTTTAATAAATCTAATTGCTTTTGTGCTTCTTTTTTAGCCGCCTCAGTTGACATAGAATCATTCACTATAGACTGATACAAAGATATATCGTCGTCCATATTCATTAGGTCCATAGATTCTTGTTCACTTAACTCGTCTAATTGATATTGAACAACTTTATCAAGCGCAGCTCTTTTGTCTTTTAAGTCTTTAAGCCTTGTTTCAAAAGGCAAAGCCGATAGGTCGCTGTTCTGTTCTTTTACATTAGCAATATCAATTTCAGTTTGCTGAATAGCTAAATCAAGTTTTTTCTTTTGCTCAGTAATAATTTGTGGCTCAACTTTGTTTTTTATAAGATTTTTATCTTCCTTTACAATTTTTTCTCTTCGACTTTTAATTTTTTGATTAACTTTCTTGTCATCAGATTTTATTCTTATATTTGCAAAGTCTTTGTCCCTGGACTCGTTTATTATTGAATTAGCATCATTTTTGTTAATTTTATCCCCATTAACAATATAATTATTTTTTATTTTAGCCTCCTCTATCGCAGCCCCAGCTACTGTTACGGGGGCCATTACAGTACCAGTAATCATCTCTTGGCCAATTTGCTTTTGAGATTCTTCAGTCGTAATGTCTTCTCCCTGTACTAATAACCCCGCTACTTCACTAGCGCCGCCTGCAATTGATTCTCCGCCTAAACCGCCAACAGTTTTAATTAAACCTCTTGCTATTTTAGTTCCAATTCCACCACCTGTAACAAGGCTAGACGCCCCGCCGACAGCTTTACCTGCTATTTTGCTAAGCACATATTCAGTACCACCTACAGCAGCACCTCTACCGAAAGATCTCAATTGTATTTCACGTAAAGCGCTTTTGTTCTTTAAAAGTTCATTCCAATCGCTGTCTTTATTCCAGTCAAGATTATTTTCTGCAAACCATTCCTTAGTTTCTTCCATTAAAGTATTGGTAGTTTCTAACACACCCATACTTGATGCTTGAAAAGCTTGCAAACCTCCCACTATGCCAGCACCTGCCATTATATAAGGGTTTTTAGGGGCTTTTACCATAGAGGTTGCTGCCCCTGCAACAGTAGCTAAAGCGGGAACTAAAGGCATTTCTGCAGCCGTTCCGGCACTTTGAGCCATAGATTGAACCATCCACTGTGTAGCCCCTACTTTGTTGTTGCCAAATTCTTTAAAGTAAGCAAGTATAGCATTTTCGCCATTTTTAATTCTTTTGTCAACAGCATTTTCGTAAGCCTGCCCTTCTCTTGTTAATCCCACTTTTTCTTGAGCGTTCCAGGTTTTTTGCAAAGCATCAATAGCTTCTTTAGAATAATCACCACCTCCTAGTACGGATGGTGCTAATACATCATATGTTTCAGCGGCAGGATCAGATAAAGCTAAACCTTTTTTAATAGGTTCTGAAAACAATCTTTCAAGAATATTACCTTCATCTTCTTGCGGTAGCGCCGACAAACCACTTTCCAACTGCGAAGCCAACCCGTTTGGTTGTTGTGCCACTACATCCGCAGTCTCCCCTGCAGCGGCAGGCTTCTTTCCCGAACTTATAGCAATCCACTCGTTTTTTTTCTGATCAATAAATCCTTGAATTTGTGTCGGGTCTATGCCTTCAGCCTGCATCCTGCCTGCTGTTTCTTTTAGTTTTGCAATAAATTCTTCTTCGTTCATCTTTAAATTTTAAAATCAAACCGTGATAAGTCTTGTGGTGCTGTATTAGTAGGCTCTATAGGAGGTAATATAGTAAATCTAGAAAAATTTGATTTAAAGTTAGGGTCATTTAAATTAATTTCATCTTTCTTTTTACCTTTTTCACCAATAAGCAGCTTGCCATCTTCTACCTTATAATCATATTTTGTATCTATAAAAGATTTATATTGATTAAAATTTGATGTGGTAGGATTAGGTAGTTTAGCAATACCTTGGCTTAACAACAACCTATCTCTTTCGGATTCAGTAAGTTTTGCTCCACCACCTGCAAATTTAGTTGTTTTTGTTTGTGATTGATATACAGGACCAATACTTTGATCATATAAGCTATTAGCAGCATCTGTTAATAGTTCGTCGGGAATATTATCGCCGCTAATTAATGAGTCGTACATAGTATCATCGATGCCTGCAAGAGAAGACAAATAACTTCTTAGTTTTGTTTTATCTTGAACTAGCGCATTTTTAATATGATTTACGCCTATTTCTTTTGCTTTTTCAGGGGTTACCCCTTGCGTACCATATCCATATTTTGTTTTAACATATTCCTTGCCAGAATTGAATGAATCTATTGCTTTGGCTGCTCCGGAAGATAAAGAATTCAAATTTTCTTTTTGAACTAATCTAAACCCAGCAGAACCATTAGCTATCATATTAGTAGGCACACTTATTTTTTTACCACCTATAGTCGTTCCGGTAATGAAATCTGTTCCTGCAATTGTTTCAATTGATAAATTTTCTGGTTTTTTATCTAAAGTGTTATAAAAATCTACCATTTTTTTAGACGAGGCGCCTAAATCATAATTATCTTTGTTTTCTTGAAACTCTTTTCTTAATTGAGTTAAATTATTTCTTGCACCAGCTGCAGATTGAATTTCAGAAGATAATGTAGATTTTAAATTTTCATACTCAAGTTTAGACATTTTTCCTCTAGCATAAGAATTAAAACCTTCAGATAATCTTTTTTTCTTTTCTAAAGCTAGGTTTAAATAATCTTGTCTAGCTTTGTCGTCTGTAAAAGTTGCTTCAACATCAAGTTCTCCAAATTCGTCATCAAGTTCTTTATTGTATTCTTCTTTTACAGATTGAGCGTAATTATATGAATCTGCAACTAAATTAAACCCTTCAGCGGCGGCAGACCCAAGTCTTCCTTTAGCATACTCAGGCATTACAGCTCTTTTTATCTGTGTATAACTCAACCCGTCTGTTTTTACAAAAGGACTTGCCATTACGTGAGCAATCCTTCTTAAAGGAGTATCTTTGGTTTTACCTTTATAATATCTTAGAGCTTTTAAGGCATTTAAGGTTTCTTCATTTAAACGAGATATACCGGGAATTTTGCCATATTTTTTTTCTGCTTTTTCACGTTCTATTTGGTTTAAAATTCCACTAACATCAAAACCTTTAGTTTTTCCCGATAGGTCTGAAAACTGTTGTTTAAATTTGTCTGTAGAAATATCAGTAGCCATGTTACGTATGCTAGATGTTCCGGCTCCAGTAGTATCCATTTCACCCCTATTGGGTATTTCTTGGGCAAAATTATTAAACTTAACTTCACCTGTATTTTTTATTGTTTCTTCTTTCTCGACCGGTGGTGGTGTTGGAGGTTTAACAGTTGAAGGCTTTTCACTCATGCTTACTAGATCTGGCATGTTAAATACACTAGTATTAACAGGATCTCTGTATTTTAATGTGTATTCGTCTAAAGAAGTATAATCTGTGCCAGTCCCCACAGTTGCTATTCCCATTCCTGTATCAGCTACCTCTTCTTCTAACGGATCGTCAAAATCCATTTGAGATATTAAAGCACCAATTTGTACAATTGATTCGCCTGTTAAACTTACCGGCTGTCCAGCTTTAGCTATAGCATTATAACCTAATAAATCATATATAGCCGCATCGCCTCCATCACTAGCACCACTTGCTGCTACTCTTTTTAATGGATTATTTTTTGTCATAATTACCCGAAATTAAATAGTTCATCTGTAAAGCCTTCTCCAAAACCACCCGTGGCTTTAGCAGCAGTACCAACACCTCCTAGCATACTACCAATACCACCTGTTAAGGCAGAAGTTGCTTGTGCTCTGGCTGCATCCGCAGCATTCTTTTCTACCGATGCTAAATTAAGCATCTGTTGTGTTCTTGCGTAGTTTCTTGCTTGCATGGTATCTTCACCCCTTGCTGTTAACTGGTTTAGTTTAGCTTCTTGTGCTAATGCCCTTGTTTGATTAGCCTGCTCTTGTTTTGCAATATCCGCCGATATACCAGCTTTAGATTGCAGAGCAGCTTGCGCTATAGCTTGAGCACCGCCTGGGGCACCACCTGTTAAAGTAGCGGATTGTAATGCTTGTGCTAGTGCGGCATCCGTTTGCTGAGCCTGAAACTGTGTTGCTTGTTGATTTATGGTAGCATCTTCAAAAGTATTTTCAAGTCCAGCATAAGGGTTTTCAAAAGTAAAATTTTGAAAATCGTCCCTTGCTGCATTAAATTGACGCTCTGCGGCTCGCGCTCGACGCCTTCTAGCTCTTCCGCCTATAAGTGACCCTGCAATCTGAGTTGCGCCACCGATTAATCCCATGATTGGTAATGCCATATTTATTTATTTATTTAAGTTTGACTAATATAATATTCCGAACTTACAGCAAATAATTCTTTTGCTGTTGTAGATGAATTTCTAAGTCTAGTTTTTTGAAAAAACCCTTTAGTTCCTGAAATGTCTTCAGTGCTTCCAGTTGCTTGTAATACAAAATCTGTTAATGAATTAGCTTGACCAGCTTGTATTGCATATAACGGTTGTGTGCCAACAATAGCTCCGTGATATTTACCTTCTTTAAAGAACCAGCCTAAGAATCCAGATTCGTCTGAATCAAGTAATCTAACGTTGGTAATGTTATAAGTTCCATCTTGGTCACCTATTATTTCTACAGCTTCCCAACCTTCACCGCCTTCATAATTTAAAGAAAGCCAATCTGAAATAACTGTAGGATTATCGTTAAATATTACTTGTACTTCTGAATTATTAGCTACGCCATAAAAGTTGTTTCTATTAGCTGTATTAGAATTATGTAAATAAACTTTACCGTTTTTAAAAGTATAAAATTTATTATTAAGAGTTACACCTGTTTCAGGTATAAAACTATACCTTGATGTCCAACCCTGAGAGCCTAGACTATAAGCTAAGGTTAATTCAGTTGTTTCATTAGGGATAGTTTCCGTACCTATAGATGCATGGCTAGGATTATACCCTTGTATAGATAGTATATATGTTTTATTATAACCATTATAAGCACCTATAATTTTATTAGAAGTGTTTAAAGCTCCTAAACGATCTCTAAAAAAGTTACTCATGCCATTTCTACTAATGGGAAATATTTGTCCATTAGAAGGCGTTAATTGCATTACAGTGCCGCGTTTAGCATCTGTAAAGAATATATTATTGTTAAAATATGCAAAAGACTCAGGATGAGTGCTAATTCCATAGTTACCACCAAAGCCCATTGCTTGGCCTAATACTAAATTTGTAGCTGTTACATTAACACCATCATCGGCATTAAATAATGCGTCTTTATCTGCTAATATTTTAAATACTTTATCTTCACAAAACGCTAACAAGTTTGTGTCTAGTGCAAAAAGTTTTTGTATACCGCCATAATTAGGCTCGAGATCTTTTGTAATTCCGTCTGTTAAATTAAATTTATTTAATTCATTTATACCAGTTCTAGAATTATATAGTCCAGAAAATATTAAACCGGTTTTTCTCTGCTCTTCACCATAGTTAGCCTCGGGTGTATTAACCCTAATGCCTTTAACCATAGAGGTAGAGTTAAATTTATCTTGTATTTTTACCGATTCTAAATAAGTTTTATTATTTGTGCCGCCTATTGTAGCTATACAATTAGACCAAGGAATTGTATTTGGTTGTCCGTGATCATCTCCTACAGAAAATATTTTTGACGATTCCCAATACAAATTAAGGTTTGAATCATCACCAGGTTCAGTTTCAAAATCTAAAAATCTTATTGTTTTAACATCTCCTTCCTCATCTAATTCAGTCTGTTCTATAGGTATTTGATCAAAAGAGTCGATGTCTGTTTTCCTAGGAACTTTAACAAAAAATGAACCTTTTAATTTTTTTTGGCCCGCTTCAGATAATCCTAGTTTAAAAAACTTAATATCTATATCCGCGTGTAGGACTTCGTTCACGCTTCTAAATAATGAACCTAGACTGCCATAATCCATATAACTATCACCATTAGCAAAAAACCAGCCATTAATTCCTGTAACAGCAAGTGATGCGGGAGGGGCAACATCTATACCTTTGTCTGAAAGTAATATATTGTCTTCATCTAATCTGTTAGACAGCGTAAATTTAAACACATTTCTTTCATTATGGGTCCCATGATGACCGTATTCTATAGAATCAACTACTATTTTTTTTGTTTTAAATTTATCTTTTTTGGTATCATTTTCTATTACACCAGCTGAGGTATGATCATTATGCACAAGTTGCAAACAAAGTTTTTCGCTAGCACCTGTTAAGTCAGCTAATTGTGGAACATTTTGATCCCCCTGTTTTGTATCAAAACCTTGCAGCGTAGCGGAACCGGAACTAACTGTTATACTTTGCGATACAAGATAAGCATTAATATTAGCTATAGTATTCATTTGATCCCAAGTATGTCCACTATGATCCTTTAAAAATATATCTTGAGTTTGGGTTGCATTTGGATTTACAATTATATCAGTATATACCTTATTGAAGCCGGAGACGCTTACAGCATTGTCATCTTTAATTACAAACTTTTTAATTGCTTTTCGCTCTATTACCTGCGCTTTAACAATATCAGGCGCTTCATTCTCAATGTCTAGTACAGGCAATCTTGAAAGTTCTTCTACAACAGTGCCACTGCTATCCGTGCCGGACATACCGTCTCTCCGCGGCATTAAAAAAGAATCTTCTGTTAATTTATTTCTATCTTTAGAATCAAATTGCAAATATACATTAGCTGTTTCTGTATCACCAGGTTCCCCGTCTAAATACGTATTAAAAGCAGTTAAATTAAAAAAGTCAGTTGAAACATCTTTAACATAGTACTTATAATCAGTTGCCCAGCTAGGGGCGGAACTGTTTATAGTACTTATTAATTTTATTCTACCGTTATAACAGAAATCTGTTTTTATTAAAGAGGTATCTTCATTATTAGCACCTGTAGTTTGTGTTAATAATCCACCTTGCCTACCATATTTATCTAAATAAGATACCCCAACGTCATATGTTCTGTTGGTTTTAACAGAAATACCTGATTTAGGCAATGAAATTATACCAATGCCTATAGATAGTTTAAATCCCTCATCACCTAATTCTGCTGATGATTGATCATATTTAGATAAATAATTACCATATATTAATCTATTAGCTGTAAATTCCTGAGCTTTAGCAAGCCTTGGGACAGAATCAAACTGTCTGGTTAATTCTGAATCCGGTAAAGCAGCTCCAAAAGCTCTTTTAGATATTATAATATTATTTAAATATCCAGCTCCTCTTTCTTCAGGTTTTATTTCTATTGTTTTTAATATATATACTGTACTGGATATAGACTCTGTATACAGAATATCAATAGAAACCACATCCTCAGTGCCTTTAGGAATATTGTTTATAGATAAATTTTCTATAGCATTTACCATATTTACATTAAACCCTTTTTCATATCTATCATTTAAAGCTGTTTCGCTTGGCTTTTCAGATAGGAACTGAGCCTCTGTAAAAGGAGCATATGGAGAAAATTCTCCATCGTCATATTTATATCTATAACTAATGTATGGAAATATTTTTTCAAAAGGTTTTACTTTTTCTGCCATTTATGTATTTTTATCGCATACCTACTGGTATATCTTGAAATGTTTTAAACCCAACTATTATTTTTGTAAAAGAAATTTGTTCTAAAAAAGCTTCTCCATAGTTATGGTATTCACTTTTTACGGTTTGATTATATCGGCCATAAGTGCGATTATAGTTCAGTCCTAAATCAAATCTTGCTGCTTCTGGTAAAATATATATTATGTACCAATAACCTTTAGAATTATTACCAGCTTGCACATTGTCCATAGCCCTAGTTTGTTTTGATGAATACCATTCACCTGACTGAGGACTATATATGCGTATTAAATTACCTATTCTAGTTGCTTCAAAAGCATTATCCCCTGAATATGACGTACTGCCATCTGAATTGAGATAAAATTTAGTTGGGGCCGCTTTAAGGAAACTGCCCGGTTGAAGAGTTTTAATTCCCCATGAAGCATAATAAAAAGCAAACCAAGGCGCGGAACTTTTAATATTAGTATCTATCCAACAGCCTTTATCGTTTGACCGCTGACCGGGTCTTCCCGCAAATAAGGTTCCTTGATTAGCATTAGCTTTAGCTAAGCCTGTTTCTAATCTAACGCCATTTCTCGCGGTCATAGTAATTGCACCGGGCTTATTTTTATGCCAATATATTTCATCTATAGAAGCAAAAGCACTACCCATATATTGACCAGTTCCATTACCTATTCTAGGGTCATGTATATAAAGTTCTTCAATTTTATCGCTATATTTTAGCTCTTGTGTTTCTTTATACCTTATAAAAGCTATAAAGTAGTAAGTGTTACCTACATAAGCGCTAGGAAAGTCTTCAAAAAACGGAATATAACCAGAAAAATGTCCTTGCAAACCATTAGAAGTTCTTGTAACATCGCCTGTAGATTCTATTGTAGAAACATTAGAAGCATTAGAGGAATTCCCATGCACTGAAACAAAATTGTCTACACTAGTTGGTTTAGATATTGGCGGGTGTATTAATAAAAACCCAGCTTTATCTATTTCTGGCGCAGGAGCCGCTGTGCTATTAGGTATTTTTTCAAATTTAAACGTAGCACCTATTTTATTAGTATTTTGTCTTACAGATTGTTCAACAAAAGGATTTAACTCAAATTTAGTATAGTCAACAGGTCCTATTGTAAAAAAGTTAAGTTCCGGTATTGCGGCTGCTGCCCCCGCAGAACCACCTGTTGTAGCATTAATAGAATTATCTATAGACATATAATCAGAAACAAAAATTTGAGTAGTTCCGTTAGGCAATAAAACTTCAGCAAAAAGAGCTACAAAATATTCGACTGTATCTATACCTCTAGCAAAACCTGATCCACCATATGATCTAAAACCTTTTTGAAAGCCATTAAAGCCTTCTAACCCTTCATTAAACTGTAGTCTACTAGAGGCATTTAACATTGTTGAAGCATTAGTAGTTTGAGCGGAACTACCTGTTCCTGAAGCCGGAAATAAACTAGCAGGCTTTACATATATTCCTGCAGACTTTATTATGTTATCTTCGCTATTAGGATTTATTCTATAACCTACAGCAAAGCTTGTTTTAGTTTGGCTTGACTCAGCATATTTAAATAGCTTAAGTATAGGGTTTACAGCTACTGAAGTTACAGTATTAATTGTTTTAAAATTATTTAATTCTCCATAATGATTAGCGTTTATAATATCATTTAAGGTTTCACCGCTGTTAAAAATTATGTCATTATTTGAATTAGTAGTTTGAACAGGTTTAATATAAGGCACATAATAATATACAGTATTAGCCGTTAGTCCTGTTACGTTGGCTTCAAATTCAATATTAGGAGTAATAGTAGACCCAACAGTTTGATTTAAATGGTTGTTTGCAGCAGTAACACTAGTCGTAGAAGGAACTTTTGTAGCACCGCTAATCCAAGAATCTAAATGAGGATTTCTACCGTCAGATAAATTATTTGGTATCTCAGAGTCTATAGTAGCTAATGCGGGCGGTGGAGTTGTTGATACATAAAATCCTATTTCAGAAATGTCTTTTCCAGTGTTTGGTAAAGAGCCAACTAGCGTTACAGATGTATCTAAAATATTTTTTTCTCCAACAGTTCTAACTTTTGGCCCCCCTAATATTGGTTTTTCTAAAGAAGAATCTATATTTGAAGCGTCTGAATCATAATTAAAAACTGAACTATAATGAGTATTTCCATCACTGTCAACTATATAAGCTACTGCCGCCCAGTCTTCATTTAAGGGTTTTATATTGTTATTTAATAAATATTTATATTCTTCTGCCGTCATAGCTCTTACCTCTATAGGTGAAGTTGTTTTATACCTACCTATATTAGTATCTCCCCCATTAGCTGTAAAAGTTAATCCCGATTGATTTATAGAGTAAGATTGAGAATTGTTTATATTTATCACATCTTCAACAGTAGACCATCTACCATTACCGCTCGCTTTTACTTCTTCTTCGTTTCCAGGCCTAGACACATATATGCCTATCTCTTTTATTGTTTTGTCAGGAGGAAATTCTGTTATGTCTATATTATAATTAACATTTATAGGGCTTGTTCCATTACTATTTATAGTATTGGGTTTTAAATCCCATTCAGAGTCAATTATACTAAATACAGGAACTGTAGCTACTCTTGGATTAAAATAAGAAACGGGAGCACCAACGGTTTCTCCGCTTGTATGTTTAATATATGCTACATAAAATACTTGTTCTTCTGGTTCTAGAGTAATTAAATCAGAAATATCTAATTTATGTAACCCACCGTTTTCTAAATCTGGGTTTGAAACAGGAACTTTAAATACTTTGCCGTCTGTAGACACTGTACTTCCTGAGTTAAATGTTTTATTTGTTAAATCGTTTAAGCTGGTTGTATTACTTTTTGAAAAATAAAAACCAAACTCTGTTATATTAGAGTTAGGATGTAATTGAACTCTATTTTGTTTATTACCATTAAAAGATCCTTCTAAAAATAATTTAGAACTAGCATTTGAAAAATTAGTATCTCCTGTATGTAAAGATACTTGCTTTACTGTTTTTGTAGATACACTTGGTTCAGCAACGCCAGGTTCTCTGTACTTTTTTATTGCAGTAGATGATTCTGTTAAGCCATCTGCAAATATTTTACCGTTTTCATTTTCTATGTAAGGTACATAATAATAAGTTTTTCCGGGAATAGGTTTTTCTGTAATATATATTTCTCCTGTATCAGCCCTATGCTCGGCTTTTATATCATAACCATTTTTTAATAAATCTTCAACAGTAGGAGCTGGATCATTTTCATTTATTGATCCTTCAGAAACTAAAAACCCAACATTTATTAAAGGTGAACCACCATTTGTGTCATATCTTGCACAAAACTCAAACTCTCCACCCCCTTTATTTTTTTCTCCTAAAGTAATAAGGCCTGAAGGAGATGTAGTAGATGCAGCAGGGTCTACTATTTCTATTTCTATTAATGAACTTTGAAAATATTCTTCACCTTTTTCTTGATTATAAAGTTGTCCCCATGCTATAGCATATATTGGACCTGCTACAAGTGTACTGTTGTAATAGGGAGAAGAAGCATTATTTTTATCTATGAACGTGGATATAGTAACATTCCCATTTTCACTAGCGGATATATTCGATCTAACTAAATTGCTTCCAGCTACAGTTTCTGTTATTGCTTTACTAAGAGTATTTGCATTATTAATATTCTGAGTCCAAACAAAACCCGCGTCTCTAAGTCGACCACCTCCCCACTTTAAATTACTTTCTAAGGTAGTTCTGTTTAAAGTATTTTCGGTTACTAAAATACTTGCTGATCCTTTTGTAGGATTTTCAATAGGCGAATTATATACTATTTCAACAATTTTAGAAGGTATGTCTGAAATGTTAACGTCGTCTCTTGTAATTCCTATTGGCTTAGGCGCTGGAGATACTTCAAGGGACTTTTTTAAGCTTCCTTTGCCTTTTATAACAGTTATATCTCTTTCTTGAAAACGTCTGCCATATATATATGTTGTACCAGAAGAATGATCAACATTTACGTTTGAAAATTCGCCAGTAGTATCGTCGCCTCTAAATTTTTTTATGTTAATTTTTTTAGGCTCTGTAACACCGTCTGAATAAAACAGCATATCGTCTACTATATTAATAGCTGTTATTAAACGCGTAGGATCAAATTGTAATATATTACTTGCCATATTTATATTTCTGTATATTGTACTATAACAAAACCATCATTTTGTTTAACTTCATTTATAACTTCTAATTCATTAATTGAAATACTATTTTCTATATATATTGTTTCTCCCGCATTGATAGTATCGTTTTCTTTAAAATTTAAATTTAGCATGTACTTATTTTTTATAGAATCTATTTTTATTTTAGCGGACGCCTCAAAAATAGTTTTTGAGTTTATTTCATTTGCGGGATATAAAATTATTTCTGCCATTATGTGGTATATGTTATATTAACGGTAGGTGTACTTCCTAACAAAGATGGCGTGCCCTCAAATATTATTCCAGGCACTGCGCCAAAAATAGAAGTAGATGTGTCTTCTATATAATAATCAAAATCTGTTCCTTCTGTTTTTCCTGTAACTGTTACAGATAAATTTGAAGCATTAAAAGAACTAGCAAACGAAGATGCTCCGGTAGAAGTAATTACTGAGGTTGAATTATTTAACGGAATTATACACTGTACTTTTTCACCAGATAAAACAGGACCCAATATATATGTTGCATTAGGAGCAATAGCTGTATTATGATTATATTCATAAGAAGTTGGAATATCAGCATTAGCTACGTGTACTCCTGTTAAATTTAAAGTTAGTGTTGATGTAAAATAAGTACCCGAAGGAGTTCCGTTGTTTATTCTTATTGTTTTTGATTGAATCCCAGTTATAGCCGGAACAGTTATTTGATAACTTGTGTTAGAGGCAAAATTATCTATATATATAGATGCAGTCTTAGTATTAGAGGCAGAGCCGTTGGCTGCTGCGAAAGTTAAACCAGACGGAGACGAAGAGAATCCAGAAAGGCTAGTGTGCAAAGATGTTGTAACAGTTGCATTTGCTCTTAAGCCATCATTAGATGGAGCCGCTATATTTAAATAGCAATCGCCGCTAGATTTAAAAAAACTTCCATATCCTAAATTTCTATGCACCACTTCATCCGTAGCATTACCGGTAGTAACGTCTCCTATAGCAGGTACAACAACATATTCACTACCAGTTATTCTATTAATCGGGGCAGCTGCATCTGTGGTAAAACTTCTTACGTTTCCATTAGTCGTGCCTGCAGAGTTTATAGCAAAAGCAGCATAGCTAATTAATTTATCAGCGGTTAATCCTGTTATACTATTAATAAAATTATTTCTAACATTTGAGTTTGTTACTGTAAATCTTGTTATACCGCTTCCTCCGCTTACTAATTCTGAAATAGTTAATTCAGTATTACTAGCTGTTTTAAATCCATAATAAAAGCCTTGAGAAGTTACATTAACACTATTATTAGTTAATGACCCAGACAAGGTAGCGGTAGAAATACCTTTTTTAATTATTTTTTGTGTAATAACCTCAGGCGCCCCTATACTACTTTGTGATGCTGTAACTGTTCCAACAAGCAACTTACCTGCATTTTTATAGCCTTGCGGTACAGGAACTCTTGCTGTTACATTTCTAGATATTGCAGAACCTGTTGCATTTGCTGCAAAATCTTTAGTATTAGAATATACTTGAGTGCCGGATAATGTTCTACTTAAATTAATTGTTCCGTCTTGCGCTACAGTTGCGGCAACACCAACTTGAGAAAAAGTTAATACAGTTTCTTTTACAACAGACTTCGTGGTGCTATCTAGAACAATAGGTTTTGTTTGATTTGAAGATGCTGTTAAATCATATTCAAATATACCATCCATTTTATCACCCGTAACAAAAAAATATATTTTTTCTTCTTCAGGGTGTGGTATGCTGCCTATAACTTTAGCATTAGGATTAGATGATGAACTTAAGCCTAAAATATCTTGGCCAGCTAAAAGTTCATTACCTTTTAAATTTTCAATAGCGCCAATGTTTCCATCTTCTGAAAAATCTACACTAACGTTAAGTGCGTCTCTATATTCGCCCGGCTTTAATATTTTTTCTTCAATATCTTTATTCATCCGAGCAGCCTGAAACGTTCTTTTGCTTTCTGCCATTTAATTTTAGTGTTTAATCCATTTAGCTTTACCTCTTAATACTTGAGCAAGCTCTTTTAAATTATAATTACTTAATCTTATTTTTGCATTTCTTAGCTTAGCACTAGCTTCTTTTTTATATAAAGCAGCAAGCTGAGCAGCAGCTGGTCTAACTTTAGCTAAGTTATATAAAATATACGCATATAAAGCATCTTCAGCTAATTTAGGAATAAATACATTTGCTAAATTTCCATTATCTGATATACCATCTGATATATAGTCAATAACTATTACATTTGTGCTATCAAAAGTACCATCGAAATAAATTAAACCATCTTTTTCGCTTAAAACATAATAGCCAGTAGCGTTCATGTCTTCGGGATTACCACCAAATCTTTTATTAAAATAAGAAAAATTATCGTTATTATAATTAGAATAGTAATACTCCTCGGCAGATTGTGTCGTGTTTGCTGGATTATTTTCGTCTTGAAATCTAGTTACGCTATCTGAAAGGCTAGCTAATTGTAAATTACCATCACTATCAAATGTATATTTAAAATCACTGTCTTGCAGAGGGGCGTCAGGGGTTCCTACATTTTTTTTAGATAGTAAACATTTTTTTATTCCAGATTCATCAACAAAAGATACCTGAACCAAAGATACATAATCTTGTGGTAAAGGAAATGTTTTTGATGGCCCCAACTCTGCTTCAATGCTTTTCTGACTATGTAGCACATCATAACTAAATTCTTGCAATCCTCTTTGGGCCCAAAAATCAACTTCATATCTTGGTATTTTTGATAAAGCTTTTTCTTCCCCTACATAAGCAACGATGAAGTTATTTATAATATCTTCTAAGCTTGTTCTTCTATAATATCCTAATCCTAAAAAGTTTGAAGGTATATTCCCAGTATCGCCTTGGTGTTTAGCGTAATAACCTCTTTCGTTATAAAGTTTTCTTGTTTCTGCCATTATCTTTCAGATTGAATAATTTGTTGTTCTTTTGCGGTAGCAACTTGTGCTATATCAGCCGCTCTTATAATAACACCTGCATAAGATAATATTTTAATAACTAATTCAGGAAATTCTGAAGTATGTAACTCAAAATCCTTATAATTAGTTGCGGATGTATTTGCTACAACTTGACCAGCCGTAGTACCACCAATCCATTGAGGCTCGGCGGGCTTTCTAATATAATTTATTAATATACTAGAAATACCACTGGTAGGGTGTATTACAACTCCTCCTTCGTGCCTAACATATAAAGGATTATTTACAGTAGGCTTCATAAGAGGAGATCTATTTATGTAGTTTAATTTTTTATTAGTAACTTCTTGTGCAGATATATTATTTGCACCTACGCTACTTAGTCTATAAAAATTAGAAGGGTAAGCATAGTAGCTAGTGGTAGTATGACCACCAGCACTAGTGAAGTTTCCAGCCGGTGAAATTGTTTCCTCGTTTTCAAATTCAGCAATTTTTTCTTCAATATTTTTCTTAATGTCAGAATAATCGGAATCATTAGTTACAGCATAATTTCTTGAAGAAAAATACCCCTCAAAAATCTCACTTTGAGCTTGTAGAGCTAGAGTATTAAATTCTCTTGGCACTATATAACCTCTATTTTCTTTATTAAGGATATTTAAAACTGTTTTATAAACACTATCTATACTTACCATTATTTTTTATTATTTATTTAGATGGTTATGACTAAACAAATAATCATAACCTAGTATTTTACGAAAGTTTTTTCATAACAGCTTTCATAACGTCTACACCATCATCTGTTTTAAAGAATCTAGCGAGCGCAGCATAAGGATGTTCGTCGAAAGGAACAGTCATTATTTTTTTACCATTTTTAGTCCATTTAAATACAGTATTATTGTCGGATAGTTTCATTATGTTCGACTCAACACATCTATTAGCTAAATTACGAAGCTTAATGTCTTCATCCCTTGCAACATCTAAAAATAATTTTGGTTGATTTTTAGCAAATAAATAGCAGTCTCTTTTTATTTCTTTAGAGGACATGCTAGTTACTTCCGTACCAACTTCAGTTCTTAATATTGCTTCTAAATGTTCAACATCTAATTCTTGTACAAGTTTCATTGCTTCTAACTCGTATTCTATGGCATCTAAATCATCTACAGCTTCTTTTATAGGATCAAATTCTTCCCATAATTGATTTTTTTGTGGATGATATATAGATAATAATTGTTGTAATAAAGGTTGAGTACGCGGTACATTTAATACACCGTTTTCAAAAATAATATGTGATAATCTTGCATAATTATCTTGTTCGTCTCTAAATAAACTTTTTTGATTTAAAGTATACCGTATTTCTCTGTTCTCACCTTTTTCTTCATCAAACCAAAGTATTCCTTTGCTTTTTATTTTATATGTTAGTGGTGACAAACCATTTTTTAAAATGTATGTCCTGTTTTTTACTTCCCAATTTTTCATAATATAATTTAATAAGATATAAGTAAAGCTGGGGTACCATAAGATACCCCCTCTTTACATTAATAATTGTTATTTTAACAAGAAGAAGTTATTTGCTCCTTGAGTAATCAAACATCTTTCAGATAGCATAGAAACTCGCATTTCGTCAGTAGTAGAAGTATAAGCTCCACCTACAGATCCGGTAATCCAAGTTTTCATTTTTCTATCATCAGCTTCAGACGCTCTATATCTGATGTGTAAGAATGGTCTTTTAATATTTTGACCTAATTCTTGATCATATACAGTTGATGTACCTGCTGGTATA
>Ga0181410_1000300_pt1 | contig 22027 bp, 18 predicted proteins | sample 33SPOviralmetaG_FD_130112 | JGI IMG/M metagenome (GOLD analysis project Ga0181410, IMG submission 130112) | Marine viral communities from the oligotrophic San Pedro Time Series (SPOT) site, San Pedro Channel, CA, USA - 33 SPOT_SRF_2012-06-20 | ecosystem: Environmental > Aquatic > Marine > Strait...
AATGGTCCCTTGGAAGAGACCAATATGGTACCTACTAAGGACCAAAACGGTCCCTTGGAAGGGACCAATATGGACTTAACTATAACTAATATATCTTCTAATATATCATCTAACAAATTATCTAAGAAGAATACTAGTATGGAGAAACCAAATGAACAATTGAAAAAGTATAACAATGCGGATAATGAGGATGCAAAGAAAGGACATCTCAATTGGATGAAAAATATTGTATCCAAAGAACCTACCAAAGAGAATGCAAAAGTATGGATGGAATGTGAAGAGGCACTAAAAGTTTTGGAGGAAACACTACCTCAACCTAATTAATTTAATATTTATAGATATATGGAACTATACACAACATACCAATCATACATAGAAACCATTGAGAAGGATGGTAAGGGATTTACTGCGGAGGATGGTACAAAGTATTCAAAGTATAGAATAAAGTTCGTTAATTACTCTCTAACGTTCCCTGCATATGTAAGGAAGGATTTAGTATTGGAAGTGGGGGATAAAATATCATATGAAATAATCCTCAATCGTAAAAAGAAATTCCAACTATCCAAAATAAGAGTAATAAGTTATTCAATGCCAAGTAATCCTTTGTATAGACCCTATTGATTATTAAAAATATTATTCATATATTAGTACTATAATTTTATATGTTTATAAGGTCAATCTGAAGTTCATCTCAACTCTCTTTTTACTTTCACAATGTAAATAAAGAAACCAATTCAGATCGATTGTTGATAGAACAACCCCTTACAGATACGTGGTGTTACTGAAGGGGTTGTTTTTTGCAATTTATTTTCGTATACTTATACTACTATCTGGCGGAACTTGCGAAGTGGATCTTGTAGTCGGAATGATACAAACCACGCAGGTTAAGTTTAAACCCCAATCCCTTACGGTTGGGGTTTTTTAGTCTTTTCCTTTTTTGGGGGATATTTATAGAAAGTGTATGGAACAAAACAATTGTAAGATTTGTAATGAGATAATCGATGATCCTGAGGATGGAACAAAAGACGGTTATTACCATAGGGTATGTTACTACCGCAAATATCACAAGTACAAGAAAGATAAATCCAAACCGTGGGAACCACCAACATATCATAAACAGGTATTATTAAAACCTGGCGAGTGGTTTAACAAAAAACAAGAACAAGACACTGCAGTTCTATTACGTGCAATTGGGTGGAAGAAATATAAAGGTACATGGTACGATAATAAGATAAAAGATAAGGATGGTAATTGGTTAAAGACTCTAACGAAAAAACACGTACAAAGAAGGAAGGTACGTTCCAAGGCGAAAGAATGGATTGATTCCAATTATATACCAACTATCAAGTATAACGTCTATAAAGGGTGTAACGATTTTTCGGGGGATATTATAAAAGAAATACAAGAACAATATTTCATAAAGAATAAAACAATAAAAAGTCTTTCAATAGAGTACAATATGGATAGAAAATATGTACAGTATATTATTACAAAGACTAAGACAAAAGTTAAAGAGTTAAGTAACAATGAAACTTAAACGTGATCAATTAACAATACCAAACAACTACTTCAAATTACCTCAAGAAGAGAAGGATGATGTATGTCTTGGAGTGTTAGAAGTTATGTATGAATTGTTAGTTAAAAAAACGGACCATAAACTATCAAAACTTGAACTAATGGAAAGAATATTGGATGCGACATTAGAACACAACGAATCGTTAGAGGAGTATGAAAGTTGTCAAGTATTGTTAGACAGTAAGAAACTATTGGATGAATCCACGAGTGAGTGAGTACATCAATGAGAACTTCAAGGAATTACAACAAATTTCAAGAAGAATAACTCAAGGAAGTCCACTGGCGGACGATCTCTTACAAGAGGTGGTCCTACAGATATATGAGAGGGGTTCGTTAAAATTGAGGGATTACGATGATGATAGTATAAAGTATTATCTGATTGCAGTAATGAAATTGAACTTTAATTCAAAGACTTCACCGTTCTATTATAGGATACGTAAGGAAAGTCGTAACTATACAGAATTAAAACCAAATTATGTAGATTATAATAAGGGAGATACAATGGAAGAGGTATTAGAATATGAGAATCTAATATCAACAGTAGAAGAAGAATTTACCGAACTAACATGGTTTAGTAAGAGATTAATGGAATTGTATTTAACTCTTGGTTCATTGAAGAAAGTTGCAAACCAAACACAGATTCCAATTGCATCAGTTGGAAGATATATTCGAGAGATAAAGGTGGAGATAAAAATAAATGTTGAAAAACGATTAAGAAATGACTAAAAAAACAACAAAGAAAAAACCTTGTAAAACCTGTAAGAAAAAAGAGACCCTAACCTCATTAGAGGTACCTACAGACGAGGTTGTCATATCAGAGGTAGATATACGTAAAGCGTGGACCTACCTAACTGTAAATAAGAGATTACAAGAAGAAGATAAACTATCATTTACCCAAACGATGTTTAAACAGGTTACAGGACAATATCTCGATGCGGGGGGATGTACAAGTTGTAAAATAAGTAAATTTAAACGTATATATAAACATCACGCAGAAAAGTATTACAATATCATTCTCAAATAGTTTATATTTTATAGTATGAAAAAAGGTAGAAAAACAAATACAGTAGAAAGTGCAGAACGTTTCCAAAAGGCGTTTGACTTAATTGTATATAAACGATTGTCTTATACAGAGTTTAAAGTAAACTTCTCAAAAGAGATGGGTATCACTCAAAGACAAGCGGAGACTGTATATAAGAAAGTTAAGGATACACTTAAAGAAAGGTTCCAAGACGAACGTGAGGAGATATTAGAATCTCAAATCACTCGTTACTTTGATTTACTTGAGAGAGCAAAGGAGAACGGTAACAGAAGAATAGAAAGAGAAGTACTTGCAGATCTTAATAAACTATATGGGATAGAGTCAGCATCCAAAGTAGACATTGTGTCGGGTGGTGAACCAATCTCATTAAACATTATTTTAGATAAGTAAAAAAATTTTAAAAACAATGCAAGTAAATCTTCGTAAATCAGTAACCCTATGACCAAAAAGAAACAGGAAAAGGAAAACAAAATAGATATCAGACTCAGTAAAACACAGAGTCGTTGTTGGGAATTCCTAATGGATCAAAACAATACTGACATTGTTTTTGGTGGAGGTGTTGCAGGTGGGAAGACTTGGTTGGGGTCATTATACATTGCAACGATGTGTATAACGTATCCTGAGACACGATATCTAATTGGACGAACAGTTTTACAAACTTTAAAATTAACGACCTTAAAAACGTTCTTAGAGGTTTTAAGAACTATGGGTCTAAAGTCAGGGGAACATTACAACTACAACCAACAAACTAATGTTATTACATTTTATAACAATTCTCAAGTTATATTAAAGGATTTACAATACAATCCATCAGATCCTCAATTTGATTCCTTAGGATCGTTGGAGATTACTGCAGCATTCTTAGATGAGGCACAACAGTTAACAAGGACTGCATATTCTGTGGTTAAGTCACGTATCAGATACAAGTTAAGTGATTATGGTTTAAAACCTAAAGTATTACTAACCTGTAACCCTGGCACCAATTTTATCAAGACAGACTTCTATGATTCTTATATGAAGGACACCTTACCAAGTAAACATAAGTTTGTTCAGTCATTAATCACAGATAACCCACACATACCTCAAGACTATATTGAGAACCTTAAGACATTACCACCAATACAACAGAGAAGACTTCTACAAGGAGATTGGTCCTTCAATGAGGGTGAGGATAATGTGTACGACTATGAGTCCATTACATCGTCTATATTTAAGTCACAACCTGATAGTAGTCAACAGAAATATTTGAGTTGTGATATTGCACGATTTGGATCTGATAAAACAGTTATATGTATATGGGTTGGTTTATGTTTGGTTGACATCAAGATATTTGAGAAGATGGATACAGTACAAGTATCCAATGAGATTAAGACACTAATACAACTACACGGTGTACACCCTAATAACATAGTGGTGGATAGTGATGGTGTAGGTGGTGGAGTTGCAGATCAGGTTAGAGGTAGGAACTTTATGAACAATAGTAAGGCACTACATGGTCAGAACTTTATTAATCTAAAGACTCAGTGTTATGTTAAAATGAGTGATCTCTTTAAATCGGGGGATATTTCAATTAACTTATTAAACCCTGATGTTATAGATGAAATAACACAAGAACTATTAACAATAAAGTATAAGAAGTTAGATCAAGACACTAAGATACAAATAACATCAAAGGATGAGATAAAGAAAGTATTAGGTAGGTCACCCGATATTAGTGATTCAATGATGATGAGAATGATGTACGAAATTAAGAATAACGTCAAGGCAACAGGACGATACGGAATAACAATATTAAGATAATGAAGAATTTAACATTTGAAGTAAACGATAAGGTTTACGAACTACCATCTTTTCTAAACGTAGAGAACTACGTAAAGATTTTTAAACTAAAGGATGTATTGGATGAGGAGTATGCAAATCCAAGAATCATACATGAGATTACAGGTTGTCCAATGGAAGACCTACTTGCAGCAAACTATCAGGAGATAAACTTCATTGGTAACTACTTATTAACATTGTTCCCTAAAACCGAAGAGGAATTTGTTGATAAGTTCGAATTGGATGGTGTAACCTATGGATTCTTACCAAGTTGGAAGAAGATGTCCTTTGGTGAGTTTGCAGATTTAGATACCCTTGGTTCAAAGAAACCTGAAGAAATGGTTGACTACTTACACATACTTGCAGCAATCTATTACAGACCAATTATAAAGGAGAGAGGAGAACATGACTTTGATGTCGAGAAGTACGATAGTGAACTCGTCGATGAACGAGCAGAACTCTTCAACAAGAAGTTAGATTGTAAGGTGGTCATGGGAGCACAGTTTTTTTTTATCAAATTCGCAAAGAAGTTACAGGATCCTACCCGAATATTTTCGACGATGAGTTGGTGGGAATCGATCAAGATGGTATGGACGATGAGGAGGATACTACCCAAGATTCTTTTGAGCAAAGATTCGGATGGTTTACAATTCTTAATAGAATCGCAGACGACGATATTACGAAGCATAGTAAGATCACAGAGAACTCCTTGGTGGCGGCGCTCAATCAACTCACTTTTATTTTGGCGAAAGAAAAAGAATTAAACAAGAGACAACGTGAAGCAGCAGCGGCACAAGGTATTAAGATTTAAGATACGTAATAATAAAATTTATATTTAATTACAAATGGTGAACTTTAAACAATTAATAACAGATTTGAGTGGTATGTGTTACTACCATCCTCAAGTACAATCTTTTGGTTTTGGTACTTTAGACCAACTGACGGTTGATATTGAGACAAAACAAGAACCAAAGTATACAAGAGTTTACTGTATACCTGGCGATGTTAACCTTAATCAGAATGTATTGACTTACAATCTGTCAATCGTTATTGCAGATAGGATCAATGAAGATAACTCTAACCAAAGAGATGTGATGAGTGATACACTTGAGATTGCAAAAGACTTGTTTACAATATATTACAGATCTTATACTCAAGCGGAGGGTGCATTTACCTTAGACTATGAACCACAGTGGGGTCCAACTGTAACACCATTTTTAGAAAGGTATGAAACAATATTGGGGGGATGGACTCTCAACCTAACGGTAGATCAACCATTTGATTACAACAGATGTGTATTACCTGAATTACCGTTCGATAATAAAACTTGGTCTGAGATGGCAGAACTTTGGAACACTGTCGCTAAGGATTGGGATAAAGTATAATATATAAGTAAAAATAGAGATGGGAAACTTAACTAATCAGTTTATTAAAAATACCTATGATGGTCTTATCAAACTAAATGATTCGACTGCAGGTATTCAACCTACCCTTCAACCATTAACAGATGGTTTGGGTAACCCCTTACCAGCAAAGGTAAGTGAGACAGAATTCATTATAACGGGTTCTTTACAAGGAACCGCAAGTTACGCGGAGAACGTAGAAAGTGCGTCACACGCAATTAATGCGGACAACGCAATCAACGCAACAAGTTCATCATACGCACTCACAGCATCATTTGCAGAGAACGTATCGGGTGACATATATGTTAGTGGTGGTACATTCTACTCAAGTTCAGCAGTAGTACCTGGCCACTTACCTGGCGACTTAGACCTATATAGAACAGAAGGTGAAGCAGACGTAACTATCAACCTTGATGGACGTTATCAGACATTAGCAGGAGCACAGAGTGGTGATCTAAGAATTGATTTTCTTGAAGCGGAAGTTGATACACTACAAATAGAAAGTGCATCGATTAGATCTGACTTTAACACATTCACAAGTTCCCAAGACTCTACAAACACAGATGTAGACGGTAGATTAGATTCACTTGAAACTGAGAGTGGTTCTATCCATACGTATACTTCTTCTATGAACAACTTCACTGCATCTCAACAAGTAACAAATACTGAAGATGCGGCGAGACTTGATAGTATAGAACAAAAGACAGGTTCATTTGCAACTACGGGTTCCAACGTATTTACAGGTGAACAAACTATAAACAACGATTTAATCATCTCAGGTAACTTATATGTAAGTGGTTCTGAAACAATCATCTCATCTTCAACACTTGTAGTAGGTGACCGAGAGATCGAATTAAACGCAAACAGAACAGTAGGTAACGCAGGTATCATCGTATATGATGTTGTATCACCTGAAGGAACAGGTTCATTACAATGGGATGCAACCAATGACTATTGGATGGCGGGACAATACGGTTCTGAAGAAAGAATCCTAACAAGTTTAGACACAGGTTCGTTATCTGTTGCAGACGCACAGAGAACAATCATGAGTGTTAAGAACGTACATGGTGCAACTATCTCTAAAGGTACACCATGTTTCATTACAGATTCAGGTACAAGTGGTAACTTAGTAGGTGTTGTACCTGCAGACAACAGTAATGCAAGTCTAATGCCAGCGGGAGTTGTTCTTGATGAAACGTTAAACGCGGGTGATGAAGGTATTGGTGTTGTTGTAGGATTTATACAAAACATATCAACTACAGGATTTACTGCGGGAGATAGTCTATGGGTTAATTCAAGTGGTGGTTACACTAATGTAAGACCAATTGGATCAGGTAATCTTGTACAAAAGATTGGTAATGTTATTAAAGTACACGATACCAACGGATCTATAGAGATCATGGGTGCGGGTAGAGCAAACGATATACCAAACATTGCAGAGGGTAACTTCTTTGTAGGTGATATCAATGGTGTTGGAGTTTCAGTATCAACAGGATCATTTGCAAGAAGAGACGAATCAAACACATTCACACAAGCACAATTTATTGATGGGTCAACTCAAATGTATGTTAATGGTTTATTTGAAACAACTGGTCAGAATCTTGCAAAGGGTGGTATAGAGGTTACAGGATCCGCAAACATAAGTGGTTCTATGAACCTTATCCAAGGAAAACCTGCAGTAGGTACACAAGCAAACATTATAGACATTGAGGGTCAATTAGGATACTACTCAGGGTTCCCATCAATGACTCAGACGAACCTTTCCCTACAATCTTACTCATCACAACAATACAATGGTCTTGTAACAGAGATGTGGGATAGTCCTTCATTTAATTGGGGTACAGATGTAGCAGTATCACCTAACGGTTTCTTCGCCAATACAGTAGCGAAAGACACAGGTCAAGTTGCAGAACTTGAAGCATACTCAACATCGGGTGGATCTACATTTGTAAACGTTAAAGGTAGAACTATTAATATCGGTGCTGAAGGACAAACAAGTCTAATTGATATTGCTTGGGTAGGACCTGCAACGGGTACTACAAGAGTTAATGGTAAAACTATAAAGATAGGTTCTGAATTTGGATTTTCAGAGGATATAGATTTAAAATCAGTAACAGGAATAACATTAGACTCACCATCAATTGAGATTACAGGTTCTGTAGCACAAGATGTAGACAGTATTGCAATTGCATCAGCAACTGCATCGATTGACTTCTCAAACAGTAACTACCAAACTCTAACATTAGCGAGTGGTACTGCAACACACTTGATACCAACAAATATCAAAGCGGGACAAACAGTAGTAGTTGAGATTACACAAGATGGAGCATTGGCAGGAACAGTAACCGTAGATGGTTCACTTACATTCCCTGGCGGTACACCATATACAGCAACAACTACCTTGGGTGGTAAAGATGTATTGACACTTGTATCGTTTGACGGATCGACCGTAAGAGCGGCAGGAAATAATGATTTTTCATAATATAAAAAAAATATCATAAATTAATATGTTAACTACTTTTCCATTTTCTTTATTTAATCAACCCGCAGCGGGAGGTAATGACCTTGGTATCATTGACACAGACCTCTATATCTTATATGAGTATGGAAATACAAATTGTTATCCTGGCAGTGGAACTGCGGTGACTGACCTACAAGGTAATTTTGATATGACACTTATCAATGGTGTTGGTTATTCATCAGACGACAGTGGTAAACTTGTATTCGATGGTAATAATGATTATGGTAACATTGATAGTGGATTTATGACAGGTCTTACCAATGCAACGATCACTACGTGGTTCTACTATGAAGATAATGGTCGTTGGACAAGAGTATGGGATTTTGGGACAGGTTCATCAAACTATATCTTCTTAACACCAAGAAACGGACAAAGTTATGGTGGACAATACAATGTAGATACATTGAGAGTTGGATACAGATATAATAGTGGTAGTGAGACACTTGTTAACATGAGTAGTCAACTTGCAAACAACAGTTGGCATGAAGTTACGGTTACACTTAGTGGAACTACAATGACAATGTATCACAATGGTACTTCTATTGGTAGTACCACCAACGCTAACACAGTAACAGCATTTGGAACAACAAGTAACAACTATATAGGTAAAGCACAGTTCCCTGATCCATATTTCCAAGGTGACCAAGGATTATTCTTTGTGTACAATGCATGTTTAAGTGCAACAGATGTGAGTAATAATTTTGACGCAGTAAAAGGTAGATACGGATTATAATGGATTTAGATAAAGTAGGAGATATAATAGTAGACAACTTCAAACAAGCGTTGGAAGAAAAGAAGTACAAGTATGGTAACCCACCAAGGGGAACTAAACTTGGAAACAAGGTTTCAAGTGGTAGATTGAAGAACTCTATCTCTGCGGTATCAGGAAGAGATTCTATACAAATCAAGATGGAGGAGTACGGTATATTCGTACAAGGTGGTAGAAAAAGAGGAGACAAGGGTGTACCAATAGATGCATTACTTAAATGGATTCAACAAAGAAATATCAAGAGTCGTGATATGACTGATAGACAACTTGCATTTGCAATCCAAAAGAATATAAAGAAGTTCGGAATCAGACCATCAAATTGGTTTGACGAAGCAATAGATAAAATGTTTGATGACCCAAGATTCATGGATGTGTTTGAAACAACAGTTCAGGAAGAGATAGACTTGAAACTTGAAGAAGTTATCGATATATTAGAAGGTATATAATATGGCGACATTTAATTATCCCCAAATTTATTCAAACGGGTTAAACTCCAACACACAAATAAGACGAGCAGTTGATATGGGTTATCAACGTGGTGCAACCTACTCAATAACCCTAACAGGAGATACTTATGTTCCTTCAATGGAATTGGTGGTTGATCAGTATGTCAACTACGAAAAGAAAGGTAGAATGAGTGTTGTACCGTTTGAGATCACATCAGAAGACTACAGTAATGTTTGGACATACAAGTTTAATGTAAGACCCTATGAGTTTTTACAAAACTTTTTAGAGGCGGAACATTACAAGAACTATACGGGGATGAATTGGTCTCAGTCTAACTCTCAGATCAATGTTGACAACTCATATAAGAACTCATTTCAATTTAACTGTTTATACGGTTATAGATACACAAGTGGTACTACAGTAGTAACAGAGTATGGTGACGAACCTACAAGAGAGTTTGATCACTATACTGATATACCTAATTGTCCTAATTCAACAGGATACACTGCAAGTGGATTTACAAATACAGGTGGAGACTTCACATTAGTTGGAGGGGAATTCCAAATGTATGAGAAGTTCTACTTCCCTAATGAAGATCAAGAGATTGGTAGTGTTATAGGAACAGGAATGACTGTGAACACATTAGATACAAATAGATTGTTATCACCAATGTCACAATTCCTAATGGATTATCCTGAGGTACCTGAGAAGAGTCAATCATCACGATTTCTCACGGAAGCACCACGCATACAGACAGTTGATGTCAACGATCACCATGCACTATACTACTTGTTTGGTCAAACGGGGGATAGACAAGTAATCGAAGCAGACTTTGCAGTCTTTAAGTTTTATGATATCAATAATGTAGAATTATTTAGATATGATCTTGACCTGCAACATAAACAACCTGGCGGTACTAAAACTACGTTAGAAGTTAGAAAGATACCTGTAGGTCCAAGAGATATAGATACCATCTACATAGAGAACTTCTTTAACGGTGGTAGTGCATCAAGTGGAGTTGTATACTATACAGTACAAATACAAGGATCTTATGGACAGTGGGATCCATCACCACCAATTGTACCTCTTCTTAATAAAGATGAGATGGGTCCAATATATCCTGTATCTGAGAAATTCTATTTCTATACATCAGGTCATCAATCATCAATACGTCGTAGTTGTTACCCTGAGTCTACAAGATTATGTTTCTTGAACTCAAGAGGTGGATATGACTATTTCACATTTAAGGCGTACAGACAAGATGTAAAAAAGATTAGTAGAGAGACATTTGACAGTAAGTATTACGCACCTAATTACACTCAACCTGATCACTCATTTGGTAGAAGTACCAAACAATTTGCACAAGATGTAGATAGAGAGATGGTCTTAGAGAGTGATTTTCTAACAGTTGAGGAAGGAAATTGGTTGGAGGAGTTATTCTTATCACCACAGGTTTATCAAGTATTACCATCGTTCATCTCACCAATGGGATGTCAGGACACATATTACATGGACCTAAGACCACTACAAGTATTATCAACCGAAGTAGAGACTATAACTAAGAAACATAAAAAATTAAATAAATACAGAATTACGTTGAAACACGCAGATTCTTGGTTCTCTAATAAAGGTTTTTAATGTATGGGACAACAAACAATATTAAGGGTAGAAACAGGTAAGTCTAATCCTGTTATATCATCTGATGGTGTATACCCACCAACGTTTACTACAAATGAGTTACCTGTCTATGACACATTAGACTTGTATAAGAATGCACCCATTAAGATTAACAAATCTTATGCGGAGGTACAAGACATATCCAAAAAGAATTCAGATTACTCAGTACCAATCAATATACCTGGCAGTAAAAAGAACAACAGATTCTTTGAAACCTTTTATAACGTTGATTCTGACACTTTATATTTTGATCCGACTCGTAGGGTCAACTGTCAAGTTTTAATTGACGACGTGGTCTATTTTAAGGGTTATTTAAAACTTAATAAGGTATCACTAAAGGATAACAAAGTAGAATACAATGTAACACTGTTTTCTGAACTTGGAGATTTGTTTGGTAAGATGGGTAACGGACTATTGTCTGATCTTAACTATACTATCAATAATGGTTGGAGACCTGAGTACACTCTTGAAGATGTATCAGACCCATGGAATGAAAGTCCTTACAGAGAAGAAGACTTACAACACAGAAGACCTGAAAAATATATGTTCCCAATTGTACACAATGGTTATGTGTATGATGATGACGGTAATGTTGCAACAGGAACAACGAGACTATACTCATCTACTATAGTAGGTGCATGGAACTCTCCAAGTGCAGCATCATCAGCGGGGGCAACTAACTACAATCTTAATAGTCCTACCAATGGATTATTCATTAACCAATTAAAACCTGCATTATCTGTATATCACTTATTCGAATTTATATTTGACTTCTATGGTTATACTATAAAATCAGAATTCAAAGAAACACCTTGGTTCAAACAATTATACATGTATGGGTACTTTGCAAACGAGGATGTACTTGCAGGATACAAATACCCTAAGTACCAATCGTTCCCATTATCAGATGTTGAGATCATTGTACAACGTGTTACAGTCTTTTCAATTGATAGATGGTATGGAACTATTGTTAAGAAGAATACAAGAGTACCTTGTTATTGTGATGAAACAGTTGAGGTAACAATTAGAGACTTATGTACAGGTGTTGTTACAGATAAAACAATTACAATAGAACCATTCTCAAATCCTGGCTCTGTATCTGTAGGTTGTATTCCATTTGAACCTGAGATAATCAACAGTAATATTGCAATCAGTCCATATAACGACTTAGATACCAATGCGGGACCATCTTACTATCCTGCAAAACCTGGCACTGCAATTACATACTATAGTGGTAATACTGTAAACCTAAACTTAATGATTGACCAAGAAATCAAACAGATAGATTTCTTATCGTCAGTTGCAAAGAAGTTTAACTTAGTATTCTCACCTGATCCTAACGAACCTAATGTAATCATTATGGAACCACTACCGTTCTTTCTTGGTTCGGGTGATATAAAGGATTGGTCAGGTAAGTTATCCTATGATAAAGGATTTACGGTAGAACCTGCACAGAATTTTATAGAAAGTGAGATTATACTATCTGATAGTTCAGATAAAGACGGTGGTAACTCTGAGTTTGAAAGAATACATAACAGAGTTTATGGTGAAAAGAAAGTATACTCTAAAACAGACTTTAGATCTCGTAGTAAGAAGATAGAAACAATCTTCTCTCCTGAGGTAATTAGAAAATGGGATGTAATATCTCAATCAGGTCAAATTGATTTACCACTTGGTATCAACTATTCAGAATCATCTTCTGATGGTGACAATGGTAGTGTTACATGGACCTATGAAGGACTTAAGTCAAAACCTAAGTTATTCTACTATGTAGATAATGCAAGTCCATTCTTAAACAGTACAGGTGAGTTATTTACAGATCCTGCGGGTGGAGTAGAAACATTCCAAGTAAAGATATCAGAACCTGGCACATCTAACCAATTTGCAGCAAGATACAAGAAGATTCCAATTATATCTCATACCTCACCAATAGGTGCAGATGATGATGAGAAAATAAACAATGATACACTAAGTATTCTATTTGAATCAGAGAGATCATTGAACGTAGGAGTACAAGCATTCGATGCATATTCTAAGTTTGATCTATACACAAGATTCTATGAGAATAATATCAATAACTTATTTGACAAAAATACAAGATTTTTAAAAGGTAAATTCAACCTAAATCTTGATGACATTCTTAATATCAAACCTAATGATTTAATTAAGTTAAAAGAACAATACTTCCAATGGAATAAAATTAAACAATACAACCTAACTGAATATGAATTAACAGAGGTTGAATTAGTACAATATAACAACGTGTTACAAACATACCCAACAAGATACTTTAATTACCATTACTTAGATAATCCTTCTGATGTATATAGGTTTAAGACCGATATGACTAATGAAGAGTTATCAACAACTGCATGGGGTAGATCGGTTAGATACGATTACTTACAAGGTGCAAATGGTCTTGGTAATGTTGCAGTGGTTACGGGTGTACGTGATCCATCTCAATCTTCTAACACTTATGTTGGACAAGAATGGATTGAAGTAACAGAAGAAGACTACAATACTAATGGTGGTATTGATAGAGAATATGACTCATTATATGTGTACTCTTTATCAGGTGCATTTGGGTCATCAGGTAGTGATTTAAATAATATATTCTACCCTCTAATTACAGGACGCATATCAGGTGGTACATCTTACGATTGGTTTAACGTGTTTACAGATGCAGCAGACTTCAACACTAAATCAACAACATTTGGTTTTGTAACTGGTAGTAGTACAACTCACGGAGTAATTGCAACACCAACCCCAACTCCTGTACCTACCTTGATACCACCAACACCTACACCATACTACAATATAGATGGTGCAATGATCAGTACCTTCAACCCTGTCAACGGTCTTACATACAAAGTTGATATCTATGTTGATGGTGATTTACAAGAAACAATTAACGAACCTGTTGAAGATGGTTACTCAATACCAATACAAGAAGGACAAGACATTAAAGTTATTGTATACAGATTAACTGAGGTTAATGTATTGTTTGACTTAATTAGAAGAGATTTCACGAACGATAACGAGGGTGGTGATCTTGGTATAAAGGAAACAACAATAGTTCCTTCTAAGACAGAGTTTACTGATAGAGTAGAGTATGAATGGACTATTGAATTACCACAAGAAAACTGTAACTACGAATACAGAATGGACGTAAGTAACTTAGCAGTACCTGTAGGTGCATGTAGTAGTGACTACGACTTTGTAATGACTGTTGATACAAGTATTAATACAGGTGTTAATAACTCAGGACCAAGAAGATTTGAATTACCATTACTATTCGAAGGAACTTATAACTTTAATGTAGATTGGGGTGACGGTAATAATGATACAATTACTTCATTTGATCCATCACCAACTGCACCACAAAACCATGACTATGCAACTGACGGTGTATACACAATTACAATCGTAGGTGAACTATTAGGATGGAGATTCGGTGGAGGTCGTGCAGACGATCATAAAGTAACTTCAGTATTAAGTTGGGGTTGTTTAGAGTTTAGTAGTATAGATACTGTATTTAGTCCTATGGCGGGAGCGTGGGAGAGTTGTATCAATGCAGACTTTACGTCAATTGCAGATACACCTGATCTTAGAAGAACACCAAGTCTTGCAGGATGTTTCGCAGCATGTGGTGTTAACCTAACAACTATAGATAAGTTAGATGAGTGGGATATGTACCATGTTACTGACATATCAACTATGTTCTTTAGTACAGCACATAACCAAGATCTAAACTCATGGTACACAGGTAACATAACAAACATGGCGGGTTGTTGGCAAGGAACAAGATTGTTCAATGGTAATATATCAGATTGGGATACAAGTAATGTAATATACTTTACGGCTATGTTTGATGCAGGATCTTCAACACCAAATATTGGAGTCTTTACAGGTGATATTAGTCAATGGAATACGTCAAGTGGACAGTTCTTTGTTAATATGTTCAGAGATCAAAAATCATTTGATGGTGACTTGAGTTTATGGAATATGAGTAGTGCACTTCGTGTAGATAGTATGTTCGAAGGTTGTGATCTTTATGACAACAATGGTAATAACTCTATAAACAATTGGGATGTAAGTAATGTAACAAGATTCACTGAGATGTTTGCGGGTACTCCTTTCAATAGATGTATCAAGGATTGGGATACCAATAGTGCAGAATATATGGACTACATGTTCAACTACGCACAGATCTTCAACCAAAACTTAAGTGGATGGTGTACTGAAGCAATCTTAGATTACACAGGATTTGATGATAATGCAACAGGATGGACTACACCTAACAGTAGACCTATCTTTGGAACATGTCCATCAGGACCAATACCAACGTGTGTTGATCAAACAGTACCAACACCTACTCCAAGTCCAACACCAACTGCAACATCAGTAGGACCTACACCAACTCCTACACCTACACCAACAACACCTGCAGGACCTGCACACGGTTATATGACAAATGTATCATTCTGTGATGGTGAGTTCATCTGTGACAATGCAATTGATACACAAGGACCTTGGATTCATTTGAATACACCATTTTGGTCTGACGAAACTACGTGTAACCCTGTATGGACAACACTTAGTAATTGTATTGACGTTGGTAATTATATTACGTATCCTGTAATACAGACTGAAGGTTGGTATGGTCTTACACACATTGCAGACAGTTATGTAAACATAGATCCATTTGTGATATTCTATATCAAAACAACAGGGGAGATAACAAGTACTAAACAATGTCAAAACGGTAATGTAGTTGGTTGGCCAAGTGATCAACCACCATTCGATGATGGAGATGTGACACCTACACCAATACCTGGCTGTCAAAATCCACCAATTCCGACACCAACACCGTAATAATTGAAATTGTAAGATTAAGAAAATTATATTTTAAAATAAGATGAGTAAAAAATTTATACCACAGATACCAAACAATGATTTCGTCTATCCTAACAATGATAGGGTTGAATACGATCAGACAATTGTGCATGAGATAAATGATAATTGTCCATCAGGTACCATATCGGGAATAACAATGACTCAAGTATCAAACGATGAGTTTACATTATCTTTTGATTATGATATTAATCTTAATGGTTCTATACCTTCTTTTATTGGTGCGGGTGATCAGTATGACAGACAAAGTCTTATAACAGTACACATGATGCAACCAAACAGAGTTTGGATGAAACCTTGGAAATTGGTTAACAACTATTCAGTTCCTAACGCATCAAGTGGTCAAACCTTTAACGGTACTTTTACTGCAAATATATATTCAGCACAAATGGGGGAATTATACTTTCCGCCAGGTGACTACTCATTTGAATTTAGAATAATAAGTGAAGAGTGTGTTACTCCAATATGTGCAGTTGTAACATATACATGGACAGCACCAACACCTACTCCTACACCAACATTTGTTGGTAAACCAACACCGACACCAACGGCAACACCTACAGCAACTCCTGTGATTCCAACAGCTACACCGACTGCAACTGCAAACGTATGTACAACTTGGAGAATATCATCACCATCTTACTCAGGTGAATCGATATATGGTGAGTATGTAGATTGTGATGGTTACACACAAAGTTTCGAATACTATTGGAATACAGGTAGTCACTACCTATGTGTACAAGACGGGACAATGGTTGTGTATGACTATGGTATTGATGGTAATGCAGTAGATCAAGGAACCCCATGTACATAATGAGAGAGTTAATAGAGAAAATATCAAAGTGTAAAGACGATGTAGTCTTCGTTGGAAGTTTAGTAGGTAATACTGAAGATCCAAGTGACATTGATATTGTTATTACCTCTACGGATGGATTAGAGACTATAGGAGAGTGTAAATGTCATGAGTCGAAGTCTGTGTTTGCAAAAGGTGCAAAACGTTGTAAGATCGTGGGAAATGATCTTATAGATATATGGTTGAAAGATGAATTACCTGAATATGAAATTATAGATGGTATAAAATATCAAACGATAGAAGATCAAAAGAAATACTATCAAGATGTACTCGATTCTACGGATGATAATTACATAATAGAATATATACAACAATGGCAAAGGAAGTAGCAATTAAAATTAAAGTTGATGGTAAAGAAATTCAAGTAACACAACAGTTATTAGATTTACTTAAGAACAGTGCTCAAATGTCCGCTGACGAGATACAAGAACTCGAGACAGCAATGACAGGTGTTGGTAAGGCGACAAGTGAAGCAACACAAGACCTTGACCAATTAGATGATGCATTAAAACAAACTAAGAAAGATACAGACAAACTAACCGAATCAGTAAATGAGGCGGAACAAGAGTACACCTCAATGGGTGAACGTATCGGTAAATTAGAAGACAAACTTGCTACATTACGTTTAGAGAATAAAGAGGGTACAGAAGAATATAAAAGAACTGCAAAGGAAATACGTAAGTTAAGAGACGTACAAGAAGAATTAGATATAACAACTCAGAGAACTCTTACAACGTTCGCAAGTATACCAGGTCCTATTGGATTTATTGCGGGTGCATTTGAATCCCTAAGAGTAGGTGCAAAGACACTACGACTTGGAATGAAGAACTTAGGTTTAGGATTCAAGACTTTAGACAAGGCAATCATGTCCACAGGTATTGGTGCACTTGTAGTCTTATTTGGATTATTAATTGCAGCAGTAGTTAAAGCGTTCAAGACATTCAAACCATTACAAGATGCGGTTGCAAGATTCGGAGTACTATTTGAAGTATTGGGTGATGTAATACAACCTGTAGTAGATCTTATTGGTAAGGCACTAACAGCGGCACTGAACTTCCTATCCAAGGCGATAGCATTCGTTACAGGTAATCTTGATGAGTTTAATAAGAAACTCGCAGACAAGGCGGCAGCAGAACAAGCACTAGCACAATACGAAAAACAAAGAAAAGAGTTTGAACTTATGGGTGATACCATGAGTGAGGTTGAACAACAGATTACTCAAGCAAAGTTAGACGCATTTGCAAAGAGACAAGAGATCAATGAGGATGAGAAGTTAAGTGAAGCGGAGAAAACCTATTACATCAGACTTGTCAATGAGAGATTAGAAAGAGATATCACTGCAATACAGAAGGCGGAACAGGAGAAACGTAACGCAGCTGCGAAGGCACGAAGAGAGAAACGTAAAGCGGCGAGAGAACAAAGACTACGTGATGAACAAGCATTCCAAGATGAACTAACTGCATTAGAACAGAGTAATGAACTAATGAGAATTGAGGAAGGGTTTGACAGACAGAAGAAAGCGTTGGAACAAGAAGAACAAAACGCAATCACCGCAGCGACAAGAAAATATAATGATAAAGAAAAGTTAGAACAAATACTATTTGAAATAGATCAGAAGTATGCACTCAAACGTAAAGAACTACAAGATAAGATAGATACTGATCGTGAAGCAAAGGTAAAAGAGAACGAACAACGTCTTTCAGATCTTAGAGCACAGATTAGAGATGCGGAGGCAAACACTGAACAAGAGTTTAGAAGTCTTGAACTTGAGAACGCAAGGATGTTCTATGATGACCTTATTGCACTTGCAAAGGAAGAAGGTATATCAACTGCAGAACTTGAAAAGTCTAAGAATGAAGAGTTAAGAAGATTACAACAAGAGTTCTACCAACAAGATAAAGAACTTAAGGAACAACAAGCACAAGAAGAGAGAGATCGTGACGCAGCGATGGTTGAGTGGAAGATGACTCAAATGATGGCGATCGCAGGTATCGCACAACAAGTTGCAGGTATCTTAGCGTCGGTAGCGGGTGAGAATAAGAAACTCGCAAAGGCGGCGGTAATATTAGAGAAAGCGGCAGCAATCGGACAGATAGTTGCAAACACTGCAATTGCAAACGCTAAGGCGGTCGCAGCATCACCATTAACATTTGGTCAACCTTGGGTTACTATCAACACAATTAGTGCGGGTGTTGCAATTGCGGGTACTATCGCAGCGGCAGTCAAAGCGGTAAAAGAGATTGACGGTGGTGGTTCTTCAGGAGGTGATGAAGGTGGAGGAGAAGGTGGTGGAATGACATCACAACGTGGTTACGCTAAAGGTGGTATGATCGGTGGAGAGAGACACGCACAAGGTGGTACACTAATAGAAGCGGAACAAGGTGAAGCAATCATGACAAGAGGTGCAGTATCACTGTTTGGTCCAATGTTGTCAATGATGAATCAAATGGGTGGGGGAGTTGCATTTAACTCAGAAACATCTGTTACATCATTTGATAATCCAACAGTATCAAATCCTGCGGCTGAACAATCACCACAAATAATTAAATCATATGTTGTTGAACAAGAATTGACAAACAGTCAAGAACAGGCGGAACGACTTAAGGATTTAAGTACATTATAATTTTTTTTATATTTAAAAGTATGAGTAAGAAAGAACGTATCATAGAATTAAAGATCGAAGATGATGATTTAATCTCAGGAGTAGATCAAATATCATTAGTAGACGAACCTGCAATTGAATACGATTGGATCGCATTTAAAAAGGAAGATGAGAACTTCTGTATCCCTGAAGGAGATGAAGATAAGTACTTAGAACACATGACATCAATTGGTGAGAGTGTGGATAGTCTATTAGAAGATGGATGGGTGGAAGTAGAATCAACATCAATGTCTAAGAGTGATTTTGCAGCAATATCATCATCACCAAACAAAGAATCAGTATTTGATACTGACACTACAAGAGTAAGATTCAGATACGGTCTTAACCCTATATTCAAAGGTCAACCACAAACAATACCTACATCAAGAAGATTCTGTAGAGAAATGGTTGCAAGTAACCGTGTATATAGATATGAAGATATAGAGACTGCAGACAATGGTATGAATTCTTCAGCACTATTGTGGAGAGGATCATACAACTGTCGTCACAATTGGTTTAAAGTAGTATACAAACAAGACAGTCGTATTGTAAACAAAGCGTCTGTAAACAAAGGTAAAATAGATGGTGGTCAAGATTATGGAGATTTACCTCCATTTGGTCAACCAAGTACACAAGTAACAATGAGTAAAGAGAAATTCACTTTACCATTATTTGAAAACGAACAAGATGCAATCGACTATTCTAAAATGTTAGATTGTGAAACAGGTGCACATCCACACGAAATCGGTGGGGTTACCTTATATATGCCATGTGTATCTCATCCTGAAGATATGGAAGAGGAATGTGGTTGTAAAAAAGAAATGGATATTGATGTAAGTGGATTACCACCATATGTTGATGAAGTTCCTGAATGTGAAGATCCAAAGAACTGTCCTAAGAAGAGAGATAACTTTGAGACTTATAATGACTATCCAAAGGCGGCATCAAACAACGCACAGATTGCATTAGACTACGCAGAGAAGAACGGTTGGGGATCTTGTGGCACCCCCGTGGGGAAGCGTCGTGCATCGCAACTCGCAAAGGGTGAAAATATTTCAGAGGAAACGATAGCGCGCATGGCAGCGTTTGAAAGACACAGACAACACTCTGATAGAAAATTAGGTGACGGATGTGGTCGTCTTATGTGGTTAGCATGGGGTGGTGACGAAGGAATTGAGTGGGCATCAAGAAAGTTAGACTCAATACGTGAAGATATGATAGAACCTAATCCATGTCAGCCAGGTTATGAGGCAATAGGAACTAAACGTAAAGATGGTAGAACAGTACCAAACTGTGTACCTGTACAAAACTCTAAAACTGTATTCTCATTCAATGCGGATGACGAACAAATGGTTGTCGTGGGACCTGCAATGATTCCAAACAAAAAGATAATCAGAAGAGATGAGTATGGTAATGAATACTTTGTATACTTCTCAGAAGAAACTATCAAACAGATATCAGAGAAGTTTATGAAACGTGGGTATACTAAAGATAGTCAACACGATATCATGCACAACGGACCTGGCGAACAAGATGTATATGTTGCAGAATCATGGTTGATAGAGGATCCTGAAAACGATAAGAGTAGAATGTATGGATTCGATGACCTACCAAAAGGAACTTGGATGACCAAGATGAAAGTAAACAACAAGGATGTTTGGGAAAAGGTTAAGAGTGGTGAACTACGTGGTTTCTCTGTATCAGGTTACTTTGAGGAGTACGAGGTAGAGAAGATCAACGAAGAGTTATTCTTAAAAGAATTAGCAAAGTTATTATCTTAGAATTAAAAAACCCCCACTGCGAATGGAAAACGAACAGTGGGGGATGACAATATGCAAAAATTAATTAAGGGTTTCGGGTCTTAATTAACTCTACACAAATATATAACATTATTTTTTAACTATCAAACTATTCTCATATATTTTATACTAATATATACAATTGATAAAAATACCCCTATATTATATTTACAATTAGAAGAGAACCATTAGGGTTCGATAATCAAAACTTTATTAAACATTTAATATGTCTAAAGAAAACAAAAACGTTGTTTCAGAGATTAAGAACTTAATGGTAAAATTTGGATTCATGTCCCCTGAGGATAAGAAGAAAGAGGACTACATTGCATTGATCGACGGAACGGAAATTCGTGTAGAAGGAGAACTTGCTGAAGGATCTGCAATATTTGTAGTAACTGAAGAAGGTGACATTCCTGCACCTGACGCGATTCATGAACTTGAAGACGGAACTAAAGTTGAAACAGAAGGTGGTATCATCAAATCTATCGAAATCAAAGCGGAAGCGGAAGAGATAGAAGAAGAAGAGAAAATCGAAGTTGAAGCGGAGGAAGAAATCAAAGAGGAAATT
>Ga0181410_1000301_pt1 | contig 22020 bp, 30 predicted proteins | sample 33SPOviralmetaG_FD_130112 | JGI IMG/M metagenome (GOLD analysis project Ga0181410, IMG submission 130112) | Marine viral communities from the oligotrophic San Pedro Time Series (SPOT) site, San Pedro Channel, CA, USA - 33 SPOT_SRF_2012-06-20 | ecosystem: Environmental > Aquatic > Marine > Strait...
AGGCACAATGATCACTTCAGGTGGAAGAACGGTAAAACGATCTTTCAGAGTGAAGGTTGAAACAATACATCTATAAAAATTTTTATTAGATGGCGGGTGAACTACACCCATAAAACAAAAAGGAGAGTAAAATGACTGACAAAGAGCAGGACCTAAGGATAGTCAATCCTGAAGCAATTGAATTGAAACCAACTGCATCAGCAAAAGATATAATCAACACAAAAAAAGTAGAAGACAAAGATGTTGTTGTTGAAAACATAGACACAACCAGTCTACAAGCACCAAAGAACAAAGGTGGTAGACCCAAAGTCAAGGTAGATACTAAAATTATAGAAAATATGGCATCAATACATTGCACAAACAAAGAAATAGCAGAAGTATTGAGCATAAGTGTAGACACACTACAAAGGAATTTCCCGGATTTACTACAAAAAGGCAGAGCCAACGGAAAAGCCAAGTTGAGAAGGCTACAATGGCAGAAAGCAGAAGAAGGCAATCCCACTATGCTTATCTGGTTAGGTAAACAGATGTTGGATCAAAAAGAACAGCCAATCAGCAACGAAGACAATCAACCATTACCTTGGAAAGATGAATAATGCCATTGAGTGATGCACAACAACAGGTTGCAAAAAGCAACAAAAGATTCAGAGTGCTAGTGACAGGTAGACGATTTGGTAAAACGCATTTGGCAATCAGAGAATTGTGCAAAGCGGCCGCGGAACCCAATCAATTGGTTTGGTATGTGGCACCCAGTTACAGAATGGCACGTCAGATAGTATGGGACAAGTTGAAAAAGAAATTGATTGACCTTAATTGGGTAGTCAAGTATAATGAAACAGATTTGCATTTGATATTGAAGAATGGTAGCAAGATATGTCTAAGAGGTGCAGATCATTCAGACAGTTTAAGAGGTGTAGGAATAGATTTTTTGGTGTTAGATGAATGTGCAGACATAGACAAGAAGGCTTGGACAGAAGTCCTAAGACCCACACTGTCAGACACACAAGGATCAGCATTGTTCACAGGTACACCAAAAGGATTGGGTAATTGGTTGCACGACATATACATAAATGCTAGGACAGACCAAGAACATTGGGCCAGTTTCCAGTTCACAACACTGGATGGTGGACAAGTGCCACAAGATGAAATTGATCAGGCCCGTAAAGATCTAGATGACAGAACATACAGACAAGAATATATGGCAAGTTTTGAAACATACTCAGGCCAAGTGTACTACAACTTTTCAGAATCAAACATAACACAGGCCTTTATGAGAACAAACACACAGGACATACCAGACACATTGTTGGTGGGATTGGACTTCAACATAGATCCAATGAGTGCTTGTATAGCCTTTAGACACAATGATCAGATCATAGTGTTTGATGAAATATCAATATTTGGTTCAAACACAGATGAATTGGTACAAGAATTAAGGACAAGATATCCAAAAAAAAGAATAATCATATATCCAGATCCTGCATCAAGACAAAGAAAAACATCAGCAGGTGGTAGAACAGATTTAAGTATTTTACAGAATGCTGGCTTTGAAGTCAAAGTAAGGACCAGTCACACACCCATAAGAGACAGGGTCAATGCTGTGAATAGTGCATTGAAGAGTGCTGACGGCACAATAAGATTCAAAGTGCATCCAGCCTGTAAGAATGTGTTGAAGAGCCTGCAGAAACAGATATATAAACCAGGCACATCAATACCAGACAACAATGAGAACCTATCGCATATGGCAGATGCAACCGGATATTTGATTGATTACATATATCCTGTAAAGAAAAAGACAATAAATAACAATATTAATACAACTTGGTCTATGCCCACAATGACAAGATAAGGACAACAGAATGGCAACAACATACGATGCTTTTGACACCAATTACAGAGTAGAATATTATGGTATTTCCGTACATCCGTACTGGAAACAAAATATCTCTCGTTGGTTATACTACTCTGATTCATATCAAGGTGGTAATGAGTACAGAGAAGGTAGATATCTAACCAAATACTTTTTAGAAACAGGTGACGACTACGAAAACAGAATCAAACAGACACCACTAGACAATCACTGCAAGAGTGTGGTTGAAACTTACAACAGTTTTTTATTTAGAACACCACCAAAGAGAACATATGGATCAATTGACAATGAACCGTCATTGAATGCTTTCTTGTCAGACGCAGACCTAGATGGTAGAAATTTTGACTCATTTATGAGAGATGTGGCAACACAGAGTTCAATATATGGTCACGTATGGGTTATGGTAGACAAACCCAACACACAGGTGGCAACAAGGGCAGAAGAATTACAACAACAGATCAGACCATATCTTGTTATGTTCACACCGGAAAATGTGATCGACTGGTCATACACCAGAAGACCCAGTGGTGTGTATGAACTGACAATGATCAGAATATATGAAGGCAATGACGAAAAATATGGTTATTACAGAGAGATAACACCGGAAGCAAACACACTTTATAGAAAAAAAGGTGGTATATCAAACGCACAAGAAAAAGAAGAAATAGTAGAACAAACTGCTAACAGATTGGGCCAAGTGCCTTGCGTTCCTGTATATGCACAGAGATCAAAAGTAAAAGGTATTGGTATCAGTGACATTTCAGATGTTGCGGATATGCAAAGAAGCATATACAATGAATTGAGTGAACTGGAACAGATAGTTAGAATATCAAACCACCCATCGCTAGTGAAAACATCAGACACACAAGCGGCGGCAGGTGCAGGTGCCATAATTGATCTACCAAATGACTTGGATGCAAATTTGAAACCTTATTTGTTAGAACCATCAGGTTCAGGCATAGACAACATATTGAGTTCATTGGGATCCAAAGCAGATGCGATCAACAGAATGGCCAACCTAGGCGGTACTAGAACAACAGCAAACAGAGTTATGAGTGGTGTTGCACTAGAAACTGAATTCCAAATATTGAATGCTAGACTATCAGAGAAAGCAGACCTGTTAGAACTTGCAGAAGAACAAATTTGGAGATTGTGGTCACTGTGGCAGAACAAAGTGTGGGACGGTATGATTGATTATCCAGACAACTTCTCGATACACGACAAATCAAACACTATCGCACTATTGAAAGAAGCAAAGAGTACCAATCCAAACAATCCTAGGTTGATAGAAGAGATTGACAATATGTTGGCCGGTGCTTTGATCAAAGATGAAGACAGGTTAGCGGAAGTTGTTGATGCACAACAGACACCAGTGTTGAATACTGAAATGCAACATCCGCCAATGACAACACCAGAAGATATGATTGCACATATGAGAGCGATGTTAGAACAGGGGTACACTAATGAACAGATTATGGAACTACATCCTGAGATATCTCAATTTTTCAGTAACCAAAATGGAGGAAATGACGATGCATAAAGGTAAGAAACACAAAAAAGACGACAAGAAGAAAAAATCTGGTCGTAAAATGACATCTAGAAAAAGAAAAAGTTCTAGAGGTTAGAGATGTCAACGATCATTATGAAAGGTTGGCCTAAATATTTCCAGAGCATACAAGATGTGTGTCCCTGGAGTTATCAAGCATACAAAGATGGCAAACTAGATATCAGAGATTTTGATATAGATGCCATAATCTTTGAAGACTTTGATTGGACAGGTGATTGGAATGCCATCATATGGCAACATTGTCCATATGCCATCGATGATCTAGAATCAGTGGTAAACGATTTGAACAAAGAAAGTAAGAATTGTATATACTTTTTTTCACATCCTGCCTATACCAAAGGCAAGAACAAACAGACTTTGGTTCCTGTGATCATTCAACAAGACAAGAAACAGTTGACTGAGATCAGAAAACTAAACAAAGGCCGTAAGAAGCCATAAATACAACAAACAGCATATTGCTGGAGTTATACTCACAACTCAAAAGGAGGAACACAATGAGTGAATTGGAAAACAACACAAACACTGAGCCAACTCAGGCTCCTGCGGAAGATACAACAGTATCAAAAGCAGAATCAGAGGCAAAAACTTTTACACAAACTGACTTAGACAAGGTCGTAGCAGATAGAGTTGCAAGAGAACGAAGGAAATACGAAAAGAAGTATGACGGCGTTGACATTGATCAATATCAAGACCTAGTTAACAAGGCAGAAAAGGAAAGACAGGCACAATTGAAAGCCAAAGGCCATTTTGAAGAACTGCTTAAAGAACAAGCAGAAAAGAAAGATGCCCAAATCAATCAATTGATGTCACAAGTGAAGAACATCAGAGTAGATGGTGCTTTGCTAGATACTGCTAGTAAATTTAAAGCGGTCAATCCGGGACAAGTGGCGACACTTATCAAGGACCAAGTCAAATTAAATGAAACTGGCGATGTTGAAATTGTCGATCCTAAAACTGGTCAAACAAGATATAGAGATGATGGTAATCATTACACTATTGAAGATTTGACAAATGAATTTTTAACGGCTAATCCGCATTTTGTAGCCGCTACACCATCAGGTGCAGGCACTACAAGTAAAATCGGCGATGCTGGGAGTGGTGAAAAGTTGGATATAACAAAACTGGATATGTCAAAACCCGAAGATAGAAAGGCTTATGCCCAATATCGTAAGATAAATGATATATCATAACAAACAACTTATATTAAAAGGAAAAACATAATATGGCAGACGAAATCAAAACGATTATAAGTGGAACTAGTTCACTAGACCATTTAGTATCAAACATTGTTGCTGAAGCACAATTTGTTGCACAGGAACAATCAATTATGAGAAACCTTGTAAAAAACTTCACAGTACCAGCAAACTCTGGAAAAGTTTTACAAGTACCGATCTACGGTAACCCAACAGCAGGATCAGTAGCAGAAGCAGACGACCTATCACCAAATGCAATCACTTCATCAGAAGCATTGATTACATTAAGTGAAATTGGTTTAATGACTAATGTATCTGATATGGCTCTTAACCACTCATCTCAAAATGTAATCGCAGATGTGGGAAGACTTTTTGGAACTGCAATCGCAAAGAAAATGGATCAATTATTAATTGCCAACTTTGCAAACTTCTCTGAAGGCCAAGGTTCAGCGGCACAAGAATTAACAGTTGACGAGATGTTCAAAGCAGTAGCAAAATTATCTACAGCGGCGGCACCAGGACCATACTACGGTGTGTTCCATCCAAAAGTGATGTACCAAATCAAAAAAGGTTTGACTAATACTTTTGCAGGTGACAGATACAGTGAACTAGCCAATGAAGCAATGAGAACTGGTTATGTCGGAACAATCGCAGGTGTACAGATTTTCGAATCTTCTAACATCACTGTTGATGGTTCAGATGACTCAGTAGGTGCTATCTTTAGCAGAGATGCTATTGCAATGGCTATGGGATCAGAGATCAAAATAGAAACACAAAGAGATGTATCAGCAAGAGCCACAGAAGTTGTGGGTGTTGCCACATTCGGTACAGCCGAATTACACGACTCTTATGGTGTTAAATTAACAGCGGACTCGGCTCTTTAATCATTAATTTGATTACGGAAACGATCACAATTATTTTGGGGCAGTGGCAACATTGCCCCAATATAACAAAAGGAGATACCAATGAGCAACTATGCAACTGATTCAAACGTTCTTGAATACGAACCAAGAATAAAAGATTATGGCGTGATTGACTTCACAGCAGATCATACAAAAACAACAGCGGATATTCAAAGGCTTTTGAGAGTTGAATGGTGGCCTAGAGTGTCTAGAAATAATACAAGCACATATTTCTCAAATACCGGCCTAGAAATGGACAACACCAAATTAGCGGCCGCACAATTTAATAGAGTGGCAGTGTATCACGTGTTGGCATACTACATACTACCAAAACTAACACAGCACCAAGGTGAAGATGACAGATTCTTCCAGATGATCGCTTTCTACAAGAACAAGTTCAGAGAAGAATTTGATCTAGTGTTGGCAGATGGTGTTGAATATGACTTTGATGGTGATGGTACTGTTGAATCAGAAGAAAAACAGACCGCACATTACAACAGATTGGTTAGATAATGAGTGTAAGAGAAGATATTGCAACAGACATAGTCACAAAACTGTCAAGCATCACTTCGCCCAACATAGTGTTGGTGACTCGTAATCCTTTCACAGTGGGGTCATTGGCCTCTACACAGTTTCCTGCAGTATTTGTTAGAACAACAGATGAAGACAGACAAGATTTCACACAAGCAGGCCTCAGAGAAGGCATAATAGAATATGAGATAGTGGCATCAGTGAACGCAGACAGTTCAGCCACATCAACCAACAACAACATTGACACAAAAAGAAATGAGATAATTGAAGCCATATGCGAAAAACTTGAACAAGACACCACAAGGAATTCAAAGGCCTTGCACAGTGAGATAACAAGAGTTCAAGTAGATGATGGCACAGCATTTCCAATTGGACAAGCGACTATTACCTACAGTGTTCAATATAAATACACGAGAGGAACCAATTAATTATGGCACAAAGAATTGTATACAAAAACGGAAAAGAATTTGTTTGTGGTTTAGCACAAGCGAACAAGATGGTTGAAACTGAAGGTTGGAGTTGGACAAACTCTGCACCAGCAAAACCATCTAAAACATCTGCAAAGCCTAAGAAAGCCAAGGTCAAGGCTGACACAGATGAAATCAAAGTGGATTCACCATTCAACGATGGAGAGCCCATAAACATAGACCTTGGACACATTGAACAAACAAATTCAAAGGAGAATGAATAATGGCAACATTTACAGGACACGATGGAGTTTTAAAATTTGCTGATTCAACAGTTGACGGTGCAGGTGCATTATCAATGACTGAGATCGGTAATTTAAGAAACTTCTCAATAGAACAAACACAAGACACAGTTGAAACTACAGTTATGAACACATCTGGTTCTTACAGAACTTACAAGCCTGGTCTATCAACATTCACTATTTCAGGTGATGTGTACTACGATGGATTAGCGGCTTCTACAGTTCAACAAAAACTAGATGAAATGGTATCTAGAGGCGGCGACGAAGGTGCGGCAACATTTGAATGTTACCCATCAGGAACTGCGGCAGGAACAGGTAACAGTAAATTGGCTGGTTCTTGCGTGATCACAAGTTTCTCAATCACAGCATCAGTTGATGGTATGGTAGAGGCTAGTTTTGCGGCACAAGGTACAGGTCCATTAGTAGTAACAGAACTTACTTAATAGGTTAGTGTTATGCTGAAAGCCAGACGTGCAGGTAGTCTAGATCTTAGATCTGTTGAAAGGTCAGTTGACAAATTGATCCAAGACGTATCCAGACAGACCATCAAAGAGGCCAAAGCAAACACACCTATCAGATCGGGCAGAGCAAGAAAAGGCTGGGCTGAGTCCAGCAAAGGACCTGGGATGTTTGAGGTGTCAAACTCAGTTCCTTACATAGAACAACTTGAAAAAGGACGTTCCAAACAAGCACCTCGAGGCATAACCAAACCCACAGTGAGGACCATCACTGGTGACATAAAAAATAGGAGATTATCACGATGACTAAATCGGACAACACAGTAGAAAAAAAACAATCAGCACTACAGAATGCACTGACACACTTTAAATCAAAGTTGGCAGGTGAATTAAAAAAGATCGCAGTTCCCGAATGGAACATAGATGTCTACTACAGAGGCACATCTAGTATGGCCACTGAAGCAAAGATATTGAGTTTGACCACAAGCGGTAAGACTGCTGAAGGTCTAGTTGAATCTATTGTACAGAAAGCAATGGACGAAGATGGCAAAAGACTGTTTAAGGACACTGACCGTGCTACACTTATGCACGAAGCAGATCCACAGGTGCTCATCAAAGTGGCCACTGCTTTGAACAATGCTACTTCTGAAGACTCAATTGCAGACATTGAGGGAAACTAAACAGGGACAGCGAACTTAGATCTTTGTTCGCCCTAGCAGAACACTTGCATATGACCGTAAGTGATGTTTTGAAGATGTCCCAAGTAGAGTTTAAAGGCTGGATCGCTTATTTGAATGTGAAGAATAAGGAACAGGAACAAAGGAAGAGACTAAAGTAGATGGCTATTAGAGAACAGTTAATAATCGAAGGCAAGAACAGGACTGGTCGTGCTTTTGGTCAGGTTCAAAAAGATCTAGGCAAGATGGATGGTGCTATGAAAGGCATCATTGCCACTGCGGCCGGTGTGGTTGCCGCTTTGGGATTCCAGAGACTAGCCTCTAGTACCATAGACACAGTTAGAAAGTTCCAAGACCTAGGTGCTGTATTAAAAACAGTTGAAGGTGATGCGATCAAAGCCGCAGAATCAATGGGTCTTATCAGAGAATTTACCAAAACCACAACATTCCAACTAGATGATGTAACCCAAGCATTCATAACACTTAGAAATGCTGGACTAAAACCTACAGAAGCCTTTATGACTGACATAGGTAACATTGCCGCTGGTATGGGTAAAAGAATTGATGACGTAGCCAAAGCAGTATTCAATGCCACAACTGGTGAATTTGAAATGCTTAAACAACTGGGTATCAAAGTAAAAACAGAAGGTGACAAACTCACTGTGCTGTTCAGAGGCACGAGCCGTACTATTGCAAATGATGGTAAAGCCATCGTAGGAGTGATACAAGAGATATCACAATCAGATTTCAGTACAGGTTTGGCTGATAGTGCCAACACATTGACAGGTGCAATTTCAAATATGAAAGATGCATCAGAAGAATTCCAAGTTGCCATAGGTGATGCAGGACTTACCGGTGAACTTACAAAATTCACAAGAGAGATAACAGCCACAATCAACGGTTCATCAGAATTAAGTTTCCAAATAGGAACAGTGATGGCGAGTGCAGTGTCAGGCCTGAGAGCAGGCTTCCAATTTTTAGTGAAGAATGCTGATGAAGTCAAAAACGCATTTGGAGCCATCGCCGCATTGGGTATGGCGGCTGTGATTGGTAGAATAACTATGGCAGTCAGAGCATTGACCATAGCGATAGCAACCAATCCATTGGGTGCATTGGCCACGGCGGCCGTTGCATTGATAGGTTATCTAAGTTTCAAAAATGGATTGGGTAAAACACTGGCACAGGTCAGAGCAGTGATAGAATTATTAGGACAAGCATTTAGTAAATTTGCACAGTTCATCAGAGACAAAGTTGGTGCAGTCATAAACAAATTAAAAGATGTGTTCTTGGCATTTGTTCAATCAGCGATCAATGGATACAATGCATTGGCATCATTTATACCATTGATAGAAAAGTTCGAAGGTGATGCAAGTGATCTAACAGGTGTCATAGTTGAAATGGGCAAAGATGGCTTGGAGTATGCAGGTGGCAAAGTAGATGAATTAGCAGATGCACTGAAAAATGCAGTCCCACCGGGTGTGGAAGATGGCTACAACAAAGTCAAACAAGTGATCATTGACACAGGCAATGAATATGACGTCACAAAAGAAAAAGCCAAGAAAGCATTTGAAGCCTCAAAGTTCTACAATGACAAGATCATACAGATAGCCAAACAAGGTGGCAACACCGAAGGTGGCACAGGCACAGTATCAGATCAAGGCCTAAGCAAAGAACAGAAAAAAATAGAAGAAGCACTGAGCAAGAGAGTGCAAAAAATTATTGATTCGGCGAGAACAGAAACAGAAGTTCTAGAAGATCAACGAGACAAGGATCTAAGAGACCTTAGAGATTATTATGGTACAAGGATAGCATTTGATGAAGAATATTTGCGATTGTATCAGAGTGTTCAAGACAAATTCAAGAGAGCAGAAGCAAAACAAAGAAAAAGAATGGTAGATGACCAATTCCAAATTATCAAAGATGGTAATATGGCAGAATTGGATCTAACAAATCTCACCAAAGATGAGATAACTGATATCACAAAGAAAACAGGCAGAGAAGCCTTAGATGCATTATCAGAACACAACAGGACAGCATTCAAAATAAACAAAGCATTGGCGATCAAAGATGCAATAATGAGTACTGCACAAGGTGTATCGAAAGCATTAAGTTATGGACCATTTGGTATACCATTGGCGATAGCAATTGGTGCCTTGGGTGCCGCTCAGATTGCCACGATAGCCAAACAACAATACGCCGGAAGAGCAATGGGTGGACCAGTTGGTGCAGGACAGAATTATCTTGTTGGTGAAAGAGGACCAGAAATATTTAGAGCACCAGCAGGTGGTGGTATGATAGACAATGGTTCACGTGGATCAGGACATCCAATCAATATCAACTTCAATGTTGAAGCAATTGATGGTGCCAGTTTCCAAGACACACTGGCAGAAAACAGATCAGCAATCATATCATTGGTAAACGAAGCAGTGAATGACTCAGGTAGAAGGAGCATAATATAATATGGCAGACTTTCCATTAACATACACCAACGTGGCAGGTGCAAGTGTCACAGTCACACCAAGTTCAGTAGAAGTAGAATTAAATTCTAGAACTGTGAGAACAACATCATTGAGTGGTAGACAACAGGTAAGAAGTTTTGGCACAAGTTATTATGTTGTGTCATTGAACTTTCCTCCTTTGATAGAAGAAGACCTAGCACAGGTCAAAGCAAAATTAACAACATTGAGAGGTGGTGTTGGCACATTCACAATAGCAACACAGAACTTCACAAACAAAAAAGGTTCAAGCACAGCAGAAGAAGAATTAGGATCAAGTTTTACAGGTGCAATTGGTGTAACCCAAGTAACAACTATTGGATCAAACGAATTTAAACCTGGTGAATATTTTATATTTTCAAATCACACAAAGGCATATCAGGTCATAAGTCATTCAGGTACTACATTGACATTCGAACCACCTTTGCAAACTGCGGTTGCACAAAGTTCGGGACACGATATCAGATCTGGTGCAAACTTTGTAATGACTTGTAGACTTTCTGATGATAACATATCATACACACAAGGAGCAGACGGGTTTAGTAGAATACAATTTTCAGCGATAGAGGCAGTTTAATATGGCAAGATTAGGATCAGGATTTTATGCAAACGCCAGCACAACTGCTCTGTTGAACAGAGATGCTGTGAATTGTTTCCATACTGTGGATCTGTTGATAGCAGATTCAGGTGTGAGCCTAAGCAACCTATTTTTAACAGACAATTTCTTTCCTGTGAGTTTCCAAAGCATAACACAGAGTGGATCACAAGATTATTCACCTTTGGGATCATTGATAGGAATAACAGCCATACAAGAGAGCACCAGCATAAGGGTAAATGCTTTAACAGTAACCATATCAGGTGTGTCAGACAGTTTGGTCCACAAGATATTGAACACAGATGAAATCATAAACAAGAGAGTTGCCATATACAGAACATTCATAGTGCCTGGCACAGCAGATCACACACCAGTGACTTCAGGCGGCACACAGAACACATACACATTGTATGATGGCACCATAAAAGATTTCAGTATAGAAGAAGGTGGTGATGACGCTAAAATTTCAATAAGTGTTGCATCACATTGGTCAGACTTTGATAAGAAGATTGGTAGGTTCACAAACGCAACCAGCCAACAGACAACCAAACAATACAACACAACAACAAAATTTTCAACTGATCAAGGTTTTAACTATGCCAGTCAGATGATTGGTGACATACAATGGGGACCAAAAGCATAATGATTGGTTGGATAAGAAAACAATTTAACAAGATAGCCAAATGGTGGTTGGACAGACAGGCCCCACCAGGTGAATTCATTGCTTACATCAATGAACAAGAAGAACAACTGTTAAAAAAATATGGTGGTGCTGGTGTAGAATGGCAAGACACTGGTATCAAAAGTTTCTTCTTTAAAAAAATATTTAGGGCAGTCAAAAGAGTAGTAAAAAGTGTAGTAAGAGTTGTGAAAAAAGTGGTCACAGCGGTTGTAAAACCCATTCTCAAGATAGCAGATGGTTTTATGGGACTTTTTGGTATGAGTTTTGATATGCCTGAAATGCCAAGTCCAGAAAACTTTGACGATGTTCAACAGGGTATATTGGTAAACAAACAATCCAATGTGGCCAATATACCTATAGTGTACGGAACAAGGAAAGTTGGTGGAACTAGGGTGTTTGTGAGTGGTGCAGGTGACAACAGCAAGTATCTATATGTTTGTTTGGTGATAGCAGAAGGTGAGATTGACTCATACACGAGAATGTTCATCAATGATGAAGAACAGAGCATAGATTCATTTGGCACAGGTGCAACAAGATCAATATTGAGTTCAACACCAGATGGATCAACAAGTTCATACTACACAAACAATCAATCCAGAGCAAAATTTCAATTCTTCACAGGAACAGAAACACAGACAGCAAGTTCATTGTTGAAAGAACATCCAGATTGGAATGACAGTCATAGATTACAAGGTGTGGCTTACGTGGCCTGCAGATTTGAATGGGTCAAAGCAGAATTTGATTCAAAAGGCAATCAAACAACCAGTAATCCTTGGTCAGGTGTTCCAAACATACAACTTGTGGTCAAAGGTAGAAAAGTTTTACCTCGTACCAGTTATAGTGCCAGCGATGACACTGCAACTGACACCAGCACATATGAATCAACAACAGGTTCATTTGTATTCTCAGACAATCCAGCAGATTGTTTGATGGACTATCTGAGGAATCCCAGATATGGTAAAGGACTAAACAACAACAGAATTTCTTTCGCTGACTTTAGGGTGGCGGCTGATAATTGCAACATATCAAAAGCATATGGCGGCACTTTAGGCAGTGCAGTCTTCTTGACCTGCAACACAGTGGTATCAACCAGTGACAGTGTGTTGAACAACACCAAAAAACTGTTACAGAGTTGTAGAGGTTTTATGCCATACACAGATGGCAAGTACAGATTGAAGATAGAAGCCAATGAATCAACAACAGGAATACAAGAAATAACAGACGATCACATCGTGTCAAGCATAACAGTTGCAAGTGTAGACAAGAACAGCAGATACAATCAGTCCAAAATTACGTTCGCAAATGAAAAGAAAGATTTTGAATCAGACACAGTGATCTATCAAGACTCAGGCTACTTGACCAAAGATGGTGGTGAAGATCTAATTCTTCAAGTGTCTGCACCATCAATAACGAGGCGCGAGAGGGCTACTTATTATGGCAAGTATCTGGTTGATAGATCTAGGAAAAGTTTGACCTGCAGTTTCACAATGACCAATGAAGGACAAAATTTAAAACCAGGTGACCTTGTCAAACTGACACACAGGTTCAAAAGAACAGGCGAAGAGACGGGCACATATGAATATATGTTCAATGCCCAAGTTTTCAGGGTGTTAGAAGTGTCATTGAACTATGACAACACAGTGTCAGTGGATCTTGTTGAATATGACAGCACACTGGACACGATAACAGCATTGACAGTCGATCCCACAGAGGACAACAGTAGTCAACCAACACCACCCAGCAACAATCCAGGTGATCAGGACAAAGCCAACAACAACGCAAGGGCAAATGTCAAAACCACAGTCAGCGGACAAAGGGCAGGTGTCATATTCACAACACAGAACACAGATGCATTGGCAGACAAATTGCACATTGAATTGAGATTGAATGGTGGTGGTATCACAGCAACCACAATACCTAATTTTGCAGACAGCATAGATTACTTTGTGTTCCAATCAGGTGGACAAGATTTCAAACCAGGGGACAATATTAAATATAAATTATACACAAGAAGAGGATCTGGAACTCATATGAGTTTCTTTCAAAGTGGTTCAGTGACATTTGGCGGATCAAACAGTTCAAGCACATTCAGTCAAAGTTATAGCAACCAAGGATGGACGTAATAAATGGGAACACATAACGGATATGTAGAAGATGGAGATTTGCTCCACAAAGGTGACCTAACTTGGGCAGACTTGGAACCAGGTTCCAGTTTAAGTTGGGATGAATGGTCAAAATGGACCACTTACACCTCCACTGGTAATCAATCAGTGAGTGGAGCAAAAGGTACACCGTTGATATATCAAACTGACATAATTGATCTTGGAGCAACCAAAACGGTGTACCCACAAATAACCGTGGGATGTCAAGGAACGGCCAAAGTGGTCATAGAACACGGAGATGCAAGTAATCTCAGTGGTGCCACAGTATTGGGATCATACACCAGCACCAACGCACTAAATGGCACAGGCAACTATGATGAAACATATTACATATTAGACTATGTGACATCTGGATATGAACAACCAGATAAAAACACCACAGCATACACAGGATTCACAAATAGATATGTCAGGATCACAATATTCGTTGAAAGATTCACATCAGCGACAGAGAGAGGTGAGCCTGTTATGACTTATCTAAATGTTGAATTGATTGACAAAGACACAGAACAAGAATTCATCACAGTGGCTGACACCAGCACACTGTCAGGAACAGTTGGTGCCAGAGTTATACCATTAACAAAAACCATTGCACCTATAACACAAATATTTTACAGTGACACACTGAACACCAGTGGCACAGATGGCAAGTACATCACAAAGACTGTATCAAAAGCCAACAAAACATTTAAAACAATCAACCTAGACTTGTTTGAAGACACAACTGGTATAGACACGACCAATTTAGACATACACGTGATTGGTATGCCTGCCTTAGCAGAACAAGAATCTGGATCAATTGAAAGGAGTACTGTATAATGACATATTCAGGATGGCCGGCTAGCGGTACCAAACCAGCAACAACATCAACAGATGCTGACACGGATTCAATCAAAGCATCTAGAGCCGATATACAAAAAGCAGTAGTGGCTTTAAACAAAATTATAGATATATTTCAACTAGAAGCAGAACCAACTGACAATCATATAATCAGATATGATGCGACCAGTGGTAAGTTTGAAACCACAGCAGACATAGACACTTCATTGTCTACAGTTGGTGTACACGACATATGGATACCCAGTCAGGCAATGTATCCCACAACAACCAATGGTGCCACTGACATTGAAACAACAGAAGTGAGTGCCACAAAACCAGAAGTTCGTTTCCTAGGATTCGCCACAGGTGCAGATGACTTCGCACAATTTTCAATCGCTATGCCAAAGAGTTGGAACGAAGGAACCATCACAGCAGAATTTTATTGGACAGCGGCCAGCGGATCAGGCGGTGTGAGTTGGGGCCTACAAGGTGTGTGTTTATCAGAAGGCGATGCACACAACACAGCATTTGGCACAGCAGTGGTAGTAGATGACACATTGACAACAGCAAATGATCTACATATCAGTCCAACAACATCAGCAATGACATTGGCAGGCTCTCCAGCCGCGGGTGATATTGCATACTTCCAATTGTTTAGAGATACAGATGATTCAAATGACACACTGGGTGTGGATGCCAAATTGATTGGTGTCAAATTACATTACACAACTGAAGCGGAGACTGATGCATAATGGCACAACCTGGTTATATATTGGCAACAGGTGGTGCAAGAAGAACAATTGATGTTAATTCAATTAGTTTCAATGGTTCAACCAGTCACATAAGATACGAAAACAGTTTTGTAGGAAGTTTTGGTACCGGTGGTAGATTTGTGGTATCATTTTGGTGTAAACCGGATATGGGTGCAAATGAAACCCACACAATAATTGAAGCAAATGAAGGAACTTTACCTGGTAATGCATCTATACAACAGATTGAATTAGAGAGTAATTCAAGTAGCAACATAAGATTAAAGATACATCATTTCAACGGCAACAGTTCTAACACCGGTGAGCGTCTAGAATTTATATCAGCGTACGGCAAGGTCACAAACAATGCTTGGAACCATATTGCTTACAGCGGTGGTGGTAGTGCCGTGCCAACAGCAGGATTGTTTTCATTAATGATCAATGATGCACACGAATCATCAACAACAGATGGTTCTAGACTGTCGTTGTTTCCTGGAAACACTGATCACGAAACGCATATAGGTGCAAAGTTTAATGATGATGAAAGTTCATCATCTAACAGATATTCAGGTTGTCTGGCAGAGTTCTATGTACACCAAGGTATCAATCAATTTTATGATTTTAGTGAGGCCTCTAGTAGAAGAAAATTTATTAGTGGATCAAAGCAACCAGTGACACTACCACCATTTACATCAGTTGAAGGATCAGGTGTTTCAGGTATGTATCTGCGTGGTACATCATCGACTTGGGCCAACACAGCCGGCGCAGATGTAGGAACAACAATGGGCACACAAACTTTAAGCAACATAACCAATTGTGCGGATTCGCCAAGTGATTAAAAGATTAAAACTAACTAAATATAACTATTAGGAGAACATATTATGGCTTGGGCAACAGCAGGAAACATTGTAGTAACAAATTTAGATGCAGGCACAGATTCGCCAGCATCAGCGAGAGCAGATCTAAAAGCGGCCTTAGATGAATTGACAATAGTATCAAACAATTTGGGCACAACAGATGGTGCGGCCAAAATAGAGTCAGATGGTGTTATCCGTGCCAGTGTCACAGGTGTTTCAACAGCATCAGGTGACTTGACATTAACAAGTGCCACATCAAAAGTGGTCATTAACGACATCATAAATTTAACACCAAAGACAAAAGCAGAATTAGACGCATTGACATCAGCAGGTTCAACAACCAATGGTGACGTCGCTGTTTGCAGTAATGGTAATGCAGGTGCACAATGCCTGGCTATACACAATGGTACTGCCTGGTTGAAATTTGATGGTGGTGCATTAAGCACATCATAGGAGAGATAAAATGGCAAAATACAAAGTATGTAGATGTATATGTGTATGGTGCATAATCAAATGGCCTTTCAAAAAATTACACAATTGGATGCAAGGAAAATAATATGGTTTGGGCGACACCGGGAAACATATCAACAACGAACTTAGATTCAAACGGCGATAGTCCCAGCCTGGCAAGGGCAGACATCAAGACTGCATTAGACGAATTCACAAAAGTAGCAAACAACACCAAAGTGAGTTGGACTCCTGTGGTAAACATAACAGCAGGTTCATTTGCTGTCGCATATGATTCAAGATCAGCACACTACATCAAGATGGGTGACATTGTGTTCTTTGAATTAGCAATACAATTTGACACAACAATAAATGATGGCACAGCATTCGCGGCCAACATTGAGATAACAGGTTTTCCTGCAAATCCTTCCAGCACACTGGCACCAGTACATATTGAAGTGCAAGAAGTAGCAACCAGTGGAGATCTCATTGACATAGCCACATTAAGGATACAGGCATCAGGAACCAAAGCACAACTACACAAAGCAAATGGCGATCCAACAACACCTGGCAACAGTGCAACCAACAGAATAATAAAAGCAAAAGGATGGTATTTCGCATAATGACTACTGTAAAAGAAAAAACAAAAATAGAACAGATTGAACGAGATATGGTCAAACTGGGATCAGATGTCAAAGTGATTCACAACAAGATACACACAATAGAAACCAATCACTTGTCACACATTCAAAAAGATTTAGACAAGATGGATATGAGGCTTTGGGCCATTATGTTTATGATAGTTGGTTTGGCAGTATCCAATGTGTTGGCGGCATTCTTTGGTTAATGACTGCGGATCCAAAATTTTGGCCTGACACACAAGATCTAGATGCAATTCCAGATCTTAAATTTGCAACTCCACACTGGAGATTTACCTTTGAACAGTACCTACAAGACTTCCTACACTACGAACCTTGGGAATACGAACATCTAGACTGGTTATACCTAGAATACCAAAATATACTACAATCATAGCAAATACATCCTAATTAGAAGCACACAGAGACCTTTTAAAGGGGGTCTAAGTGGTCACCTGGTATGTTTGTATGTCCGTATTTTAAGGGGTTATTTCTAACAAGGCAAATCCATCGTCTTTGTATCTTCTACGGAGTTTTTCTACTGCCAACCAACCTGATGCTTCAGTGGCCCAACAACTTTTTAGATATTTGAATCCAGTACTGGCCTGTCTGGTGTCAGTCCTTATCTTGGCCAACTTGCCATTGTACGTGAGATGCCATACTGCGTCCACAGTCTGTATGGCCTGATCATAACCATTGGGTAGTGTGATTGACAATTCTATCTGATATTGCTTTCTAGCCATAGTTTGGTTCCTTGTGCTATTATATTTAATATGATTGACGTTGTCAAGAAAGATACAGGGTGGAGGTATGTAGATTTTACAAAGGAGATCTAACACAAATGTCTCCACCCTGCTTTAAGGAGCATATCCGACATCAGACACTACTTGTAAATGTCTGTCTTGGTGAAAACATCTAATGCCAGGTAGATGTTTTGCTTTTAGGAAGGAGCCTACCAAGTATGGCGTCTATACTAAAAATAACTATTGCAAGTTATTATGTATATTTATACTATTTCTTGTGGGGTATTGTCAATGAAAAAAACACTGATCCAACAACATTATGCCTATGACTGTGATCAGTCGTTGCTGGACCAGTGCTATCAAAAGGCGAAGAAGGTTTATGACGACCTAGTAGACCTTTTGAATCCTGTCTATAATCTGTATATGTCCCAAAGATGATCTTGCAATGAAGTGAACAACAACTGTTGATCAAGTGTTCTTGGTTTGACCAATTTCAATCTATTGTACAATGCAACCAGTTCTTGCAATTTTATTTTAGAGAAATCATATGGATATGGAGCCTGTGACATTATTTGACCACACTGTGTCCACGACCTTCTAGGCATCGTTGGACTCTGGTTTTGTAATCACTCTGTTTCCTAGGTATCACACCCAAGGTCACAGTTGATGCATATATGTTGATGGCCTGTTGCCAAGTGTCCCAACTTCTCACAGTGTGTTCATCTGCAAGTTCTCTACAATGTTGTACGTCATTGGTTATTTCTCTGGCTTTGTCTTCATCATATGTGCCTGATCTACCAGCGGTATCAATCACTGGATTGTAAGCACAGGCTGTCATTGATAACAACAACAGTACTGGTATTATTTTCTTCATACTATGCCTTTCCTTGTTATAGTGTTATTATACATTATTTTCCAATTTTAGTCAATGGGGCAATAGTTTTCTACTGCCCCTAGCAATTGACCAATCTTTAAAGGATTATTCTAGTTGACCCGCTTTGGCATAAACTTCACCAATAACTTTTTTGGCAAAAGGGGCTCGCTTGTTGTTGATCTTGCACCAATCATACCAATCACAGTACAAACCATATGCCACTGATATGCCATAGTGGTTATCTTTTCTCAACTGTGGGTAACTCATTTTGTTCTGTTCAACAGTTTTGGACTTGTCTTCTAGGAATGACACAAAGTCTGTTTCATACTTGTCCCAATCCATTAAGTCTTTGTCAATGAATTTGATCAAATTGATCAAACCTTCTAGAAACATCACGTTGTAATGTCCATCAAGGTTATAAACTTCGTTGATCAGTTCACAGGCCTTCTTGGTTCTGTTTTGATCTTTTTTCCAAAACGATTGCCACTTGGCTATCTTGATCGTTTTGCCTTTCTTAAGGCCCACTGTGTTGTCAGCACTTGTGACTCTGGCCTTACACTCTTTCAGGCCTTTCTCCAGTTCTAGAGCACCTACTTCTTTGCCTAAAACCTGAGCAACAAATTTTTCTTCGTTGTTCACTGCTTTACTGCAAGTGCCATTTAATCTGTGAAACAGTTGTGCTGACTGTTCAACAGTCCATTCTTTGCTATTACCATTTAAAATGATAGCAGGCACTTCAGTCACATCTGGCAAATATTTCTTGACCAGATACAGTCTGTGTCCACCATCTACCACTTCTAGTTTGCCATCTGGATATCTCACACAAGAGATTGCACCAAAAAGGTTCCAGTCAAATACTCCTACTTCACGAATATAACTGTCTGCTTTGGTTGTGTATATTTTTCTTTGTGCTTGGACATTGGGTGTGTCTACTGACACATTTTCAGCACTTTGAATAGGTGTGCCTTCGACCTTTATTTCTTGTTCATTCATCTTTTTCTCCTTTGTTAGATGTGTTATTATTACAACCAAGAAACTACTTGTCTTGATTGTCTTTACAGTATAACACAATCTCCTGCAAGTGTCAATAGGTCAATTTTGCCAACTTGACCTGGAAAAAGTTGACAAAACCATCAAAAAGATGCTATTATAAGGGTATATTTAGAAATTTCGCTAAATATACAAACAACAAGGAGAATGCCAAATGCAAAACATCACTGAAGCAGTTGCGGATTTCCTAGATCAACAGGACAAGTTGGTTGAAAAGGACACCCGGAACTATAATAACAATAATAAAGATAATAAAGATAATAAAAAAATAATCAATTATAAGCAAACGGGTAAACGACTTTCTTTAAATGAAGTCGCTCCGCTCTCTGTTGGCACAGATATTTCTGCCAAGGAAGAGCAAGGTAGGGATCTCTCCAAAAAATGGAGGACCGTAAAACTAGATCTTTTCAACAACACTAAAAATCCCAACAAACCATATGATTACACATTGAAGGTCAGCATATACCTATACCAACAATGCAAGGAGAACAACTGGGACAGCAAAAACCCAATAAATTTATCTGCCAAGTTCAATGACACCAGTTTAGATTCATTCAACATAGGCATTGTGAAAAGTGATCCACACTATAGAGAAGCAAGACAGTTCAGAGATGACATATACGTGGATGCAAACCAATTGGGCATAGAACATATGAGTTTGAACAAGTTCTACATACCCAGCAAGAACAAAAAAATCAAAAACAAAAGCATAAAGAACTTCTCAGGCCTTTTGATAAGAGACCCCAACACACACAGGGTGGTGATATTCAAAGGACAAGAAAGATATCAATATGAATTGAGCAATACAGGATTGACAACCAAACAAAGACAAGTAGGCATAATCGGAAGTTGTGTTGTAAGGGCAGAAGACGGCCTGAAAACATCACAACAAGATGCCAACGATTTCTTATAGGAGACACAATGAAGAACAAACAAGCACAGATCAACGCCAACATACAGTGGCCAGACAACATATGGGTCTACAAGCGAGTGCCCAAAGGTCCATACAGGAAATGCAATGAGAACAAACTCAAGTACACAGAACACTATGACATCAGATTGGTGCCCAGTGATCACAGATGGGGATTGAGGCAGAAAGGTTGGAAGATACATCCAGACCAAGATCTACCACCGGAGATATTGAACTGGAGACCAGCGGTCAAACCCAGATTGAAACCTGCTACTGAAACAACAATGCAACCTATGATAAGAACAAAAACCAAAGCCACAGTCAAACACAAACAAGGACAGACACAATGATACACTTTCCGTACAAAGTAAAAAACACAGGAGCCAACACAACTTATGTAGAACCAATCGATCAAAAAGATCTAGATAACCTATGTGACACACTGCACACAGGATACAGCAGGTTGGTAGAAATGGCCATAGACAACAAAGAGATATGCAAACAGAGATGTGTGCCAGAACAGGGATTGAACAGAGTCAAAATCAGCAAACCAACCAAGATAGCATTGAAAAAATGGTTTGGACAAAAACATCCTTCGCTGTCGGTGAATCCAAATCCCAAGAACATAACAGGATTGAAAGGACAGACTTTCTTGAGATTCATCAATGGTAATCTAAACAAATTATACAGGGTCAAAAACAAAAAAGAAGATCTATCTGAAGAGTTGTTGGCACAATACAACAAGATGATCAATTTGATTGAACAATATATCGCTAGAGAATGGAACAAGCAAGATCAAGCAATAATGCAATCAAAATTTACCCAAAAACAGATTGACTTTGAATTGAATCAGATGTTTAAATTTGGTAATTTCTTGGACACACTGAAAATTGATGCTTACAACCAAATAACAAGAGCAAACAACAACAAAAACAAACAACTCACAGACACCGGCTTGTTTTCTAAATGAAGTTGATCAAAGATCCTGATCAAACCCTTTGGTTGATATGGCATCTGATGAGCAAGTGTGAAATAGATAAAAAAAATGACAGTTGCTGGGAATGGAGAGGTAGATACTCAGGGGGATATGGA
>Ga0181410_1000303_pt1 | contig 21949 bp, 33 predicted proteins | sample 33SPOviralmetaG_FD_130112 | JGI IMG/M metagenome (GOLD analysis project Ga0181410, IMG submission 130112) | Marine viral communities from the oligotrophic San Pedro Time Series (SPOT) site, San Pedro Channel, CA, USA - 33 SPOT_SRF_2012-06-20 | ecosystem: Environmental > Aquatic > Marine > Strait...
TCAATGCTAAACTGATTCTCTTCAAAGTTTCCTGATTTTTCAACGGTGTGTGTGCTTGAGTGCAATTTCATTTGGCTAGTTCCTAAAAGTTAAAGTGTGTGTCAACTTCTCTAAGTATACTTAATATTCGTCATCTGTCAAGCGAAACTTTAGATTTTTTTTGTGCAAATCAGATTCGTCGGCAGTCCAGCTACAATCAATGCTTGCTCCATGCCAATGATTGGAGTGAGTTCCTGTATCATTATCCACCTCTATGTTAAAAGAAATTAAATCGCCCTCAAACTTAAACGCTCCATCTTCGTCTGTGTATCCATCTACTACTAATTCCCATTCATTTAAGAAATCGTATACCTTGACATATGACTCTTCGTCGTATGTGTATAGCATGTAGTCTGAGTCGTCGTACATCCATATGTATATTTTGTCACGCCTTACTTCTACTCGATCTACTTCAATCTTTAGTTCTTCTGATACTGCGATTTCCAAGGGGTTATAATTAGAATTATATGCATTATTAATGTGCTTGTCTGTAATTTCTATTGTAACTTTGTCAATCATTCCAGCCTAATGCCTCCGATACTACGGGTAATTGTTTAGTAAAAATATCCTTACACTGTAATGCTACATCCATATGTTCTTTCTGTGTTCCGTTTGCTGTTCTTAAGTTTATATAATGAATCCAACTGCGAATAGTTCCATTCATGTACATTCTTGTGGGAGTAGCTAATGGTAATACAAACCTAGCACACTCTTTAGCAACTCCATCGTTAATCATTTGACCATACAAAGCCTTAGATTTAGCGAATAATTCTCTTATGTTTTGATTATATATAGCCTGCTTAACTTCGTCAAGGTCGTCTATGCTATTTTGTCTATTTTTTGTATCTTGCGTTCTGAGTTCTGGAACATTTATCGACTCACCCAAGTATGAGGCATCAGCATATCTTTGAGAAAATTCTTGGAAACTAAAACTACGATGTCTCAAAATTTGTGCAGCAATACCTCTTGTAGTCTCAATTTCAAGAACCATATTCCCCATTTCAAATATAGACCAATGACCATGAGTAATACAATACTTCAAAAGTTTTGCATACTCTTCACTGTTTTGATTATTAGGATTAGAAACTCTAGCACAATAAGCTATTGTTTTCTCTGTGTTTGGAGAAACAGAGATTAATGACACATTCATGTTTTCAACCATCTATCATTCTCTAAAGTCCATTCAACTGTTTGTTTTAGCCTATCTTTAACAGCTTGTGGTTCCCATCCCATCTCTTTCATCTTGCTACCATCTAGAGCGTAACGCAAGTCATGTCCCGGTCTTTGACTGTGAAAATCAACCATAGAATACCTTAGCTCTGCACCTTGAACTTCTGCAATAAAGTTTGCAAGTTCTAAGTTGTCCATCTCTGTTGATCCTACGATATTAAATTTATGACATTTAGCACCACCAAAATCATCTGTTTTGAGTTTGCTAGAATCATAATTAAGCAGAAACCACATAGCATCGGCAACATCGCTAGCATGAATGTAATGCCTAGAACCGGCTTTTGTTTTACTTGTGTCGCTATGTACCGTAACAAGTTCTGAGTCTCTAGCCTTTTTAATACATAGAGGAATATATTTTTCTGGATGTTGTCTTTCTCCAAATACATTCATAGTGTGAGATATATAACAAGGAAGCTTGTATGTATTTTCATAAGCTACGACCAATTCTTCTCCACCAGCCTTACTTGCGCTATATGGATTTGTAGAATTATACCTGTCATTTTCTTTATACTTCACACCCTCTGGTGCAGGACCAAATACTTCATCGGTAGAAAAATAAATAAATCTATCGAGGTTTTCACAACGCCTAGCAAATTCTAAAATGTTTGCAGTACCAACTACATTATCTAGAACAAACTCCATAGGAAAATCAATACTTCTGTCAACATGACTACCAGCGGCAAGATGTACAATTTGATCAACCTTGCCAATTGCTGCCATAATTTGTGGATTTAATTCTGCTTTAAGATCGTGGAATACTGTGCGTACCCTTTTTCTTTCAGATTCTGGAGCAGAAAGAACCACTTCGTTAAGCCTATTTAGATTTCCACTATAGTCAAGCCTGTCTAGCGTAACAATGTTTACGTCTGTATTATTTAATAAATATTCAACCACATGGTGGGCAATAAATCCTGCACCACCAGTTAACAGTATTGTTTTTGACATTCTAATTCCTTTTTATAAAAGTACGTTCCCTACTATTGTACTTCTATGTCATATATTTTTCAACCTTAATCACAAAAATTTTATTACTGATTCTGAGCTTGCCTCTTTTATTGTCTCTAATATTTTCTCATAATCATTAACAATCAAATCAATCCACTCCTTATGTATACTTACTCTAGTATGTGCTGAATAATCTTTATAACTAGAATCTAGCTTACCATCTCCAGTATAAATGCAAGAATGTATTCCAGCTAATTTTTTATCTATAAATAATCCACCACCACTATCCCCATGACCAATTAAATATTCTAGGCTTGTTTGTTTTTGGGTTCCTTGAACAGAACATACCATCATACCACAGAACATAATTGGGTCAACATAGTTAGAACCAGCCCTGCGTTTGTTATCATCATATATAGTACCAGTTGTCCACGTTCCATGCATACCCCATCCAGCTAAACTACACAGTTTGCCAAGCTCATCATCTTTATCATATAACTCTGGATAAAAATTTACAATAGCGTCTTCGTGCAATCTACATAAAGCTATATCGTATGGTCCAGTATTTTCTTCTGCAAATTTACTAGGTATAACAACCCATTCTATTTTTATTTTTTTACCATTAAGAATAATATATGGATCTTTTGTTTTTTGTACCACATGAGCAGCGGTTAGTATGTATCTTTTAGCTATGACCACGCCAGAGCCAGAAGCCGTAACTTCTGTCTCTTCGCCTTCTTTTGTTTTGATATTCATCTTTCCTTTTACTTGCACAACACATTCATGCTTTTTTCCGTAAGCTAAATGTTTAGAATCTGGTGTGCTAGGATCTCTTGTTCCGCTTATCGCGGGAGATGAAAGGCCGAGTAAGATAATCAAAGATAAAATTAAATAACGCATTGGACCACTCCTTTGGGGGAGTACCAAATACTTCTCGATATGGTCTATTAGTTTTAGCGAGTAAATACAAGGTACAGTCGCGTACTACATTCTCATTCCAGCTTTTCCAATCCATCAAGTGTCCAAAAACAAAATGACAACGCTTGCCGCATAGTGTGATAAGATTTGTAGGGTCTAACTCTCTGCTAGGGTCTACGTGATAAGGGACGATATGATGAACTTCAAGCCCATCCCTACGTCCACAAGCAGCACATGTGGGGTTATTTTCTATATGTTCATTACGAACTGATCTCCAACCTGAAGACCTTCCATAAATTTTGTCGATTATACTGAACATACAAACCTCCCATTTATATACACTTATTATCCTTATACCATGAAATTGTTTGCTCAAGCCCTGAATCTAGGTCTATTTCTGATTCAAAATCAAATATTTCTTTTGCTTTACTTACATCTAATGATCTTCTAGGTTGACCATCTGGATAAGCATGGTTATATACTATTTCACCCTTATGTCCCATTATCTTCTGTATTTTACGAGCCAAAGAAGCAATTGATATTTCTTTACCAGTTCCTATGTTTATTGGAGAGGGATTGCTATCAATACCTATTGTTTTACATAAAGCTCTAGCAGCATCTTTTGCGTATAAAAATTCTCTACTTGCAGTTCCTGTTCCCCATATTTCTACATCTGCATGATTGTCTTGAATAGCTTTATCAAATTTTAATATGAGAGCTGGTATTACATGGCTTGATTCTTCCTTGAAATTATCATATTGTCCATATAAGTTTGATAATATTAGTACTGAGCTATTAAAATGATATTGTTCATAGTAAGCTTGTAGCATGGTATACAAAGCTTTTTTAGCAATCCCATAAGGAGCATTTGTCTCTTCCGGGTATCCATTCCAAACATCTCCTTCTCTAAATGGAACTTTACAGTGTTTAGGATAGGAACAAACTGTTCCAACCATTATGAACTTAGACGTTCCCGACAACCTTGCGGCTTCTATAACGTGAGTACCCATAGTTATATTATCATAGAAGTATTTGCCGGGATTCTTTTCATTAGCACCTATTCCTCCGCAAGTTGCAGCTAAATGAATCACTACGTCTGGAGAGTTGGTAGCAAAAAGTTGTGAGCATTCGTAATAACGTAATAAATTATATTCTTTACTACTTGGAGCAATTACATCTGTATAAGATAGCTCCGTCAACCTTTCTATTACGTGTTTACCAAGAAAGCCAGAACCCCCTGTAACTAAAATTCTCATTATGCACCTCTATATTAATTTGTTAACTTTAATTGGTATGCCGTATATTTTAGATAGCCAAAAACAAAATCCAGATCCCCAAGGGTATACGCTGAATGAATTTATCTTTTTTGATTTAGATAATACCTTCATGTCTAATGCTGTATAGAACATTTTATTTATCTTATTTTTCCTGTCAAAAAAGGTAGACTGTATGAATCCCGGATTGTCAGAAGAATGCGTACTGTTTAAATGTTGTACACTTACTCTGGGAATGTTGCTGTCTATAACATATTGTTTAAAATCATTAGAGTCAGAAAGTATCAACATGTCCCTGCCGCTATCTAATTGTTTTGAATGTATTGATTTTAGAAGTTTTAAAAAGTTTACGCTATATTTTTTTGTGTTTACATTTGATGAGTCAGCATAATCATATTTTACAGTAGCGTGATCTCCAAGCCTTACATGTGTAATTTCATATTCGTTATTAATATCAAGGTCTTTAAATGCACTTTCTACTTCGTGTGAGAATATAATATTATTTTGCATAAATTCTTGGCATTCATAACTAATAGGATCTAGACTAATATTACTGTGATAATTGCTAAAAAGACATATATTTTTACGATCAGTGGCAAGTGCGTTAATAAAATTTTTCTGAATATTTTCAATATAATCATTGCTAAAGCATAGTTCTTTATTAAGGCTTTCACAGTCTATTATTTTATCTACATCAAATAAAACGGTGCTTTCCTCATCAAATATTGATGTAACATAATTACCAATGTCATGATTTTGAAAACTAATCTGTAAATTTATATCTTTGTTTTGTAAGATATCAAATAGATAACAAGAACCTCTTAAGAAATCCCCTATACCACAATTGCTCTGATTATAATAACAATTGATGACAGTTTTATCCTTAAGTTTATTATAGTCAATTAATTTTGATAAATCATTTGTTAAGGATTGATTATAGATAATCGAAGAAATTCTCTCAGGTAGTTTATCTTTCAACAATTCTTTTAAAAAATTAGGAGGATGAGTTTTTCTTCTTTTGCACAGAGATGAGTAATTAATAAGAGATTTATACATTAACTCTTTTTGTTCGTAGTTATATAAATCAAAACAACTACTATGAATGCAACATATATTTATTACTGTGTCTGTATCATGCAGATCTTCATTTAGCATTAACTGAGTAGAAACTAGAGAGAATAAATTTTGATCAGCAAAACTATAATCTCTATATAAATTTATCAAAGAGTCTAAACAAAGATGATACTTTTTAGCATTGTAATATGAGCAAGCATCTTTGTATAATTTATCTTTATTCATAATTAAGTGGAGGCGAGGGGAATCGAACCCCTGTCCAGTATAAATTCCACATAAACTTCTACATCGTTAGTCTGTTGTTATTAATACTACAGGCAAAACTATTTGTCTTTCCAAATGTCAGGACGACTACGCCCATCGACCCATTTACTTTAGGTAGGACAACCCTATCCGATTATCGGAGTCAGCACAATTGGGTAAAAAGGTTTGTGCAACCCCTCTCACCTAAGCGGCGAGTGCTAATACAGAAGTATCGGCAATTGAAATGTAATCAAGTTTTAAAGTAGCCTCTTGATTAACTACTCGATGCGATCTATGCTTCTATCTACCTGTCGAAACCTTTACGCCCCCTTTAGGATATAATATTGTGTTGTATATTACCAAAAACGTCTGTCAATCTAAAATCTCTGCCGCTATATCTATATGTAAGTTTACTATGATCAATGCCCATCAGATAAAGTATTGTAGCATGTAAATCGTGCATGTCAATACTGTCTACAGCTTTATGTCCAAAATCATCTGTTGACCCATACCTCATACCACCTTTTATTCCACCTCCCGCCATCCACATGGAGAACCCAGAGTTATTATGATCTCTACCAGTAGCTCCATCCTTCATTCCCGGAGTGCGACCAAACTCGCCACCCCATATTACCAATGTATCGTCCAACATGCCATCATTCTTTAAGTCTTCTAATAATGCTGCTATCGGCTTGTCTATGTTGTATGCTTGTTTCTTTAGGTTATCATCTATGTTTTGATGCATGTCCCATCCACCATGTCCAATCTCTACAAACCTTACACCAGCTTCACTAAACTTCTTTGCCAGTAAACATTGTCTGCCGAATTTTTCTACACCCTTTTGGCCTATACCATATCTTTCTAATGTTTGTTTTGATTCTTTGGATAAGTCTATAGTATTTGGAACAGACATTTGCATTTTAAATGCTAATTCATAACTTTCTATAAGCCCATCAAGTCTACTATTCTCTACATCATTTTGTAGTTTTATATTATTTAAATCAGAAAGTAAATCTAGATTAGTCCTTTGCTGCTCTCTTGTAAATATATTATTTTTTAGATTAGGTATAGCGTTTGCAGCATTACCTCCATTAATTGCTGTTCCTTGATATACTGCTGGAAGAAAAGCACTGCCATAATTATCTGGACTAACAGATGCATCAATAGTTATGAAGCCCGGAAGTTCTTGATTCTCTGTGCCTAATCCATATAACAACCACGAACCCATACTTGGTCTACTGAATTGAAAATTGCCTGTGTGTAACAAACTCCTTGCTTGCTGGTGATTGCCTGTTTTACTTGTCATGCCGTTCAATAAACATAAATTGTCTGCATGTTTACGAAGCTCTGGGAACAGTTCGCTAATCTCTATACCACTATCTCCCGCTGGAGTTAAAGGGACTGCTGGTTTAACAATCTTTCTGCCTTTCGATACTGGATCATCAATACCATTTTTTTCTACCATCAATGGCTTATAATCAAAAGTATCTACATGAGACGGTGCGCCATTCATATACATAAATATAACACGTTTTGCTTTTGGAGTAAAGTCTGTGGTCTCTTGTGCAAGTATGCTATTTAATGCCAATAGTCCAAATCCACACGATGATGTCCTTAATATATCTCTTCTATTTAACATTACGAAACTCCCCTGTGCATAGAATTGTTTGTATTAGTTGAGCTATTGTACCACCATTATTGATGAATTTATTTATCTTACTTATCTCTACATCTGATGGCTCTCTACTCAAGAACTTTTTGTATATTTGTCTTATATCTTTTGTCTTTTCTGCTTCTGCCTTGCACATATTAATTATAATAGGATTGTTCATAAAATATAATGCTTGCGTGGATACAGTCGTTGTGCTACGCTCTGCTGCCATTAAGCTGTTGTCTGGTCTGTCAAATATATCTAATAACTCTTCTTTTCTATCTCTTAACGATGGTAGGTATATAGAACGTGCTGTATGTACTTGTATATGTTTGTTTAAATCTTTGCTTACACGTTTAATATCAGTTTGTAAATCACTTGCGTTTGCTTCCAATCCTGTTAGCTTGGAAAAGACAAATAACAACGTATCTCTGATTTGCTCTGCTTCTAACCTTCTCTCATTCGCTCTCCAGAAAAATATATTATCAGGATCAATACCAAAATTGTGGTTATCATAGTTGCTGCTCCGCTTGTACACATCAGACATAACTATAGTTTTAATCAAACGTTTAGTAGATAATCTATTGACAGTAAACTTATCCGATAGATAGTTAAGGAGTTTAATGTTGCTTGGTTCTCCACCTAGTATGCCAAAGTTATCGAAGCTATCTATTATTCCTTTGCCAATCAAATGTCTCCATATTCTATTCACATACACTCTGTATGTTAGTGGATTAGTTTTATGTGCTATCCAGTTAGCTAACTGTAATCTACCACTTGTATTATCAAACGCAAGATCTGGCCTATCGCTAAATATTTCTGGCAATCTTCTTGGTACTTCGTCGCCAAGGTTGTTCACTTCTCCACGTATAGCCAGCTTTACTTCTTCCATCTTTTGTTTGTCTCGCACAGACATGACAGGTTCTAAATGCTCTAGATACTTTAAATATTCTTCTGGTAGATTTTTCTTTGCTTCTGCTAATTCTTTATTTCTTTTATTCAATTCTCTTTGTAGCTGTTCTTCTGTAGCACGTTTATTCCAAGTCTTTATACTTTCTATTTGTTGTTCTAAATTCCATATATTTGATAACAACGTCCATTCTTTTACTTTTCTTTTCTTATATAAGTCTTCTGTCTTTTCGTTTACAAGAAAACCATAGTCGCCAACATATCCTGTATTATTATTACCCCTATACACCCCATCTAAATTTTCTGTATTACTAAATAAACCAGCAACACCATAATAATCTTCTTGACTAAATGGATCAAACTTATGGTCATGGCATCTTGCACAACTCAATGTCATGCCAAGAAAGCCTCTAGTAATAGCGTCTATCTGATCATCTGCTGTGTCTGCCATATACTGTCTAGGATTTGCACCTAGATTCTTTGTTCCTACTGTAAGAAAACCTGTTGCTGTAAGCTGGTCATTATACTCTTTATAATTTGTATGCGGCAACAAATCACCAGCTATTTGTTCTTTTATAAACTTATCGTATGGTTTATCATTATTAAAAGAATCAATAACATAGTCTCTATATCTCCATGCGTATGGGCTTACTAGGTTTCTGTCTTGACCTGTAGACTCACCATACCTTGCTATGTCAAGCCAATGCCTCGCCCATTTCTCTCCATATCCTTCGTCTTCTAATAAGCTGTCTACTAACTTCTCGTACTTATTGTCTGATGTATTATTTATATATGCATCTAATTGTTCTATGCTAGGTGGTAAACCTATTAAATCATAATACAATCTTCTTATTAATGTATGTTCGCCTGCTTGTTCTACAGGATTAAGGTTTTGTTTCTGTAGCTCATCATTAACAATACCATCAATAACATCGCCATCATATTTTGAAACTGGTGGTCGTTGTACTTTTTTGAATGCCCAAAACTGTCTAGCTTGTCTTAGCTCTATAGCTCTGTTTTCATGCTTATATCTTGGGTCAGGCATACCCAATTTAACCCACTTCTTAAAATTGTCAACTACTTCTTGACTGAGCGGGTTGTCTGGTGGCATATCTCCAGACTCAATATAATCTATCAAGATACTTTCATCTATATTGCCGGGAACAACTGATGGTCCAGAATCACCACCGTTTAATATACCTTGTCTAGTGTCAAGGGATAGACTACCCTTAACATTTTTAGAGTTAGAAGAATGACATGAATAGCATTGTTTATTTAAAACTGGGCGAATATTCTTCTCAAAAAATTGTATACCATTTTCTTGCGATAACGCTGTACATGCTGATAGTGATAATATAATGGTAAGAATAAATCTTAACATATTAATCTAAAAAGTTTTTTAATTTCTCTTCGCTACTGAATCCCACTTGTCTTCTAATTTCTTCGCCGTCTGCTACTACAATAAATGTAGGAACTTTGTTTACATTATACTTTCTTCTCATTGGTATAGCTATGTCGAAGTTATATTGTACCACATCATAACTATCTACTATCCTTTTTAAATCCATGTTTACTTTCATTGCTTTTTTTGCTGCTTGACATGGACCACACCAACCAGCAGAAAAGATAATCAACTGAGGTCTAGATTTACTCATTAAAAATTCTATCCTTGAAGGGTCTCTACCAAATCCAAGTAACGCATAAGCTGATATATATATACCAATAGCAAGCGTAATACATAGTTTACTCATAGCTTATCTCCTTCCGTGTGTGACAAAGGCTACGATTATATACACTAAATAGCTCCAGCGGGAGTCGAACCCACATTGTCGGTTTAGAAGACCGATGTTCTATCCATTGAACTATAGAGCCTAGTATTTATTTGAATTTAAATACTTTTTGTTTATCTTCTTCCTCTTCTTTTGGTTTGTACTTATTCATAAACTTTTCATAACCAAGGAAGACTTCACTGGTAACTATTCCTAGTCCTGCAATGAGGGTTACAACAACACCGCAGAAAAACAGTGTAATATTGTCCATGATTATCCCTTATCGCAAGCAGGACAAAAATAAGTACCCAGCGTTAGAATGCTAGGAACCCACAGTCCTACAAAAATACCCTGCTGTTTGGCAACTTCCTGATCACCAAGAAACCAGAGGGAAACGCTCAAACCAAAACTCGCAAATGCTGCGACCAAAAAATAACTCTTGCTATTCATTATCAACCTTTCAAGTTAAAGTAAAATTAGTACGAATGTACTGTCCATGTTGTCTCATTAATATAATCAACTCCTAATTTTTTAGCAAATTCTTTGCCTTCATCTGTCATGACTGTCTCGAATAAGTCATACGACTCAAACATAATATATAGAACGTCAGTCATGATATCATATCCCGATTCTCTACAACTGTCAAATTGTCTTAAGCTCCATTCAGGCATATCTGACATATTAATTCCTGTATGAAGTCCAAAAGTTTCTAATATGAACCTATTACGTTCTTCATCACTTTCATATCCTTCTGTTATACTGATGGCATCAATAAAAACTTCAATAAATCCACTTTTATTTTTTACCATTATTTTAAATGATTCGTCATCAATTATTTTTTCTTGATAGAATACATTAGCAATAATTTCTCTAGTTGCTTTCTTTTTAATTGAGACTATATCAATAAAATTTTTAAGTTCAACGGCAACTGCGCTTTCTGTAAAAATATCACTACCCATTATCAATCTCCTATTCTAATAAGTCGTCATCAATTTCAATGTCGTCGTTAAATATCTCATCTGCAATTATAACATCTGCTAAATCGTTGTCAATAGCACTGTGTTTCACGGGATGAGTGTGATGTTTTTCTGTAATTAGGCTCATGAAAATACTTATAGAACCAAACATAAACAACAATCCAATGATAGTGCAAATAGCTTCACCCATTTTAATCTCCTAGTATGAATAGTATTGTTGCTTTGTCCATTGTATCGTTGGTACATAGGTTGTATGTAGTCTTGGAAACAATACGAAATAGTTTGGCCTTACTGGTTGTAAGACGTAATACGGAGTCCATTGGTAGTAAACTCTAGGTATTGGATAAGTTGTCAACGTCTGGATTGGTTGTGCTGGCACAACCACCTTCGGGTAAGGATATGGAACGCTTGAGTGAATCGGTTCCACGCATGGCTTCCAACCACCATGACCAAAACAAGTAGAAGCAAAAAGTGTAGCTGTTAAAAACAAAATATATTTCATATTATCTCCTTAGTAATAAACCCTTGACCATTCGCCTTGAATGTCACTTACGAAACCATCTGAACCGTCATATTCTGGACCAGTTATATACTCTTGTGGTACATTAATCTTATCACCAACTGAAAGACTTTGCAAGTGTTTTTCTTTAACTTCCTCCCATTCCTGTTTTCCGTATTTATTCCACCAAAGATATTGATAGTCATCATGTTTTAATTTCATATCCTTAGATAGTTTTTCCATGATAATACATAATCTTTTTTTAGACACTTGATCCATACTTGACTCCAATAAATCATTTATTGTAAGTTGTATGGATTCTATTGTCTCTAAAGATATCTGTTTCTTTTTTTGCTTAGACATTTATTAGTGATTCTCCCAATCTTTTTCGTTGTAAACCAAACAAGTATGTTTATCAGATTTATCAGTAGTGACTTCATAAATTTCACATGCATTTTCTTCTCCGGTTATTGCGTTGTGTGTAATAACTTTTGATTGCCAAATGTTTTGGTCTAAATTGTTTATATTGTTTGCTTTTTCGTGCAAAAAATTATATAGCTCAAGCCAAGTCATCTTTAGTTTCCTTTCGTTTAAAAATCATTCTATCCTTATCGTCGTCCCACCAACAGTCTAGTTTATCATCTGCTGCTTGTTTTGCAAGCTCAAATCCAGCAAGCCATTCAAAAATATCTTCACAGATTGTTTCGGCCTGTGTTCTTGTTAGCCATAGTTTGTTGCTTCCACGCCTCTTTGATGCGTGTTCTTGCACAATGCCTTTAATATTCTTTACAGATATGTATTTTTTTAAATCTGATTTTTTAAACCCTGCATCCTTTGCTACTTCTAATCCTATCATTTTTGCAAATTGATTCAAGTTCTCAATCTCATACATTTTATTCTCCTGTTTCAAAATTAAAATTAACACCGGGACATTTTTGTTTAAGCAGTTTTTGTAAGTAAGGTAAACAATTGTTTGGTTGATTATTTTTATATTTTCGACCTTCGTGAACCCCAATCTTTAAGAAATGTTTTGTAGAATCTATTTCGTCCATACCATGTAAATCTTTGTTAACAGATTTGTATTCAAAAGGATCAAAATCTTCTGGCAAGTAAAAATTTTCTAGATCATAAGAAGTTTTATTTAAGTATCTAAGCTTAACAATAGGATAGTTTGCCTTAGTTAAATACTGCTCTAAAAGTTTGTCGTCAAAATGTATGTTATACTTGTATTTTATATCACCTTCATATAAACATCCTAAGTTTTCATATTCCCATGTAGATGCAATTTCTATCAAATCAATAACATCTTCTTTATCTCTACAAATTCTAAGTTTTTTAGCTATAAAATCTTTTAATGTAATAATACCATCAGAACTGTAAGCCCTTAGAAAATCTGGATAGTGAAAAGCTCTTTCTCGACTAGACAAAAGACCATAAAGGTCATAGTTATTTTCTGTTATAAGCTTCTTAAAAGGTTTCAAGCTATTTACTAATACAAAACTATCATTAGTGACAATGCATTTATCAAATGATTTAGATACAAAATCAATATTCTTACGGAGGTATTCAAATAACTTTCCAGCGCATATGGTGTGATCGTTTTCGTAGTAATTATATTCTATAGTTACTTTATCTTCAAAACGTTTTAATTTATTTTCTAAGTAACCTAAATTAAATTCCAAAGAATTATTAATAACTACATGGTCACATATTTCTGTTATGTAATCCATATTATGTTCTATAGCTTGATACTTTAATTCATTGTTTGTATGACATTGCATTAAGCATATTGTTTTGTCCATATTATTAATTTCCTGCTGCGATTTTGTTACATTGGGTATGACCCCACGGAGAATCGAACTCCGGTTACGGGAATGAAAATCCCGTGTCCTAACCACTAGACGATGGGGCCAGTAATTATTCTACTTCAAATATCGTAAATTGTCAATCAGAATCTTTAATTTTTTTACTACCCATAGTGTTTTTAGGCACATATGGGCAGTTTTTACAACCACTACCACAGCAGACACCTCTGCTCAGTAAATATTCTTTACTTAATGGTTTAGTCAATAGTTTGCACTTCTCCACCTGCACGGGTAATGGCAGCAGCAAATGCTCTTAAATCTACATTATCATTTATAGTTCTAGTAGAACCGTCTGCATATACACAGTTCATTACGCCGGGATGCATACTGTATGCTTCACCATTATTAGTAACATTAAAAGGAATATTACCAGCACAATTTTTACACTTGTCTCCATTACTATCCATACCGTCTAACTTATATGGCCCAACGCTATCAGCCCAACCAATGCACTGGTTAGTATCACCTGTTGGCGATCTGCCATTGCTAGCTTTATAAGTATCAGGTCTACTTGCACACTCCGCAATCATAAGAGTGTTAGAAAATCCATCTCTAATATGAGCATCTCTAGTTACTGCGTCTTTAATTAAACATCCTTCGTTGCGATCCTTCGCCGCATAAGGATCACTAGCAGCGGGAAATATTTTGCTCTTGACTCCTGTGAAAGTTTCATAATCTGTATATCCAAGATTATTAGGATTCATACTAATAGCAGCACTATCATCATCTCTAGTAGGCCCATCTATACTAGCGTAACCACCAGCGGGAGGCAGTGCCGTTGGGCAGATGAATACAGATGGCTTAGTTGCTATCGCCGCAGTATTCTCCCACCAATGTTTATTAAAGTCATAACCAGTGTTACCTTGCTCTAAATTAGAAAGAACAAATGCTCTCCAGCTATGTTCTGTACCAGAACGATTACCAGTAGGAGATTTTCCAGCAGAATCTATAGTCCATGCAGCAGCAGGAAAGTATCTTTGTGCATCCATGTAGGTATGCATGGCGAGACCTTGCTGTTTTAGATTATTAGCACATGACATCCTTCGTGCAGCTTCTCTGGCTTGCTGAACAGCTGGAAGTAAAAGACCAACGAGAACGCCAATAATGGCAATCACAACAAGTAGCTCGATTAGTGTAAAAGCATTGCGCTTTGGGCTTGTGAACAGTTGTTTAAGTCTTTTAAACATAGTGTTTTCTTTCAATAGGGCAGGATAAAAGGTAAGAGACACACAACGTGCCTATAATACCATATTATACCCTATCGTCAAAAATACACCCCCCTGCATAGTGTTAGAATTACATTAAAGTTTCAATCAGGCATCTCTACTTTATGATAGCCTTCTTGAATTCTAAATTCATCTCTTAATCTGAAAGCCCTATCAGTATCTCTACTGTTTAAGCTACCATTTTCTAGATAATCTCTCATGTCTTCCTCGCTCCAAGGTATTCTAGCCTCGTCTTCATAATAGTATTCCCAAGGTTTCCACCTAATTCTTACATGATCTACTTTTACCTTGGTTTCCCCATTAGAGTCTGTATAACTATACTTGCACCAGTACCACTCTTCTGCTGCCATAGCTTCTTCTATAATTTTAAAGTCTTCAGGATAATTATTAAATGCCCATACTTTAAATTGGCCTTGATTGTAAAGCCACTGCATGACACCTTCATCCTCAAAATCTATAGGAAAGAAAGTATTATTGATTGATCTTTCTACAATAGGAAACTTCCATCCAACATATTCTGCATTGCATATAAAACCTACCGAGGCTCCTATGAATAGCAATAGGAACTGATAGAACAGAGTTCTCAGTATACATTTCATCTTTTTGCTCTTATCTGTGTGTGTAAATTTGCATATATAATCTTTTGTACTTATCATATTATACACCTTTATTCTTAAGAGTTAATGAGTCTGAGTCTATTCTTCTCTTGCAATCATCTTTATAGCATTCTTCACATAAATAAAATATACCGAAGCTATCTACTATGTATTTAGTGGCATCATTAATGCATGGACGGTCACAGATGTAGCCGCTCTCCCAATCTATAATCATCTTGTGCTGATTTTCACACTTCTTTTTTTCTATCATTTGATAAATACTTTCGTACTTGTTCCTTTGTTATTTCTTCTACTACATGTGTAATTTTTTTAACTTCTATAACAAGAATATCATCTGGTCCAGCTTTGTGTTCAGATAATTCTTTTTGCACTTTTTTTAAAAGTGTCTCAGGCACAATCTGTTTGTTAAGTCTAAAGTATAAAGTCATTGGATCTGTAATTTAATATTTTGTTTTATATCCCCACAATAATTCTGCTTCCCAATCTGTTTTGTCTGTAATTAAATCTAAAAGAACAAATGGCGGCTTATGTGTAGACTGAAAAACTTGTAAGCTATTTGGTATTCTTTCTAAGTTAAAGGTTTTACCTATGTCATACATCACATCGTCATAATTATTACATAGGTTTTCATAAGTTAAGTTAAAAGTATTCTTTTGCATATTTTTTAAAGTGTACATATATTTAAGCTTCATTGATCTTAACTCAAAAATATTCTTATATCTTTCATTAGTTTCATAATTTCTGTCCTCTATTATTTCTGTATGACCAAGCAAGGGTTCTTCTCTAAACATTGAAAACCATTCCTCAGTGAAAAACCCGTAAGCACCCAGTTCTTTCATATGTTCTACATGGTGGGGTTTTAAGTAAAAGGAATAACACCAATCAAAAATATTCCTTGAGATACAGAAAAAAATTGTGTCATTAGCATTTTTTATCTTTTCATCATTAAAACCCATCCAGTGTTTCCAGCCGTAATCCCAAGTTACACTCAAGTCAAAATTTTGCTCGATAGTTCCTTGTAAAAAATTTGTACCACTGTGGCGTTCACCTAATATAGTAAAATTCATTTGTTCTCATTCTGTTTATATTTCGTCCAAGAAAATAATCCGTTTAACCATTTTTTTCTCTTGCTACATCCACATTCTTTTAGCCCAAACCATTTTTTGAATCTGTCCTCTGTTATTCCAAACTTTTGTAGAGTTTTTTCTACCACATCTCCTAGACCTGTACGTTCTGCATTGGGTCCGTCTAAGTAAGCTTTAACATCTATGCCTTGTTTTTCTAAGTCTGCTATTACCTGATTTATTTCTTGCTTTACTTCATTATTTGTTGACATCTCTTCGACTCCTATTGTTTGGGTGCGACAAATAATAATACCTTGCTATACAATAAAATACACTCTTTATCTTGCCCCTCTAACGTAATAGCCTATTTCATCTGTTATGACATGAGATATTTCTTTTTCTTTTTGTAAATTATTGACAAAATAATAATCTTCCCAATGATGAGGTATGAATCTAGTATCAACAGGAGTTCTATAGCAAAAAGATATTCCTACACCACAAGGTACAAGACTGCCATCGCACTTAAAGGGTGGTATAATGTCATTTTTTTGACCAAGAATTCTTTTCATCCTAAAAACTACTAAGTCGTATTCACTATACTTATTAAACAACAGACTTACATAGTTTTCATCCAGCTCATCATCATCGTCTATAAAACCTATCCACTTATAGTCTAACATGAATTTATTCATTGCAACATTTCTAACATCCCCCGCACTGTTGTGACCTGTGCCAAGTTTTTTGTCAAGATTAATGCATGTTATTTTTTCTGAATCTTTAAATACAGGTTCATCAACTTTATCGTACACGATACATAAGTGCCATCTATCATCTGTTTGTTTTAACACAGATTCTACAGCTCTAGTGATAGTGGGCCTATTAATTGACGGCATTATGAATAATATTTTGTCTTGCATTGTCAAACTTCCAAGAAAAAATGTTTTTGATTAGTGTGAAAAACCTTGCATTTTAGTTGAGATTGTACTTCGTTTATATTCCTGTAAACTTGCAAATGTGCTTCATAAGGCATATTAATTGGTACGCTGCCTATAATATTATTACATACTTTCTTCAAAGATTCAATTACTAATTCAGGCTGTTCTAAATGTTCTAATACTTCAAATATAAAAACAATGTCAAATTGTTTGTCATTTGTATTTAAAAAGTCTTGTACGCTGTTGGTTATAATATCTACTTGTATATTAGTTTCTATCTTACCAGCAATATCTGTCCTGACGCTTGAGTAATCTACCCCAGTATAAGATTTTATGCCAAGATTTTCAAGCATTGGCAAAAGTCTACCATCGCCACATCCAATGTCCAATACGTTTAAATTATGTAAAGAATCAATGCGTGATTTTTTTATTAATGTTTCTATAACTGGTAGAGTTATAGAAGAATAATAACTTGGGTTAGAATTGTAATGTCCTAACAAACCTTCTTCTCTTTTATGGTTTTGTAGCATTGCTATGCACTTTCTTTATATTAATAGGGTTGATATCGCAAAACTCTAAAATATCTTTAACTGACTGATCGTTGTTCAATTCTTCTGTATTAATCTTCTTAAAATTTGTCATCTTGCGTGACAACAAGTCTGATTTTGTTCGATAATATTCCCAGTACATACTTAAACACTCTATTTTACTTGTATTATCGTATTTAGGAAACATACAAGACCAATAATCAGGATTCTCATGAGAAGACCATAAATTTTTCTTGGTTTTTATCATCCAGCTTTTTATATTATCTTCCTTGCTTCTTTCTAAACACAAAAATCTAACTTTATCTTTTAATATATCCTGTATAATATATACATACTCTAGATAAGCAGAACAAACATCCCCACAATAATTACTATTGTTTGATTTGTAACTTTCTACCCTATTAATTATATCTGATTTATTGCTAAGATCCCAATGAGGTAATGGGGTTTCTTCATGAGTAACCACACACCCTTGCATACTTAAAAGATTAGATAATGATAACGTACCACACCTTCCTGTTCCTAGACCAATAATAATCATTTATGTAACCTATGCAAAAAATTTCTCCGGTCTAAACCATTCTCCCACCCACAGGCGGGAACTGTAACAGCTTTGAAGTGAAAAATGAACGAATCTAAACAAACAACTGGTTTATGTTTTAATCTATTTTTTAAATCTTCCTCTTGGCCTACGTTTATCATGCTTGGATTAAATAAATGCTCTTTATCATATTCACTATGAATTATATCTCTGTTTACGCCGAAACAGAAACCATTAAAAATGGACATTGCTTTTACACTGTGATTTTTTAACCTATCTGTAATTTCCCAATGTCTCAACTCTAAAGATGATATGTCAGACAAATCACGATAATACAAGCCTATGTCTTGATGTTTTGAGTTATGACCAGCACCACGCTTGCTGCTCATTGGGCAACAAAGTGTATGATTATCTAGATGTTTTATTAGGTTAGATAGAGACACCTTGTTGAAGATCACATCATTGTTTGATATAATAAGTTTTTTATATTTATCTTTAAATATTCTGTAACCAATATTCCAGCTATCAGTTAGCCCCCTTCCTACGTCTTTCGTTATAAAATTAATATTGTTTGATTTAAAGAATTCCAGTGTATCTTCATTACTATGATCGTCTACAAATACAGTATCTAAATTTTCAATATCAGGTATTGAAAGGAAGCATTTCTTTGTATATTCTAACTGATTGAAAGTAGAAATTAATAATAATGTCTTATTCATATTGTTGTTCTAACACATAATCCTCTATTTGATTTGTATTCATTTTACTCCAATAGTCAGAGTTATATTTAACTAATGCTGAATTTCCTGCTAATTTTTTGTTTTTAATTTTATTATACCATTTTTTGGCTTGAATTGAGTAATGGTTGATAGCTAAGTCCATTTGTTCTATATGACTCTCACTAAACATTTGGATTTGATGTACTACTTCGTGCCTTCTACTAAATTTGCCTACACTATGTAATTCTACCACTTTATTGAAAGTGTCAGTGTTGAACACGGTTTTGAATTGCCTAAGTGCTACAAAGATATGTTTAAGACTGTTGTAGTCTGCTCTTTTGGTAAAAGATTTTACTGCCGACTTTGGAGTATCTAGCAAGCCGTTGGAACCAAAATTTATCCAAGGAACTGAGTAGGCATTATATTCAGAATTATTTAGTATATCTATAATACTGTTGTTTTTTCTTGAGTACAAAAATTCATCCATATCTAAGAAAGCGAACCACTGACTGTTCTTTACGTGTGGTGTGATTTTTTGATTATATTGTTTTATTTGAGCCAATTTTTCTGGTTTATGTTTTGAGTTAAACAGAGTTACTTTCTTCTCATTTATATAGCTTGACAATATATCCATGTAATTATCATTACTTAAGTGGTTTATCATATATATATGATCTGCACCTATACGTAGATAATGCTTAACCCACTCGTCCATAATGTGGGCTTCATTCTTAAACATCACCCCTATAGATAAATTGTAGTTTTTTTGCATTTTATTATTCTTTTGTGGGTTTTCTACCCTTTTCGATTATTCTTTTTGTTCTTACTGTGGGTATCTTTCCCTATTAATTCCTAAGTTAGCTTTATTACAGGGTATACGAGTTACACCACGATAACACTATAAATACAGATATAGTACATATATACATACTACATACAGTACATTGAATGATACCACAATTTTTCATAGTTAAATATTTGATTTGAAAGTCGTGTAGGGACACAATAAAATATAATTATAATAGATTGATTATGTACTTAGATAGGTATATGTATAGGTACTAGGATACGTATTCTAATGCATACTCTACTATAGAGATATATTCATTCACCTGTGCAGGAGTCATCTCAATACCCAGACATGCCTGTTTATTCCTAAATATAAGTCTATCAGTGTGATTCATCATAGTTATTTCAACTAAATCAAGAAAAGCCTCGTCAGACTTATCAGCTTCTTGTATTAGATCTAGTAGAGTTAAATATCCCTGATTATCTTTATATTTCTCTTTAAACCTTTTTGACATAAACTCATAGAACGATTTTTTAGTGGGACGTTTCATGAAAATACCTCCATTCCATTTGGGCATTATTATATAAAATAGTGTGTGTAAATCTTTAAACTTGGGCGTTTTTAATCATAATTTTATAAGGAGAGTTATATAGCATAGAAGATACCTTAGATTGTCCAGTAGACATATCAAAGAATGTATATCCCTTTTTACCATATGCACCAAATCCCTTATCTAACAATGTTACAACTTTATATACACCCTTATCAGTGGTATAGTCCTTACTGCCGTCGCTGTTCAGCCAGTAAGACCCTGACCTCCCATTGTAATGCACCTCTTGCCCCGGCTTTAGCTCTCGCCAATCAGTGACCTCCACAAGCCCCTTACGCTTCGCTTTGCTGCGAATACGTTTCATACGTACTGCTGGGTCTGTGCGAACCTCAAAGGGCGCATCGCAATGCTTACACACCTTAGCTCTAGCGCCACATGTCTGACCACACTCTTTACAAAGTTTTTGTCCACGTTTAATCTTCATCATTATCCTCCAGTTCAAACATTTTATTATAACAGTCATCACAGGTTTTTGACAGTATAAGTTCTCTCTCTCCAGCTGTCAAGTAAGGTAAAGCATCTTGAATATATTCTTCATGCCTCATATACTTATTGAAGTCTTCCTTATTTACATTAATTATAAATAAATGACCACAATTATTGCATATTAGATCTAAATTATAATCTCTCATTTTCACTGACTCCCACATTCCCCGCGACTTTAATAGATAGGATAGGACTACGCTAATATAGTTACTTTATCTTTATCTAATTTACAAAAATAGGAACTATGTATATATTGTTTATATCCAGTAAGATCTTCTACTTCTTCCTTTACATATACATTTACCCTATAACGATTATCATATACATTCATGCCTTTACACATATGAAAATTCTCAGGCTTTCCTACCTGATCTAATACTTCTTTACATACATATGGATTTTCTTTAATTGCTTTATCATTCTGCATAATTAATCTCCTTATTTTCGCTGACTACCACATCACCCGCGATGCTTTTGGTTTGGATTGGACTAAGACACTGCTATGCTATTGTACTATAATATCGTCGTTTGTCAAGAAAAAACTTTAGCCCAAATTTCGCTGACTCTCATAGCGCTGGCGATGTTATTATATAGGATAAGACATATACCTCCATAGGTATCATCTATACATACACCATACTACCATTATACCATATACCCTACTAACCATCAAGAAAACTACTTATCTATCCTAATTATATTACCTATATTAATAATAGCCTGCCCCGTTTTTGCTAAGTCCTTTGTGGGTAACGACTTACGAGTGATAAAAGCAAGGGGCAGCGGAGAGAAAAAGAGTATAAAATCTCCGCTACCCCTGCCACCCACTATGCCGTTAGGGAAAAGGTCTTGTCGAAGTCCTTGTCCGTCATACTTTGGGCCTTAGCTTGCAGATTGTGCCACTTGCTCGCGGTCATCTGCATCAGCTTCCCGCCGATGGTATCGACGTTCACCCATGTTTGACTATCGAAATTCTGTCCTGCACGGGTCAGTGAGTTGATCACTCCGAATAGGTTGTGA
>Ga0181410_1000305_pt1 | contig 21940 bp, 19 predicted proteins | sample 33SPOviralmetaG_FD_130112 | JGI IMG/M metagenome (GOLD analysis project Ga0181410, IMG submission 130112) | Marine viral communities from the oligotrophic San Pedro Time Series (SPOT) site, San Pedro Channel, CA, USA - 33 SPOT_SRF_2012-06-20 | ecosystem: Environmental > Aquatic > Marine > Strait...
AATCAGGTAACTCTCTTTTCTTTGATGGAATAAAACTGTGTACATTCTCTTTAAACTGTGATAATATATGACTATCAGGATCAATAGGACTAAAGTCGTGAAAGGCTCCGGTTACTTTCTTTGGTCCAGCAATAATATCAAAACCGTAAATCGGTGCAGGATCGTTAACATGTGGATAGACGCACAAATGCATCATCCATAGTTTTCGGTCTTCTCGTGCATCAATAATATCTAAGTCTGCTCTACGCCAAATGTCAGGAGAATAATATGTAGTTGCAGGCCAGGGAAAATCGTGGGTGTGTTTAGTAGTAGAAAGAGATTCTAAAAGCTCTTTCATTTTTTCACTAGTGTCTATAAGTTTTTCAAAGATCAAAACGATTCTCTAAATCGTTAAATAAATTAATTGCATACTTAAATCCATGGATAGCTTCATCAGCCATTTCATTTGTTAGTAAACTTCTCATTATGCTAATCAATTCTGACTTATTTTCAAAATTAAAATATTCAGTCCAGCACTCTTCGTCTAGATCTGGAAGAGACTCTTGGTCTCTATATTCCCAAGAGGAATCTTCGTCCGGACGAGGGGCTTTTTTAGCAATAATTTGCCCACCGTACATGTCACCGAAATGTCTTACATACATATGTGCTAGTATTTGTTCTCTGGTACAAGACTCTAAATACTCAACATATTCATGTGTAGTTGGCTCATATTCATTTTCGTAGGGAAACCAACCTCTATCCAGTGTAAGTGGCCATATTCTTTGAATATCCCTGAGTTTGGGATGATCTTTAAATATTCCTAATCTATCAGCTTTTGTTTCTAAAACAGAATATATATAGAGTAAGTTATATAAGTATTGGCCGTATTGTTTGCACGTCATATCTCCTGATACTAGCAATTGAGACCATTTGGTTTGTTCGGCTTTTTTGTGAATTGAATCAGTCAATTTTTTAAGTGACATAAATAACTCCATGATGACAATAAAATGATATTTATACAATGATTAATGTAATAGGTGACATAATAATAGATGAGTATTGGTACGGTGATACCAAAAGAGTTTCGCCTGAAGCCCCTGTACCAATAGTAGATCTTACCAGAAAAAAGATTTCTCTTGGTGGTGCTGGTAATGTATATATGAATATCAGATCACTAACATCTGATGTTGTATTACATGGTTATTATGACGAATCACACGAATATATATTTAATGAGTTACAAGCAACTGGTAATCTAATGACTACCAGTCAAATGCCACATAAATTAAGAATCTTTTCTGGCTCCCATTATATGTCAAGGGTCGATGCCGAAAAAAGAATAGAAGAAAATGATGTACAAGATAAATTTTTTGTACCAAACATATATGATGTAGTTATATTATCAGACTACAATAAAGGAACAGTTAAAGATCCACAGGCGATCATTAAGAAATCTAAAAGGACAATTGTAGACCCAAAGGTCTCACTAGACAAATATAAAGGCGCTTTCATACTAAAGCCAAATCTTAAGGAATTTGAAGATTATATCGGAAGAAAAACGACCGGTAAGTCTTTAATGACAGAAGCTCAACGATTGAGACATGAATTGGAGATAGACCATTTCATTGTTACATTAGGGCCAGAAGGAGTTCTATACGTTGGGGATTCTATTGAACACTACGAAGCAACTGCGCAAGAAGTGTTTGATGTAACTGGAGGGGGAGATACCTTCACTGCCGCACTCGCATACGGGATATATAATAACTTAGAAGTACAAGATGCTGTTATAATAGCAAACAAAATGGCTGGTCTAGCCGTGAGTACGACTGGAACTTATGTAATAAATCCTAAAGATTTTAATAAAGCTATGGAAGAAATTTATGAATATATTAATAACCGGACACCGAGGATTTATCGGGAAGAACTTATGGCTCTACTTTAAGTCTAAAGGCCATAATGTTCAAGGTTGGGAATGGGGTGACACACCTGAATTTCTATTGCCACAAGACTTAGACTTAGTAATACACTGCGGAGCTATTAGTAGTACTACTGAATATAACGCAGAAAAACTCATGAAAAAGAATTATGAGTTTACTACTGATTTAATTGTGCAATGCTTAGAACGTAATATTGATTTACAATATGCATCATCTGCTTCTGTCTATGGTGACGGTAAAACATTCAGGGAGACTGATGATTGTCGACCGATGAATGGATATGCATGGTCTAAATATCTTATTGACAGATTTGTATTAGAATCTATCTCAATGCCTTTACCAATCAATATTCAAGGGTTTAGGTATTTCAATGTCTATGGTCCTTGGGAAGCTCAAAAAGGAAATCAAGCTTCGCCTATTCATAAGTTTAGTAAGCAAGCTATAGTAGACGGATCTATCATGCTATTTGAAGAATCGGAAAACTTTCTTAGGGACTTTGTCTATGTAGATGATGTCTGTAAAATTCACGAACAAATGATGTCTACTGATGTATCAGGTATCTTTAATGTTGGAACTGGTCGCGCAGTTTCTTTTCAAACAATTGCTGAAGTAATCGCAGAAAAACATAAAGCAACTATTAACAATATTCCAATGCCATATGCTTTACGAAGTTCTTATCAAGAGTTTACTCAAGCTAATACAGAAAAGCTTTTACAATACGTAGATATTGAGTGGACTAAAGTAGAGGATTATATCAAAAATGTATAATATGTGGGGTGAACAAGATGTAAAAGAAAACCAAGAAGGTTCATCTCCAGACATGTCTTTAACAAGACAACAGTTAAATGAAAAATATAAAAAACCTCTAATCGCAATAGACCGAGATGGCGTTATAAATGAATGCGGTAATATAAAACATCCAGATCAATTTATTCCTATAGAAGGATCAATACGAGCAATTTCAATTATCAGAGCAAAGGGTTATAAGGTAGCTGTTATTTTTGATCAACCGGGAATTAATAGAAACGAATTAACATTAGATAATGTTGAGTCGGTAAATCAAAAAATGATAGAATTGTTTGGCCAAGCTGGCTGCCCTAGTATCGATGGTACGCTATATAATACTTCTGATATGAAAGAAGACATATATGCCAAGCCAAATACCGGAATGTTTAAGCGTTTAAGAGATGAATTTAAAGTTCCAATAAAAGGCGGATATTATGTTGGTGATAGATTAATTGATGCAAAGATGGCAGAAAAAGCAAAACTAAAACCGATACTAGTAAAAACTGGTAAATATGCAGATGATCAAAAAAGAATAAACAGTTTTTCAAATAGATCTCTAAAAAAGAAAACTCGAATATTTGAAAACTTACTTGAGTTTGCTAATTCACTTCCATAAAAAAAGGCGGCCGAGAGCCGCCTTAGTTATTTGAGGTGCTTATTATTCGTTAGGAACTTTGATTAGCTTCCCATGTTCAGGAAGATACAAATACTCAATATCAGATTCTACAAGTGTTGTAATAGCATCATCAATTGTCTCAACGAGTGGGTCTCCGCCCAAGTTAAAACTGGTATTAAATACAATAGGAACACCAGTCTTTTCTTTAAACGCTTTAATTAGTCTATGGTACAGAGGATTTTGCTCTTCTGTGACAGTTTGAATTCTACACGTACCATCTATATGGATAATAGAAGGAATCTTTTCTTCTACACCAGGTTGACAATTTACAGCATACATCATATGTGGAGTTTCATTCATACCACGAAGATCAAACCACTCATGAACATCTTCAGCCAGAATAGATCCAGCAAACGGCCTAAAATACTCACGATTCTTAACTAGGTTAACATAGTCTTTACCATCTTCAAAGGTTGGATCAAAAAGAATAGATCTATTACCCAAAGCCCGCGGGCCGTTTTCTGACCTACCTTGGTAAAACGTTACGATGTTTTTATCTGTCATTAGATTTACAACATCTAGATCTGTAGCATCAGAAATTTCAGCATTTTCGTACTTATTTACGGTAGATTCAATGTCGTTTAATGTATATTGATAGTCTGGTCCAAGATAAAGAGTTGTTAGATCTCTGTTAGTCTCATCTTCTGTTCTTCCATGCCAATACATAAGAGCTGCGCCCATTGCTGTACCTGCATCATTTGAAATAGGTTCAACGTAGATATCAATATCATCGTCTTTAAATTCTTCAAGATATTGATAGTTGGCAACACAATTTAATCCATACCCACCAGAAATAACAACATTACGTTCACCTGTAATATCGACTGCTTTACGGATTAGTTTAATCATTTCTTGCTCTGATTCTTTTTGAATGGCATACGCCATGTCGCGTCGAATCTGTAGTTTTGTCATATCTCCATCTACTGCATCCCACTCTTCTTGAGTAGGTTGTAAATCAGGATAGAATTGATCATTAACAAACGCCCCATTAGGAACATTAGGAATAAAGAAATTGCGATTAAAAGATCCTGGAGAATATGCCGCACTATCGTAAAGGTTTGGGATTTTTGAATTGCTATTACCATACGGAAACAATCCCATTGTTTTACCAGCCTCAATTGGAGCCCAACCGCAATATGTTGTTACCGCTTCATACGCCTTCGTGATTCCACCACGATCAGAAATCATAGCTTCGTATTCGCCTTCTTCACCAAATAAGTCACCCGGCATTTTAATATTACCAGCTCCTGTAATTGGATCTCTGCAACCTAGATGTTTATATTTGGTACTAAAATTAGAAGGATACGAACAATTAATAATCGTTTCATATTCCCAAAACCCTAACGCGTTATTAGGATTGTTTGGATCTCCTAATGGTATAACAGATCCTGCGCCATCTGCAATTACAGCTACGGCTGTATCAAACGGAGATCGGTAGAATGCTGCCGCCGCGTGCAGCTTGTGATGCATTATTGAAAGATCAATAACTTGCGGATGTCTATTACCTTCATAACCTCGATCAATTAATCCTAACTTACGCGCTAGTCCGGTGTAAACATCATCAGCAGAAAAATCTATTTTACCAGCAGTTTGTTCTAATGATTGTGTATGAGCAATAACAAGATAGTCTAACTTATCAGTGTAATCTAAGATTTTTACCATTGCGGCAAATGGACCGCCATCATACTTACGACGAGACAGTCGCTCTTCTTCAATAGAAAGAACTATCTCTCCATTCTTAAGCAAACACACACTAGAGTTATGACCTCTAGCTAGGCCAGCAATCCAAATATCATTTTCCATTCTTTGCACCTTTATTCATAACAATTTCTAACTCTTTTATGATTTCATCTATAGCTTTATCAGACATTGTCATTAAACCATCATGCTGTCTTCCTACTTCCTCATCCATTGTTAATCGAATTGGATCGTATCTGCGTCTACCTTCACCGACGTCTAACACTTGAAAGATTTCGTTATCTGGATAGCTTACATTAACTGGGCATGTAGATCCCAAGACAGCTACGCTAGGTACTTTTAAAGCATAAGCAAAATGCTGGCCAACAGAATCACAACCTAAGAATCCATCTGATGCTTTGATAATACCAGCCCAATTGCGTAAAGGAGCTCCTTCTGGCTGGGCTACTGGATCAGTACAACCCATTTCTGCCCAGTTAATCTGAAAATCTGCCATTACAACAACAGCATATTTTCTCTGAAGTTTTTTAATAATTTTTAATGAATCATGCTGAGAAAACGAACGACCGCCTAGATCAACTAATTGTTTTCCCATTGGCTGAGTACCACGCCCAAATGGCTGGAAAACGACAGTTTTAGATTTACTGGTTTTTTCCTTTACTTCTTCAATTACGCCCATTCCACTAATGACTTCTTCTGAAGACATTTTAAGATATGGATCAGGAAGTTCTCTCAATCCCTTATTATTAATTTGAATATCAAACGCTTGAGCAAGACTTGCTTGCTGGTTGTAATACTCCCAAACCCTATAAGGTTCAGTTGTTACAATGTTTCTTTCTTTTATCTTATCTTCAAACAATCCTTTATGCCAATTATCATAGGCACGTTTATGTAAAGTTGGATGTCCTTTGTACATATCCATACCGCCTTCACAAACAATGATAAAATCATCGTCTGGGTTTTCTTCTTGATATTTTTCGAAAGCTGGTATTGAGCAGAGATGTCTTCCCGCTCCTCCGTTCGTATAGAACGCTGTTGATCTTGTCATTTTAGCACCTCACATGTCACAAGATTAATAATGAATTAATATTATACGATTATATATAATGGTCGTTAACGGCGCGAAATGAGCCGTTAACTTTTATATTATGCCGAATCTTCAGTATAAACAGCAGGAGCCTCGTAGTCAGGAGCTCGTGTAAACGATACCTGATGTGCTTTTAAATTATTCGATTGATACAAATTAATTTTAGCTTCAGCTTCAGCTTTATAGTTCACCCATTGCTGTCTTAAATCAGTATCAATTGAATCGGCTGCATCAATAGCTGCTATTTGTTCATCGGACTTTGCTATAATACTTTCTACCTGTTGGCCAATCATTCCCCAGTTAGACCACGGCTGGTGCCATTGCATCGTGCCGAATGTCCTTGTATTAGGATCATACTGCATCGTCGACGCCTCGAACGCTTTCCATGGAAGAGGCGGCCACGGATATTTAAATACATGATCATCACCGCCATCTGGTAGATTAATTGTTTTATGTGGAAAAGCAGCAGAATCTTGATCGCTCGAATCTAAACTTAAATTTCCCCACAATATTGCAGTTTCTACTGGATAATCATAGTGAGATATGATAATAGTATTATCTCCTGCCTGGTTTGCAAATTCTTCAAAACTTGCTTCCGACGCACCTGTGACTATGTTCGTCGTTTTGTTTGTCGTTAACTCCAGATACTGCGGACCTCTATATGTAAAAGATGCAGAAGAATCGTTTACATTTGTCTGCTCCACATAATCATCTGGGATTTTATAAGTAAATGTGTTTTTAATTCTACTCATTTTTACACTTTCTATTTCTATTTGTAAATAACTCTAATAGCATTAGGACCTCCAGGACCCCCACAGCAGGTACTACCGCCTTCTGTAGTCGCAGATAATCCCCCTGCGCCCCACTTATGAACCTTATTCCAACATGCGGCACCCATATATGGCGTTTTAGTATTTATACTTCTATTCATTCTAGTGCTTGTTGGACCTGCGGTTGTTGCACAATGTAATTGTTTTGCCCAACCGCCTTGAAGGGTAGGAGCCCAACCATATGCAAAGTCTGGCTGATATCCTGGGAATGCTACAAAGTGTTTTATCCCACACCAATCAGAGCTCCCATTACAACTGTTACAACAACTGGACTGAACGTATCCTTGTAAACCTCTAGCACCATAATCAGCACCATAATAACAAGCCCTGTGATAACGATTATTATCGCTATCTTCTGTACTTCCAACAAGATCACAGATATATATGTTTTGAAAACACTTAAAATACCCCGTTGTTCCGTCTGAACGTAATTGATATTGTTTAGTAGTCCACCCTTGACCTATCACAGCGCCAGGATTGCCACCCTCAGCACAGAAATTAGTTAAACCATTTCCAATGACATAAGTCTTAGGTCCTCTTTTACCATGATTAATAGATGTGGCTGTACAATTCGAGTTAGTCGGCTGAACACAGTCCCAAGTGGTTTGTGATCCAAAATCGATCTGATCACCTAAGCATAATGTATATTGATCACCGGCACTAACGTCAATTTCCTTTACGGCAAATGCGCCAGATCCTGCGGGAACTCCTTGTTGGCAATGATAGCTACCAGCACCCCATCCGCCAGAACCCCATATTTGGAATTGTGCCTTAGTTATTCCTGCAGGAACAGTCCAAACATAACGAGGTATATCAGAATCGTAACCGGTAGGATTATAACAGTTTCCGCCTTGACACATACAATAACCTGGCCAGACAGAACTGCGACCAATGTTACTCAGTCCTCCAAATAAAAACGATGATCCTTCTGTTTCGGCCGGGTACGTTGACCCAGGATCTCCTTCATGAAGGAAGAATGATTTCAAATTTTTTACCATTAGTTATTCCTATCCAAACCCGTTATCTCTTTGATCGGGATCTTTATAGCGAAAGTATCCCCAACCTGGAGTTCCATATCCGCCACACTCACAATTACCAGCGCAGCCTGAAGCAGCCGCAAAAGCTCTGCCCGATGTTCTCATATGTGACGCATCATTACTTCCAGCACCAGCATCTATCCAAAACTCACATGTAACTGATACACCGTTGTGTTGCTGTTCACAACCCCAGCTGCTTTTTATGATGTGGTTTCCAACATGATACGGCTGTGATACGTTTGGACCTGATGACATAGAAGCAACGCCACAACGACCATCGGCACAGCATTGACCTTTATACATATTAAATCCTGCATTACCACAAGAAGTGCAGTAATTACAATCCCATCCAACTAATGTTGGACATGCTTTTCTTTGACACCCTGTTAGACAACATAGATCTACGCAGTTTGCACCAGAGCATGTAATTGAATTCCAACAAGTATTGCCTCGCGAGGCAAAGTCGCTACTGTTTTGATACCCAAAAAAGCAACTAGTGGTTGAAGCTCCATTGCGCGCAGCACCACATATACATTGATAGCTTTCACCGCTAACCCTATTACAATGATGCATTGATGACAGACAAGATTCATGACCAGTGGGAGTAGAACACACGCATCCACCGGCGCCTGTGCAAATTCCGACAAATTCGTCACATCGAGCTAGGCCGGAATTTGCATGGCAACAAACGCTATACCGATTGCCAACGCCACTATATCCAGGGTCACCTTGCATACAACAGCAGAATGCAGCACCGCCTTCGCCACCTCCGTGCATATAAGCAATCATATCGCACATAGTGGTTTTTAAACAAACTCTAGCCATGGCTTTGCCGTAGGCTTCATCACGGCTTCCGTCGTGATCACCGCCAAACTGTTCTCCGCCGAAGAAAACCTCAAATCCATCAAGTGCTTTTTGTGGAATCGATACCCCAGGCATAAATGTTGTTAAATTTTTAGCCATTAGTCTTCTCTCCAGAAAGTAATTCTTACTCGTCCCGGTGTGTTTACATCGCCGCAAACAGTGCTGCCGCATGTATGATATCCGGGGTTGCCTTGTCCGTAATTGTAATGCGCTGAATAAAATTGGGATCCCAGTCCATACATTGAATTAATATGACACCTCGCCGTTTGGTGACTACAACATACGTTACCACCATGACCAAAGGCAACCATCGGATATAACAGATGACCACCTTTTGTATCTATAGTACCTCCTGGGTACGGAACCCACTGAACATAGCTTAACGGATTATCTGCAGGAGCTCCTGGTTTCTTTTCAAACCATCCAAGCTTTCCTGTGGCTCCACCATCAGCACCATAGTATTTAGATTCTGCACCACAACCGTAGTGACTATCAACTGACCAATATTTAACCCTATCACTATCAAAATAAGTTGAATTAAAGTTGCAGCAATTGTTTGTCGACCCTCTTCCCGGCTCAGCACAAAAATTAGATAATCCTGTTCCAGTAACAGAAGTGCCAAATCTTTCATTACAAAAACATTCACTATTTCTTGTAGTATTACTTCCTCCTGAACTTGCGAGGCAGCACCAACCGTATCCAACATGAACATTGTAACACTGCCCTGCAGTTACATTAATTGTTTTATAAGCATAAGCTCCAGCACCAGAAGGAGGTGATATGCCACAATCGTTTATCCCGGCTTGCAAGCCGCCACCTCCCCAAATTTCGAATTTTGCTCTGTTTGGTTCTCCTTGTGTAATTGGATCACCACCTTGGTCTGACCTTACAGTCACGTTTGGTACGCACCAAATTCCACAAGTCCGGCAATATGCACACATTTCTGCGCCAAAACCTCTCAGTTGACCCAATGACCCAGTTCCATACATTTCCCAGATGTTTGCTGAACAAACAACCTCGGCTGGACCATTTGGAGTCCCAGCTGGGACAATGCCTTTTACAAATGTTGCTAAATTTTTTGCCATCAATTATTTCCTAACAATAACTTATCCAAATTGCCGATGGTCCGCCACGACCGCCACATGAATTTTGCCCATCAGCGGAGGATGATGAAACGCCACCGGTGCCACGCATGTGGACGGCGTTTGCTCCAACTCCGCCCCCTAAACGACCACTAACAACACAACTACCGATTGTTGCAAGACCACAACAGTAACAGCACCATTGATAGGAAACTTCAATGACGCCACCACGGCCTCCACGGTTTGGCTTATCCCAATAACCTCCAGGATATGGCACACCCCATCTAATACCGCAAGCATGATCATTGGCACTAAGGTTACAACAACTTGTTTTCATGTATCCTCTAGTACCTCTAACTCCACCGTCTGCTCCGTAATAGCATGCACACCGCATAACATCGTTATCACTATCTAGTGTTCTAATGGATGAGCCACCTGTAAATAATTCACATGTTGTCCAACAATAGCAACAACAGGTACGTCCACAACTACCGCCTTCTGGCTCTCTGCCATGCATATGATAAGCCGGACAAAAAGCTGTAACTCCTGGGTTACCACCTTCAGCACAGAAATTAGTTAAGCCGTTTCCGCTAACCCATGCCGTTGGTCCCTTATATCCTGTTTGTTTAGCTAAACAAGCTTGGCCGGTTTGGCATCTCTGCGTACAACAGTATTCGCTATAATCTCCTAAGCATAGTACATATCTATCTCCCGGAGTGACTGAAATTTCCTTATGTGCATATGCACCAGATCCTCCTGACACACCTTGCATACAACAATTGCTCCCAGCGCCACCACCGCCAGCACCCCAAAGTTCAAATTTAGCTAAAGACATACCAGCAGGAACAGTCCATATTTGTTTAGTAACATCGTCATAATTAGCGCCAAAATATGATGTCCAATCGCCACGATGTACAGTCGTTGGTGGTTCATAAGCATGTAAGTATCGCTTACGCATATCGTCGTATGATGCTACACCCTGAGAAGGTTTTACAGAGGTTAGTATTTCAGTTAGAATCTTAGCCATTATTAACCCTTACCCGGTGATTTCTGAATTTAATGTATAATAAAACGAAACAAATATTCCACCGCCGTCACCGCCACCGCAATAGCAGTTGCCTCCATTAGCAGAAGCTGCATTGCCACCTACTCCAGCAACACATACTGAATTATAATTACTTGGTGGTCCGTGTGAACCGTGAGATCCAAACCAGGTACAAGCCCAGCATGAAGATAACCAACCGCCGAGACAATTTTCTCCTCCAAAGGACTGTGACATATAATGTTCTTTTTTACCGTTCGCTACTGCAGGAGCATTTTTAAACTGGATTATCTTACAAACTTGGCCACCACCATTGTTGTTGTTACACTTACTTGTAGTAATAAAGCCGTTAACCGATGGAAACATAGTCACCTCAGAATCTAACCAAAACTGAGATGCTGGTATTGCCCCGGCTTGCTCAAAACACCCCTTACACGTATATAGGCCATTCGCTGAATTTGTAGGTGTGGTTTGATCCCTGCACTTATCACTCTGATAACACACATGAAAGCAACAGCCCTGCATCGGCGTGTTACATACGGAACATGCGCAATGTCCTCCCATCAGGATAATACATCCTGCAGATCTTTTCGGATCTTTAACCCATATACGGCAAGAGTCTTCGCCGGCAGACTGTGGTCTACAGCATCCTCCAGCATATTGGTGCCAACAAAAGGCATTATCTTTACCATACACAGGTGATACTTTAAAGAATGCATATGCGCCAGACGATGCAGGAGTTCCTAGCATACAACAGCAAGATCCTCCAGTACTACCACCTGCTCCGAATATCTTTATGTCGACATCGCCTGCATAACTATGATTTTCCTGCCAACACATTCTTGCGCAGCCGTTACCATAGTTTGTACCTCGGCTGTCGCCAGGATTATGACTTGATGTCCACAAAAATTCACATTTGTCGATCATCTCGCTTGGTCCACTCATTCCGGGACTAAAATCTGCTATATTTTTTGCCATGTTAATCCCTACTTATAAGTTATCCGTACTAAGCCGCCCTGGTTAATCCATGCGCAGTTTGAATTCCCACCACAAGAAATTGTAGGAGCGTTACCTGCCCCGGCTTTAAATGCTCCCCAACAAACATTATTTCCATATTCAAAAGTACTACTAAAGCTGCCGTTTCCTGAGCATCCTGATTGGTGACAACACATATATCCTATTGTACGACCTGGTTTTTGAGTTATTAGTCCACCAGGGTATGGAATAGCCATCCTCCAAGTACAATACTCTCCAGTACTTGCTGGATTACCCTGATTTGATGTAAACGTATATCCGTTATATCCTCTTTCTCCTCCATCAGCACCGTAATAACATGCTTGAGGAGCATTTTCCGAATCGTTCCATAAAAAAGTAGTGTCACTATCTACATTACCAACACCTGTTGTTGCATAATCACTACAAACTATATAACAAGAGTCTTGGCCTTTGTTAGCGCAAAAGTTAGTTAATCCAGTTCCAGTGACCCAGGTGTTAAAATATTGACAACAATCAAACCCTTGATCAATTCTATGTTGGTTCGGACATCGGCAGGAAGTTGCGCACCACATTATACCAGCATATACCGTATAACAATCTCCTGCAGTGACAGGTATTGTTTTATAAGCATATGCTCCAGCACTGGAAGGAGCTGAAATACCGCAACAAGCCGCACTTCCTCCAGGTTGACCACCCGCACCCCAAAGTTCAAAACGAGCGCTTGTAACGCCAACAGGAACGCACCAAGCTATTTGCGTATCATCCGATGAACTACCACACGCGTACTGATTGCAGCGTTCGTTAAAATATTCCCAGACGCCTGCACTTCTGTCTACTCCGCCAGCGAGTCCGATCCCTGTAACGAATGATGTTAAATTTTTTGCCATGCTGCTTTCCTGAATTATATACTATTTATAATTAATATTACCCTTGTACTACGAATTGCCATCCGTAAGTATCACCAGACCAAATAACTTGCACAGCAATACCTTGAGTATTTACTAAGATGTCGCTATCTTGACCAAGAATTTTTTCACCAGATGCCGGTGAAATTGTCAATGCGTTTGCTGCAAAATTTTGTGCAAGGTCTACAAAAGTGACTTTACCATCACCTGGAACATTACCTGCCACTGAAGGTAGAGTTGCAGTAACTGCGGCTGAAGTTGTATTTACAAAGTGGCCACCATAACTATCCGCGTTGAAATCAATTGCGTCAGTTGACCAAGTAGTTGATTGTTCGATACCATTTGCTGCTTTAGTAAGATACGCCAATTGCTCTGGTGTTGCAGAAGTAATAGACGTATTGATCTTATCAAGAAGAGCATTTCTGACTGTATCAATGCTTGCCATTTTTTAATTTCCTTTTCTGTGGTTATCTCTATTTATTTAAGATTTTTACCATCGTTTTTGTTTAAGTCTTTAATATCAAATCCCATGAATAACTCTGTGGCTAATGCACCGGACTTAGCGTTTGTTGGTAGAGACAGTGACGAAGCTCCTTCTAATTTAGCTTCAACAAATGTTCTAACTGCTTGTTCTGTAGGTACGGCAGTATTTGAGTTACCTGACATAGTGCCGTCCGTTGAGAATTCATTAATAGAAGCACCTAGCTGAGCACCAATTGAACCTAGTCTCAATGATGTCAAACCAGAAAGGTCAAATGCAGATGCATCCAATGTTGCTCGACCAGTCGCCTGATCAATTCTAAAATAATTACCAACTCTAAAGTTACCAGATTGGTCAGTAGATACGTAATAAACACGTCCTTGAGCTAGCTCAACAACTTCATTAGCTTGTGCAGGTTGTTGGTTTGGATCTCCAGGATAATTTGTCTGTGTTTTATTGCCAGTACCAATATTCAAGAAGTCATGACCAGTAAGTCGTGCCTGTGAATAGTTATATCTAATTTTTACTTGTTGTCCTTTTGGAGCAGTACGCTCTGGTAGTTTTTCTTGTGCGAATACAAAGATAGCATTACCTGTTCCTGAGTCATAAGAAGATACTGTTTGAATAACGTAACTTCCGATCGAATCGTATCCAGAGTCACCTAAGTTAGCAACAAATTGTAATGAACCACCGGCTTTTGGCTTATACGTTGTAAAACCAGTAAAAGCCATAGTAAATCCGGCTTGATCATGAGCAGGATCATTATCTGCTAATATAGCAGTTACGATTCCTGCGCTATCAGATATAGAATCACCACCAATAAATCCTGTTCCAATAATATTATCAATTATTAATTTATTTGCTCCTGGCTGATGATCAATAACATCGGCTCGAGCACCAACCGCAAAGATTTGTGCTGAGTCAAGATCATCTCCAGAGTCTACAAGTCTTAATGTACCACCAGAAGTATATACGGAATATGACGTAGCATTTGTATTTGGCGGATCTTGAACTGTAATCGCACCGTGCATACTATTCGTACCACTGTTTGCATAATACAATGCAGATGGAGCTGAGCTATCAACTAAGATAACCATTCTACCGCCAGCAGTTGCTCTTGAGTTTCTAACACCGGTAGTATATTCACCACCAAACGATGACGCACCCCAACTTGTAGAATCTTGAGTTGTTAAGTAAAGAGCTCCACTTACTGATGAATCAACATCAAACAAATATTTAGAACCGCGATACATAGTTACCGCAGGATCAGCTGCTGCAGCGTGGTTAACACCTGCCATTGAACCAGTTAGTGTATAATCACCACCCGATTTTGCCATTACAATGTGACTATGATCAGCATCTCTTAAGTCAATAGTTGAAGAGGTATTGCCAAACACACTAAAATGCCTGTTGTTAACTTGAGTCATACCACCAACGTTTTGAATTCGTAGTAGATCCCAGCTATCAAAAGAGTGTGAAGCAACAGTAGCTGTCATTGGATTTGATCGAGTAATGTCAGTTATTGAAACTTGTGTTACAGATCTTCCACCTATCGAAGTACCGTCTGCTGGGTTTGACAATGCAGAGTTAGTATAGAGATCGAAATTATTTGAATCAATTACGTCTGCGTAATATTCTGTTGTTTCATCAAACGCTGCCCAAGAAGCTGGAAGTATTGGATCAATTCTAACAAGACGTCCATCTTCCATTCCATGAGGAGTTTTTGTACCAATTCGTATCGGACTAGATCTATTTACATAAGAAACCTGTTTTAGGCGATCAGGTGATTTGACGATCCCTTGGAAATCTCCACCGATATTTGTACCGTCTTTATAATCTAAGCTGTAACCACGAACGGTACCGTTATTTGTTGTTTCTGTAGAATCAAATCCATATGAAACAGCACCGTAACGACCGTAAGAGTTGTTGCCGTTCAGCGCCCTAATAAATCCACCGTCTGATGTTGCATATCCGAAATCACAATAGTAAGTAAAACAAGATACGATTTCAGCTTTACCATTTCTTCGTACCCAGAAACCAACACCACCATCGTGGATTTGCGTATAAGTGTGGAATACCATTGATCCGTTATTATTTGGATCACTATTTAATCCACCATCAACTATAGCACCAATACCACCTGATGAAAATGCAGAACATTCTTTGATGTAAGGAGACTTTGTAATAACAGCTGACGGATCTAGTCGTAAGAATACACCACCGACTGTAGCTGTTTCAATATGATCTGGCCCATTTGAATCTACAACAAATCCAGTTAGTCCAGATAAAACAACTTCTTTCATTAGGACACCATTGTTCAATAAGAACATGGTTTTTTGTTCATCACCGGCTTGTGGTTTAATAAAACAGTTACGCTGACCGGCACCCATTACAGTAACATTTGTTGGAACTGTAATAGGAAGTTGTTCTTCGTAAGATCCTTCGGCAATATGAACTACCGCAGTTGAATCTGTAGTTTTACTTGCAATAATGTGATCCATCGCATAACGTACAGACCCAAATGGTTTTTGTTTTGATACACCAGAAGATGCACTATCGATTCCGTCTGGAGAAACATAAAAAGTATTTGGTGAGTTATCTGTATAATCTAACTCAAAGCCTGACGCGTCATTTTTAACAGTAATTGATTTACCAACGTCAGCCGCAGTAATTGTAGGAAGAGCTCCTGAACCACCAGCCGCAAAGACTGTCCATTTACCATCTGACTCATCATTTGCAAAGTTAGATGTTGATGTGTGAGTGTTTGCTGCAATATATGATGATGTACCTGATTGAATAATATCGTTGACAACATAGAGAGTAGCTGCTCCCCAAGTACCTCTATTACGAACACCTTCAGCAAATGCTACTATCTTACTTGAACTTAAATCAGTTGCAAAGGTTCCTGAAGTATGAGCTTGTTCTACAATATAAGTTGTACCACCATATTTTAATAATGTACCAGGCAAATAATCTTGTGCTGTTGCCCATGTTCCGCCATTAGAAACACTATCAATTAAAAGACGCCATGTAGACGGCGTAGCAGACGGTGTAGAACCTGTAGAAGCTAACAAGCCAACATAAAGTTGACCACCAGCAAGAACTACTTCACCTGGATAATATTTTCTAGTAGCATCGTAATTTCCTATAAATGAGAATCCATCTAAAAATGGTTCCCAATAAATTGTATCCATAGGATGAGTACCAGCAATATCGCCCTTTGATCTAAATAGATTTCCACCAAATTTTACAATGTCATTCTTTACATATGATGTAGCACTATCAAAAGAATCTTTTAATTCAAAGCCACCGACAAATTGTTCCCAATTAGGAGCGCCTGCAGAAGGAGCTGTCCCTATTACATCTTGAAGAGCTTTATAAGTTGTACCGCCATAAGTTACAATATCGTCTTTCTGATATTGAGTACCGCCAGCATAAGTTCCTTCAACTTGAAGGCCAGAAGCAAATACGTCCCAAGCAGAATCAACTGCGCTCGGTATCTCATTAGTAGTATCTCTTTTGGCAACATAAGAACTACCACCGTGAGTAACGATGTCTGACAATTGATAAGCTGTTGCTGAAGACCATGCTCCTTCATATTGTAAACCATCAACAAAGGTTGAGTAGTATGAAGCATTTGGAGGAGTTTGACCTGTTACTGTATTTGCAGTAACAATGTAAACAATACCACCATATGAGAAACCATCTCCAATATTATAAGTTGCAGCTGCATCATAGACTCCTTCAAAATTAAAGCCTTCCATCATCATATCCCAATACGTAGTATTGGTTGGTACATTACCTGAAGTCGCTGTTCCGTATTTGTAGACGTATAGGTTACCACCGTATTTGACTACATCGTTCCATTCGTATACCTTAGAGCCAGTATATGCCCCCTGATATTCGAATCTGATTTTACCTAAATCAATTATTGTTGCCATAGGACTAATGTCTCCATCTAGTACACAACCATTTCGATATGGCCGGTACTGTTATTAAATCTAAATGTGATAGCATCTACTGACCAAAAATGTGCTTTATAATCATCAGGATGCATAAACGTTACGTTTGAATCTGTTGCTGTCGAATCTACATATGATAGATATGCAGTATGGTTTGCCGAAGGTAATTTTACCGTATCGCTATCTTGTGGTTTTATTACTTCGATATTCAAATGTCCAACACTATCTAGCTGAAAACCATACGACGTTTTATCTGAAAAAGAAGTTCCATTATAGATACCGCCTTCGTTATCGTGACCATAACTCATGTTTCAACTTCCTCTACCACTGTCATGATAACGCTGAATGCATCATCGACTGGAGCTGATACTTTAATTTCGTCATTTTCTTCAATCATTATCTTTGAGTTATTTATTAACAAATCAATTGTATCATTAGGCAATACTCTTTTATTAAATGCCATGTAAACGGTATCAGAACCTCTTATTAGTTTAGCCGTAATAGGTAAAGCGGATCCGTATATATTAGTCGTTACAAGACTAACAATAAGATGCCTACCAGTTAGACCGCCGGGAGCAGTGTAAAGAGTTACCTCTGTGCTTCCTACGTTCTTAACGAAACTGGTTTGAAATGATGCTGCCATATTACCTAAACTTTGTGATATTTATTGTTTATTTATATAAATTTGATTTGCAACTTACAAATTAACGAAACTTAAAAGACCGCCGCCGGCTCCTCCACCGCCTCCGCCGCCTATCTTACTTGCAAGTGTGTCACCTCTAACTTTCACTAATTCACCACCGGTCGTACCACTGTACATTAGGAAATATTCTTGATTATTAATAAAAGAGTCTGCGTAAACTTCTCTCTTATTTAATATGTGACGTTCATGTAATAATAATCCACCTTTTGATCCGTATAGTGAATCAAATGTAAGATCACCAAAGCTATCTGCATTATCTTTAAAATGCTGATACCATTCGGATTCAGATGGACCTGTGTAAGTAAACGTACCTAACGCGGAATCATATGTTAATGACCCGTCTCCACCGGTATCGTTTACCTGAAAATGAGCTCTTGCTTCTGTTGGACTAGGTCCTGTGTATGTGAACTGGCCTGCAGTAGAATCATAAGCAAAACTACCATCTCCACCAGCATCAACTACAGAAAGAGAATTTCTAGCGCGTTGATTTGTAAAATAAAGATTAGTAGAACCTTCAGCAAGACTATCTGTATTATGATTTGATATATCAGATACTTGACCTGTTACGTTGCCAGTAAGATTACCAACAATATTACCTGTTACATTACCTGTGACGTCACCATAAAAACTGTCGGCTTGAATATTGCGATTAAATACAAATCGTTTATCGGCATGAGAATATGTAAACGATGGTTTGTCTACAATGTTAGCTCCGCCTAACGTAATTCCAGCTCCATGTAAGGCAGAAGAATCTGCAGCCGAATCGCCTAATACAATGTTTTTGTCATTGACAGAAACCGTAGTAGAATTAATAATCGTCTGTACGCCTTCAACTTGAAGGTTACCAAGGATCTTAACTGTACCAGTATTGTCACCAATAGCCGCTGGATCGATTATGAACTCTGCTGGACCACGTAGCTGTCCAGACTGTGTGATATTTTGGAAGTTTACATCACTATTTGAATCTAATGCCTGGTTAGTTGTTAATTTGCCAGTTGCTGAATCATACGATAAGCTTGGCCCGACATTAATATATTTTCGTATTTGCTGACGAGATGAATCAGATGCAAGATCTGTTCTAAAATATTGACGTATTCTTGTTTCAGATGTACTATCATCTAACGCACTATCAAATCGTGCACGCGTATAATATAAATTATTAGCGCCTTCTACAAGATCGTTAGTTGTGTATGGATCTAATGTAATTCCAACATTAAAACTATCGGTCGCAGTTGTAATCTTAAGATTGCCAGTTGTAGAATCAAATTGAAAGTTATTAACTGTTGATATAGGAACATCAACTGCTCCAGTAACAATTCCTAATGAGTCAACCGTAAGTTGTGAAACATTTGTTGCATCACCGTAAGTTCCAGCCGTTACTCCCGAAGATATAATCCGATATATTCCGTTAGTATTGTCATAAGATAAACCAGGACCGGCAGATAGAATGCCTTTCATCTGAGCAGAATCAGGTAACTCATCTATTCGTTTGTTTATTGAATCAATCGTTGTACCAGCCAAAACGCCTGGAACAACTAGTCCTGTTGTTCCACCTATTTTAAACTGGTCTTCACCACTATAGTCTTCGTATACTATACTTTTTTCGCCAGATCCACCGCCAATGTAAATTCCAGTACCACTAAGAGAAACTGTATCACTATCATCTTCTCTAAAATTAAGAGTTGGAGATGTAGTTAGTAGAAGTGAAGTATTTAATTTGATTTTATCTACCGCAGTGACCTCAAAATCATCACCTGCAGTAATAATAATATCACCGTTAGATTCTAACGAATTAATATTTTTGACATTTAATCTTTGATTTATTTTAGCAAATTCTATATTAGCAGAGTCTGTTACTGTTAAATCGCCGGTAACAATGCTACCTGTAACAATATTAGCAGAACTATCTAATCTAAATGTGCCGGTAGCTTCATTATAATCAATTCCAAGACCACCTTCAAAGTGTGCTCTTACTTCGGCAGGACTTGGGCCTGTGTAGGTAAATACACCTGAGGATTCATGGTATGAGAATGATCCGTCACCGCCAGCATCGACCGCACTAATTTTACCTTTTAGATCTAAATCACTAGGTCCACTATATGTAAACTGACCGGTAGCAGAATCATATGTTAAACTTGTTCCGCCTTCGTCATCAGAAGTAACACTGAAAAGTGATCGTACACTATCGTCTTCTAATCTAAATGTAAATTGACCAGTATTTGAATCAAGGTTAAAGAAACCCATGGACAATGGATCGAGATTTGCGGAGAGTGTTCCTGCAACATCTGCAACACTAGGGCCGGTATAAACTATTCGACCCTGTTTAGTATTATATGTAAGAGATCCTAAACCGCCAGAGTCCTGTACAGTTAAGGAATTACGTATGTTCGAATCAGTAGTACCGTTAATAGTAAGTACACCGGTACTAGCATTATAAGAAGCCCCTCCATATGGGCTACTATCGAAAGCAGTATCACCAATAAAATTAACAGAAATAGCTGCGCGTGCATCGCTGTCTGCATAGTGAGCTCCCGTTGTAATACTAAAATTACCGGTCGTACTATTATATGTTAGATCACCACCAGCGCTGAAAAGCGATCTAATGTCAGTATCTGTTCTTTTTGAATAACTTATCTGGCCAGTAGTTTGATCATAAACTAAGTCACCGCCAGCTGATATAGATCCTCGAATGTCTGAGTCGTTTGTACCAATATGCGTAAGTACTGCATTGACTTGATCATATGCTAACGATCCGTAATCGCCAGATGTGTTAACTGATAGGGTTTGTCCGCCATCACCAATGGCGCCACCGCCTAGCGGTAAGGTAACAGAAAACTCACCTGTCGCCTGATTATATTGTAAATCGTTCCCGGCACTAAATAGACCACGTATTTCTGCAGCAGTTGGTCCTGTTAAATTTACTGTGCCATCAGAATACGAAAGAGTACCTAATGCACCAGAATCATAAGTGGCATTAAATAAAGATTGTATGCTGTCTTGTGATGGACCAATATAAGCTAGGATTGCGTTAGTAGAATCATACGCAAGTCTTCCTAAAGGAGATCCTGTGTTATCTACATTAAGTCCGCTGCCAGTAATATTAGCAGCAGTAACGTGAATAAATTTATTAGAGGCACTATCATATTGTAGAATTGTACCGTTAGCTAGACCAACAGAACCATTTACGTCATCTAATCCTGTTAATGATCCATTTGCTGCAGAGCCAATCCGCAGAGGAGTTCCAACAGTAATCTTTTTAACGATCGTGTTTTGACCAACGACAATCTTCATGTGATTTCCTTGAGTTAAGTCACGGAAGGTGTGACTGTGATTGTGCCTTCAAGGATTCTTTCTACCACTGTTTGTGCATCACTATCTACGAAAGAAATCTCTACATCATAAACATATCTACCGGCCTTAAGAGTTTGCGTTTGTGTATTTGTTAAGGATAAATTAACGACACCGCCAGTTGAAGGAGCCTCAACTTCAGTCGTAAAAGAAGTTGCTTCACCGTCTGGGGTGTTATAAGTTTTCTTTAATTTTCCAGCAACTGTATGATTACTTAAATCTTTAGCATTACCACTAGTATCTTCTAATTCTAGCTTTAAGGTAATGTCAGATCCTTTATCGATTGACAGTTCTTCATATTGGGCCATTGGACAAACACTCTTAAGTTATTTGTTCTTATTTATATCTTCTATCCACTCCATTTTCTTGTTTATGAAATGATATATTTTTGCTTTAGGATCTATATGTTTTGGCTCAGTTATTAATTCATCTACTAGCCAATGCCATTCTTTTGTCATATATTGTATTCGAATTTCTCGAGCTTTGACCCAGTATGAAAAGACGGTTTCGTTATCATAATTAAATAC
>Ga0181410_1000311_pt1 | contig 21847 bp, 20 predicted proteins | sample 33SPOviralmetaG_FD_130112 | JGI IMG/M metagenome (GOLD analysis project Ga0181410, IMG submission 130112) | Marine viral communities from the oligotrophic San Pedro Time Series (SPOT) site, San Pedro Channel, CA, USA - 33 SPOT_SRF_2012-06-20 | ecosystem: Environmental > Aquatic > Marine > Strait...
CCCGCTATAGCTTGAAAAGCAGGGGATAGTGGTATACATTTTTGTTCCTTAAATTTGACATTTTTATTTAAACCTTTAGACGATTTAAATTTATTTAAATCAAATTTTGCCTTAATCTCGGCAGACACTGCTGCCGAGAGAGACTTTGATACTTTTTTTGCCATATTTAGAAAGGTAGATCATCAACTTTATTACTACTAGCTTTATCATCAAACATTGTATCAAAAGCATCTGCTTTATTTTGTTTAACTTTAGTAGTATCTAAACTAAAATTAGTAGCAGGTTTTGCTGCAACCGGAGCTGCAACTGCTTCTTCTGCTTCATCTTCAGGTGATAACCATTGTTCTAATGCTGATTTCATTTCATCAAATGAATAACGCTTAAACAAACCATCTGTTGGGTTTGGTTGCTCGCTTGTCCATTTTTCTACTAATGTAGCATCTTCACTAAGTGGTGAAGTTTTTAATCTAACACGTACTGATGATTTATTATAAGGAGTACCTGTTGATTCTGGTCCTACAGTTTCTACTGTAATATCTCTACCACCAACAATGTCTGTATAATCTCCAATTTCATCATCTACTGCAAGTGCAAGTAATTCTTCATATACTTGTTTTCCAAATTGCCATAATCTAGTACCTTTATCTTCTTCTCCACGTACTACAACGGGAACAAAAGTACGTGTTTTAGCATCTAGCTTTTTAGCAAGTACATAATTTTCTTTATTATACTCGCCTTCACGAAGTTTTTGTGCAAATAATGCAATAGGATCTTTTTCACCAAAATTAGTAGGTGAAATCATAACCTTATTTGTAATACCATAATAGAACTTAAGTTCTGTAAATGGGTTTGAGGGATTATACGCAGATGGTACAATTCTAATTTGTTGTTTACCTACTGTAGGTCTCCAAAAAATGGTTGTGTAATCGGTCTTTTGACCACCCTGTGGTTTTGATTGGAGGGTATCCAATTTCTGTTTAAGCATTGATAAATCCATAAATGTAACTTATTTTTAATTATAACTGTTTATATGTAACTCTAATATACGAAGTAAAATTTGGGAGTCCAAACTATACTTCAATAATTTTGTAAATTTTTGTGTTTAATTGATTTAACTCATTATGTTGTGTAAGTAAAATACAGTTTCTATAATGTTGCCAATCAATTTTGTATGAAGTATCTACCACTCCACCATTAAGCTTTTTAATCAATTCATTTAAAGCATTAATAGTATATAAAGTATTTGACTCTTTTTTTCTATGAACTAAGATAGTATGTTCAGGAATAGTACTAAGGTTGGTTTGGTCAACGTTATAAGTAACAACAAATTCATCTTTGCCTACTATTTCTAAAACAAAAAGCTTGTTATAAATAATACTATACTTAGCTTTAATATCTTCAATAAGAATGTCTAATCCCTCAAGATTAGTAAAAGTACAAAATAATTTATTATTCAAATCACTTAAATTTTGAATGTTAGTTATAACATCATATTCCGTATTATACGTATTAGGCGATTTCTCCAAAGTTGTAATCATATCCTTCTATTTCTTTTATATTTAAACTAAATTCTTTAAAAATATTTCTAATGTTTTCAAGTACTGTTGGTTCACTTTCATCATAATCGAATAAAAACGAATCATATGTGTATAATACTAATTTTGTCTTATATCCCCTTAATATACAAAGTATCTTCCATAAAATCAACACATTAGTAGAGGTTTCTAAATTTTGTAAAACATAATTAAATAATTTTTGGGGATTCATATTATCTAATTTTTCTTTTTCATATCTATAATTTGAAATTTTACATTCAATAAACCCATCGCTTTGAAATTTATCCCAAGTTTTTCCTACGTATTCTTCTATTTTTTTAAAGAATTCCAGGCTTCGGTAATTTTCAAAAACGCCTCCATAGAGCTGCTTGAAGGTAAGTTCCTTCGATTTTTTATAATCCACTCCATATAAGGACGCAAAATGAGCGTGAATATCAACCCCGGCAAAATCATAATCAATGAGCCGAGCAGCCAAACTAGGATGGAAAGCACTAATATCGATTTCCACAAACCTATTATTACGTGGTACAAAACTTTTTCTACATCCATTTTCTTTATTAAGTGCTGCATAATTTACATTATTAAATTTATTACTAGGTCTAGTAGTTGTTGTTTTTAAGTTGAACTGAGTGTATGTGTGTTCCCCGTTAATAGGGTGGAAGAATTGCTCGAAGGTAGGTACGTGTACACGTAATCCACTTCGTTCGATAGCGTTGAATACCAATGATACTCTACTGTTATAAAATTGTCCATATTCTGTTTTTTTATTATTAATATTTGCTTTTAGATCTCTAAAAATAGTTTCACACAATTCAAAATGTTTTACTATTGGGATAATTAAATTTAATTCTTTATTATCTTTATATTTTCTGTAGTATAAATCGTGTGTATTTGTTGTAGGTCGTATATACGTAGTAGGTGGTAAATTTATGTCATAAAGAGTTTTGATTGGAAAATAGTGTAATATCTCTTTTTTATCTCTACAATATAATACTTCAAACTTATTTAGTAAATCGTTTATACGCGTGTTTAAACCATTTAAAGCTTCGCTATGCACAATGCATATCATATAGCCTTTACTTGATTTAATTGGTCTAATATACACCAAAGACACGTGGTTTTGTACGGGGTGTATTGTGTCATTATAAGGTATTACCTCAATGAAAGCCTTTTTATAACCACTATTTATTAAAACATTTAACTGTTCCTCGTCTTCTACAAGCCAGTACATATAACCTATTTATTTCCCCCATATTAATAACCTCCTTTACCATATCCAAATGATTCTGTTCTTGTTGTTGATGGAGTTATAGAGCCTGTTCTTTCAATTGTAACAAGATCTGATTGGGTTGGTTCATTGTTTAATTTACAATATTGGGAATATTTCCCTTTAAAATAATTAACTAATCCTTTTATATTAAGTGAAGTTTCTGTTAGCTTAAGAGTATTTAAGTTAACATTACCTACTTTATTTTTATTATCACCTTTTATTACCCATGTAAATGAAATAGGTTGATATAGATCGTATTGAACTTGGGGGTCCTTTTCTAGGTATCTTTGATAATCTTTAAATCGTTGTTCTTTATATAAAACTCCATTTGTTTTCTTTAAAAAATATCTTACATATTGTCCTATTTGATAATCTTTGTCTGTTGGGAGAATTACACGATTTAAAGGAGCAATTAAATTATTACTATATTTAGTTTTGTTAGCTAATATATAATCCATATCTAAATTATATGTTACTTCAATTTCTTCATTTTTTTCTCTAAATATAGGTGTTATTGGGGTTTTTGGGTTTGAAGGGTTATAATTGGAATTTTCGTAAGCTCTATTACGAATTAAACTTTCTTCTGTTGGGTTATTAGGAAACTTCCCACTATAATATTTACCATCAGATGTTTTATAATAATAACCGATGTAATTTTTACGGTCAGATTCAGTTACTAATTCTTTACCTTTAGTATATAAATTTCCTTGTATTTGTGATTTTGGATAATACATATCTTATACTGTTACATATGATGGAATAAAGTCTGGTACTTTTTTGGAATATTTTATTCTTGATTCTATCATTTTTTGTACTGCTGTTCTTACATCTGTTTTAGATGTTGATGGGTTTATTCCGTCTCCCCCATAATACGCCGATTTACCTGTTCCTGCTACTACATTTCCAACTTTGTTTTTATTTTTTGCTGTTTTTGATACAACGGGCATACTAGCCCATTCTTGACCTAAACCATCAATTGCTCTTTCTAAATCTCTTATAGATCCTGCATTATCACCATTTAAATATTTTCCTATTTGAGATCTTCTCTTTTTTAAGAGTAAATAATCACATACTATTTCTTGACTTTCAGGATTAAATAATGCCGACCTTTCAATAATACCTTTTTTTACTGCTCCATTTAGAACTGTAGGTATTACTTGGTATCTACCCATAGCAAAAACAGCAGATGAACCTTTAGCATCAGCAAAAGTTGTTGATTTATTGTCTAATAAATCTGATATTGTGTTTTGTGTAATATCTGTTGAGGAAATTTTATATCCCCCTTGCTTACCTTGGTTTGCTATACTGTATTTACCTCTAGATTCAAATTCAGCTATTAAATCTTTTATAGGCTGTAAGTCATTATTTGTGCCTTTAAATTTATTAGATAAAGGTGGTCTTGCAGGAGGGAATCCAGGGTCGGGTGCTTCATAATTCCTATTATATCTTTGTGTTCTAACATTTAAATTAGATGTTGATAAAGTTTCTAAATTAGTTGTCCACCCCATATTATCAATTTTATGGTTTAATCCTTTTACTAAAAACTCTAATGCTTCACTATAATTTGAAGGTAATATTCTTTGATCAATATTTACTTTGTTATAAATTTTAAACCCTGAAATTCCATCTAGTTCTATATCAAATTCTACAGGAATAAAACCTGATTGGTTACTAGCACCTCCTCCTCCTTCTCCACTATTATATTGTTCGTTTGTATAATGTGATAACCACATTTTATAAGAATTTTTCCCTGCAGATGAAAAATCAGTACCATTATATTGTACTGTATATTTTGCTTCATCACGATCAATATAAGAAATATTAATACCTATATTTCCAGCCTGTTCATTTGTAATTCTTGGCTTACCCCCAAACATTGAAGCCAAATAAGCAGTGTAATTTACATCTGATACTGCCGCTCTCTTTTCTGCTCTTTTCTTTCTTTGGCTATCTACATCTGGGGATGTTTGGTCGTTTAAAGAATCACTAGCTGACCAGAAACCATTATCTGAAAATTCAAAATTAGGTTCTTGAACTTTATATGCTTTAGCTAGTGCTTTACATATTTCTTTATATAATTTTTGAGCCAAATTTTGAGCTGATTGAGTTGCACTTCTATTTTCACCCCCACCCGCAAACCAAGTACTATTTACACTTTTATTAAATATTTGTTGTAATGAATTATTCTGGAACCCAGTTAACTGTATTGTCTTGTCTTTATTTTCTTTAAAGGATCCATATTGTCTAAATAATTTAACCTTAATTTGAACGTCTCCAATTATTGCTCCGGTTTCATTATCAATAGTAAATTCAACTTTAGGGTTTTTTGATACAATTGTATATTGTTTAGAAAAATCTGTTACAGTGTCGTTACCATGATTAAAAACATAATCAGAGTCTACATAACTAATTTTTGTAGTTTTTTGAGTTGTTACGGATTCACTACCTATTACAGATTGTACCTTAGTTCCCCCACGAAATTTAATTAAATCATAATCTTGTTTTTGAGTATTAGTCAGATTACTTGTATCTGTATCCTCATCTCCTGGTTCTTCTATTACTTGGTTAAATCTATCTAACATTCCTTTATTCCAATTAGAATATCCAGTTGCATCTTCTCCTACTGCTGTCCCTGATGCCGTTGCCCCAATGGCTAATTGATTTGAAATTTTAGGTGAGATTTTAGTATTAAAAGATAAAGATTTTACAAAAGTACCTTCACCTTTAGTTTTATTAAAACCAAATACTTCTATATTAGCTGTTTCAGAATGGTTAAATCCTGCTATAAGTTCTTTTAAACTTTTAGAACCACCCTGGATTGGTTTTTGGTCCATAAAAGTTATTACTTTATCATCTTTTATAATAGGTTCTATATCTAATATATTAGCAAATGAAGAATTTATTTCATCACAAATCCCAACTAAAAATTTAAATAAAGTTAAAGCTCCTTTTTTATCTACTGTTTCTTTTAATAATTTAAATATTATATCATAATTAAGATATATATTGTGTATTTCCCCCCATATAAGTGTACCTTTGCTTATTGTATCTAATGGTTTAATTTCTTTAATTTCTTCTAACTTACCAAATACTGTAACACCCATAAGCTTTGTTGCTTTATCTGATTTTTTTAAAATAATAGGATTACCATCTATATCTTTAAGTATCCCCAATTTTATTCTCATATTTACTAGGGATTCAGAAAGATTTTTTACTCTAACTTTTCTTTCGGATTTAGTTTGTTTATTAATAATTGTTATTTCAGATATCCCTGCTAAATCCTCCTTTATAGAAGTTCTAATAAAAGGTTTCATTTTTTCTGTATAGTCTGGTGTTAATATGCCGCTCATACCTGTTTGGTTAAAAGCATACCCATCGTCCATTTTTATCATACAAACTCTAGGGTCATAAGATATTAAATTAGGTGTATAACTACATATTGTATGAGTAGAATCTAAATCTATTTCTAAATGTTTAAAAGTACTATCATTAACATTAGGTAATATTTGTGTGTGTATAAGTCTTAATAATTCCCCAAAACTAACATAATAACAATACCTTTTATTTAAAGAATTTTCTCCAACAGAAGGGGAAGATGAATCTTTTTTATAAGTAGAAATACCACCATAATTATCTGATGATGCTATAGCATGGTGTAAATTAAAATAATTTTTATCTCCATCTGCTTTCCATAATGAATTTTGGGCTAATTTTTCATATAATAAAGCTCCCAGTTGGGTTGAAGATTTTTCAGAGGATATAATACTTCCTTCTTTTTTAAGATATTTTAATCTATTATTACCATTAGATGAAACTGCTTCATTTTCTAATCCTGATACCTTATCATGTAGTTTTTTATTTGGAGTAGTATTAATTTTAAAGGATTCCATTACATCTCCTAAACTAGCTAATTTAATTGTAATTTTATAGGTACCATCATCTTCAAAGCTCCAATTAAAATTAGTTACTCTACCAAAATATCCATCATAATTTCCATTATAAATTGATCGAAAGCTTATAATTGATTGTAAAATATCATCCTGGTTATTAGTCCCAAAAAATGATGTTTCTGTTACAGTATTCCCTACATTTTCAATTTTATTAGTTTCATGATTTATATACTTATCCCACCCCCATTCTATTAATAAAGTAAAACCAAGTCTTAAATATAAAGCTTCTATAATTTCAAACTGAAATTTATTAAAAGCTGTTAAAGTAATAGTAGCAGTTCTAATTGATCCTCTATTTTTATTAGTAATATTAACAGTTTCAATACCAGGCATGGGTTGAAAACCTTGTTCTGTCCCTCCTAATCCATATACTGAGTTGTTAAATACTTTACTATTCCCAGGACCATTGCCCGCTAAATTTGCGCCTTGTCTTTGGGTTGTTACTCCAGCTACTAAGGAAGATAAACCATTAAATAATAAAGCTTTTTTTGCTAGCCCATTCTGTTTAAATAAATTTAATTGGGTATTAGGGATTGATTTAGGTAATTTTGCACCAGGATCCGTAACACTTGCTCCTGATGCTACTTTTATCCAAGCATTTCTATTATTCATGTATATAGCCTGATCCGTGGTTCTTGCTTTACCATCAGATCCTGCTCCATAAATTTTTTGCCTAAGCTTGACTTCTTTAGCAACAAATCCTTCCGTTGGTTCTCCTATTATATTACCTGTCATAACTTATAATGAATTTAATCCTTTATATCTTTGAATAACATCTTCGGGGTTAGAGGGAATTCTTAATTGAGTTCCCGGGGTTATATTATATGAATTTTGTTCTAATTGTGGGTTTGCAGTTGATATAATCCACCACAAACTAGGGTCTTGGTAAAATTGTTGAGCTAAAATATCAAACCTATCACCCTCTGTTGATACTACATAAGTATCATTAAAAGATAAAGGTATATCTGGGTATTTTGGTGGATTCCCTGTAATTCCCCTTAATTGATCGTATCTATTCATAATTAAAAGAATGAAGTGTTTGAAAGATTATTTAAAGCTTCTCGTCCTTGTGGAGTGTCATTAAAAAATTTAGATGCTTCATTTTCATCTTTTATGTTTCCTATACCAATGTAATTATCATTTCCATCATACACACTTCCATCTAATGACCCATAATTATCAGCTAAAACTCCAGATTCACCTTCGCCTCCTGCTGATAGTTGAATGTATCTTTCTTTACCAAATCCTGATATCCATTTTCCATCAATAGCTTTGCTATTAGTTCCTGGTACTGCATCACCTTCGTATACATTCTTTTGAATTTGTGGTAAAAATCTTTCTATTGGGGTAAATTTAAACCCTGTTACTTTAATCATATGTGGCATTTCTTTAACACTTTTATCATTTAAACCACCTCCAGCAGGAATAGCAATTTCCCAAGGTGATTCCTGTGGTACACTATAATTAATTCCTTCTATAAATCCAACCTGTTCGAAAAACCATCCACCTACTGTTAAAGTTATTAAGTTGCCTCTCATATATCCTGTATTTGAATAATCAGGTGCTATTGATGAAGCTAAATAATTTAGTTTTTGATACATAGGAATTAGTTCATCTTTAGATTGAGCTACTACTGTCCAAGCCAAACTCACAGACCTATTAAATCCGCCATATCTATATAATTCTTCTCCTCTACCTACAAATTTATTACTGCTCCATTGTGAACTATAGCTATCATCTAATGAATCTATAAAAGCTCTAAAATGAATATAAGTTTTGTATGAGGGATCATCATTATCAATAATTCCTATCCTAAATTTAACTAAATCATTTTTATCATCATCTTGAATTACTCCTGTTGATCTATATAAAGGTAAAGCTGTAATTTTGTCTAAAGGTTTAGATTTATTGTCCCCAGGAAGTATTTTACCTTTTGAAAAATCTGATTTGTCTCCTCTTGCACCTGGGTTTCCTCTATTAGTTCTTTCATCAATATTTTGCCCTTTTCCTGTTTGATAAGATTTATTTTTATCTACTCCAGGTAAATTTGAAATGTTAGTATTAGGGGGTGTTAAATTAATTCTAAAATCTTCAGTGATTTGTGGAACAAATTTGCTTGATGTTTTATCAATATATATTCCTTCTTTATTTTTTGGAATAGCTACGTTTGCACTTGCATACATAGCACCACTTTTATAATCATCTAATGCAATTCTAGTATTAGAAAATCTACCAATTTTTGTTTTTCCTACCCCTAATATAGATCCAGGTCCTCCACTATAGCTTAATAATTCTGAGGGGTTGTTTGATGGGATTAATAATTTTTCATTTCTTAGTCTTAATAATCTATTAGTAGCAGGATTTATAATTTCACTATTATTGTCTTTAGCAAAATTAATATATTGAGGTTGTACTAGAATACCTTTTTTGGCTAATAACCCTGTTGGGTCTATACCTTGTTTATTTAAATGAATTCCTAAAGCATTAACCCCAGATTGAAGTATTGTAGAAGTAGGTAAATAAAAACCGGCATTAAGGGCTATTGGACTTGCCTGTGTTCTTTGACTTGTTCTTGATAATAAAAGTTGCTTTCCTGTAAACAGTAAACCATTTAAAGATTTAGTATCAAGGAACATTTTTGTTAATCTTGATACATCATCAATAGTTTTATTAATAACTAAAGAACCCCCCCTTAACAGAAAGTCTGGTCCTCCTGTTTTATTAAGATCACTTGCATCGGATGGTATAGATTTAGTTATATAAGGTTGTCCGCTATTGCCCCCTCCTAATCTATCTTTTCCAAATTTTAGTGATTTAAGATCTGTACTTAAATCTACTAATCCCATATTTAATTAGGTTTATTATCTTCGTACTTTTCAGGAGTATTACCGCTTAACCCTAAATTAGATTCTACGGGTATTACTTCATCTTTCTGAGTTTGTGGTGGTGTTGCTCCATTTCCTATTGAAAATTTTGAACCAAGTCGTTGTAATTTATTTAAAATGCTCATAATTAATTGTTTTATTATAAATATCTAATTAAGGGGAAACTTCATAAGTATTCATTGATATGGCAGTTCCCATTTTTTCTGCATCAAGTGATACTGTCCCTTGTGTAGTTAAAATTTGGTTAAGTAAGGCATTAGTTTGTGCTTGAAGTTCTTCTAATCTTTTACTAGTAGAATTCCCACCAGATAAGGCTGCAGCCGCTCCTGGTGCTGCTACTATATCATCATTAGGTGAAAGTTCAAATAAACCACCTTCTCTGGTGGATACCATTGTTTTTCCACCTCCTGCTTGTGACATTAAATCCCCCGCTTTTTGGGATTTTACTTTAGAAGTTCCCATTGCAATAGCTCCTATTAAAGCACTTACACCTGCTATTGCAAACCCAATACCTAATGGACCAAATTTAGCATTTTCACCAAACATTTTTGCAATGGCTTGTATTACAGTTTGTATGGCAATAAAAGCACTTACAGCTTTCATCCCAACTAAAACTCCAATTAACGCCCCCGCTAATATTTTTGATTCAGCTAATCCTTTAACTATACCAGTAATAAAAGCAAATACAGGTTCTAATGTGATAGCTACTTTCATAAATGCATCATTAATTTTTTCTGATGCTTCATGAAATTGTGTAGCTAATCCCGCTTGATGTTTTAAATCGTCTATTGATTTTTCAGCTAATTCTTTTTTTATTTCTTCTTGAGATAATCCTTTAGCTTCTAATTCATTAATTTGTTTTTCTCTTATAGCATATTCTTCACCTGAAAGATTACCTATTTGTTCTTGTACAAATAATGTTTTTGCTAATTGTTCTCTAGTCATTCCTACTGATTCAGCTAATGCCTGTTGTTGTAGGAAGTTTAACTCATTAAAATCTTGTTGGTTTTCTAATTGTTTATTTATTTCAGTTGCAACCCCTGCTAAATCATTATTTAATGCAAATTGTCTTGCTTTTTCTAAATTAATATTTCTACCTAATAATAATTCAGCTTCTAATTCTTTTTCTATTGATGATTCAAAATTTAATAAAGATTCAGCTATACCAGCTACATCACCTAATTCCATCCCTAAAGATTTAGCGGTAGCAACAGCATCCGCTATTAATGCTGGGTTTTTACCAAATGACATTGTAATTGCTGCTGATACTTTATCTATATCTTTTAATAGTTCTTTTTCATTAAGAACTGCTTTATTTTGGGTAGCTGTAAGTTTAACTTGAGCCATAAATTCCCCAGTCATTTCTTCAAGATTTCCTCCTGTAGCCAAAGCTAATGAATTTATACCCATTAACTCCTCACTAGTAAAACCAGCAGCATTTTGTAATTTTACAAAAGTTTTTAAATTTTCATTATTTAATTTAACTGATGTTCCTAATGCTTTATTTATATCTAGGTTAGCTTTAATTAAAGACTTAGTATTTACTTTATAATCTTCAGATTGAATAGCAGCATTATTTAATTCTTTTACAAAACCTTGTGCTTCCGAAACACTCATATTCATGCCCCGAGCTATATCTTCAATTCCCTTATCTGCATTTTTAATAGCACTAACAAATTTACTTGTTAGAGTACCAACAACCGCCATTGGGTCTACTAAATTTTTAGCTAAATTAGCACCTAATGTAGCTGTACCCGCTGATAAAACCTTCATTTGACCCACAAAACCTGTGGCTTCCTTTCCACCTTTAGTAACCTCCTTGGCTACTTTTCTCATTTCTTTTTGAGCTTCATCTAAACCTAGTCTACCAGCTAAACCGCCAAGCCCCATTTTATCTAAAGCTTTGCCAACTCCTTTAATAGCGGCCCCTCCTAATCCTAGAGCATCATCAATTTTTTCCTCTTCAGCTAACCTTTGTTTAGCTATTCTAACTAAATCTGCAGATAGACCTTTTCCCTCCTCCATTTCGGCATTACCCGCCCTTAAGGAATTATTAATTAATACTAGTTCATCTCTGTTCTTTTTTTTCTGAGCTAGTTCTTTGTTTGAATTTCCTAAAGATTTATTTTGTTCAATTAATTCTTGTTTACGTTGTTCAAGAATACTTTGATTATCTTTTAACTCTTGTTTCTTTTTACCTAATTTTGTAACTAAACTATTTAAGTCTTTAGTACTAAGTTCCGCTATGCCTGCTTGATCATTTCTTAATGTCGTAGCAATTTTACTAATATCACTAAAAGTTTTTTTATTGGTATTTAAAGCATTATTAGACTTAGATATTTCCTGAACTGTAAGTTTAAAAGCAGAGACAATGTTATCCAATTCTGAATTCATTTCCTCTAATTGCTTGGTCACATCATTAAGACCAGCATTTAATTGACCAACAGTTTCGTCAAAATCTTTAGCTTTACTTATATCAAAATTTCTAAAGGGATCTGTTTTGCCCAATTGAGTATAAGAAGAATTTATCTTATCTAAAAGGGATTGTGCTTGTTTTAATTGATCAGGATTAAGAGCCATATAGAATTATCTATTTATATGTTATAAATATTAAAAAGAGCAACTATTTATAGCTGCTCTTCCCTTTATATGGTTTTGATGCTTTAGCAAATTCAGGTACATTTACCTTTCCATCTGTGCTAATCATTGTTTTTTGATTTTTTCCAGTTTTCGCATCTTCATGTGCTTTTGCTTCCTTTTTAAAATATCTTTCTATTTCTTTAAAAGTAAATCTTCTTAACCAAATGGGCATATTATATAAAGTGTAATAATCATACCCCCCTTTTCCATGAAATACTATTTCATGTAATTCTTTAAATAAATTTACTCTAATTTGAGAACTATTCTCCAAAGTCAGGCCAAAAAAAGTCGAGCCCTATAGGCACACTTACCTCCTCTCCACTGTCCGTAGATACAGTTAAATTTACGTCTGGTTGTGTCTTTTTTATATGGTCTCTAAATGCCCTAGAATCTCTAGCTAATAGTTGATTATCTACAAATTCTCTGATTGTTTTTGATTCATTATCACCCCCTACAGAAGTAATAATATATTTTAATCTTGTTGTAAGTGTTGGTGAATTATTCGGGTTTATTTTTTTAAGACCCTCTAATTCTCTTTCAATTTTTCTTTCATCACTACCATTTAAAATTTTATAAGTAATTTCAGTGTTAGTAGTTGGAAGAGTATAACTAAATTCATTTACACCAGGGGTAGCATGTTCAAATGGATTATTTTCTAATTGAGTTAAATCAATATTTTCTTTTTTACCATTATATGTTATTTGATATTCTTTTCCATATCCTAAAATACGGGTAGCTATTAAAATTGCATTTTTATCACCAACTACTAAATCATTAATTTTGATTTTTTTATCTATAATAACAGACTCTAATAATTTATCTAGTACAACACCTTTTGTAATATATGATTGATTAGATAGAATATCTTCTTCTTTTGCAGTCATATATTTTACTTCAACTTTACCGCTTGAAAGAACATGATCTGTAGAGTATAATAATCCTTTAGATGGTAATTCTACTTCTTCGGTTGGGAATTTAAATTCGGCCATAATCTTTATTTAATTAAAACTTTTTTATCATTAATAAATACTAAAAAGGAAAGTTCTTAAAACGGGTTAGTAATTATTTATTTATTTTATTTTCAAACTTATCAAATCTTGAATCCATTTGTCTATAAATTTCATCAACTTGATTTTGGTATTCTAATCGTAAATCATTAATATTACTATTAAAATCTTTACCGATTTCATCTATAGCTAAATAAGCATTATCTACAGATTGGTTAACATCTCTAACTTTGGTTTTTACCTTAAACACTCCTATCGAAGCATACCCTACTAAGAATATACCTACTGTGGATAGGACACCTAACATAAATTCTAAATTTTCCATATCTTATTATTTTTAAATGTCAAAGAACTATTCCTTTTAGTATTGACACCAATATAAAAAAAAAGCTTGGCAAAGCCAAGCAATTTTTTAAAATAAAAGGTAGGGTGTTTAGAAATTTAATACACAATAATCTGGTTGTACAGTCATTGTAATTTCTTGAGCAGCATCTGCATTATCCCAATTATAATCTCCAAATGAAGCTTCTGTAATCATAGCTCCTTTAATAACCCATTCAGAAACTACATCACCTACAGGACCTAAAACATTAAATGTTAAGTCTTTTTTATAGAAATCGGAATATCCATCTCTACCTGTTACTGATTCATGGTGTAATCTTACCCATTCCATTATAGCTTGGGCACCTGATGGGGTAATTGGATCAAATAGTGTAAATGAAACTGTGTTCCATACAGTTTTACCTTTTACGTAACGTTGTACGTTTATATGGTTAAGTGCTACACTACCTTGAGTTAATGATACAGCTCCAACACCTTTTACCATATACGACGGAAATCCGTCCATATACATGATAAACCTATTTTGCTGCTTGGGTTCAAACGCTGTGAAAAATATTTCGTTAGGATCTAATACTGCCATTGTATGTTTTTATTTTATTATAAATATTCTATTTTTTAATTTTTATGCTGGAAATGTTGCTCCAGTTGGTAGTACATTGAAATCTAATATAATAAATTCAGCTGTTTTAGTTGGTTGTAGATAAATTTGACCTATCAACTCATTTCTATCAATAACATCTGGTGTATTATTACTATCATCCATTACTACTTTAAAAGCAAATAATCCTTGTCTTTGTTGTACTCCTTCTAAATAAGGATTAACTGACGTTAAAAAATTATTTCTTGTAGCTATAGTATTTTGTTCAAATACTAAGTTATCTGCTACTTGTGAAATAAAACTCTTAAGAGCTATTAACAATCTTCTTACATTTACTCTATCTAAAGCAGATGATTTTTTCTGTAATGTTTTTTGTCCAAATACTACAACTCCATTTTGTGGGAAGGTTGCAATTGGGTTAACATTTGCCTCATATAAACTATCTCTATTTCCAGAAGTTAATTTTCTTTCTGCTTTTAATACTTGACCTAATCCACCTCTTGTTAAACCTGCTGGTGCAAACCATGGGTCTGAAGAAGCGTCTGTAAAGGCATATACTCCAGGAATAAATGTTGAAGCTGGAGCCCATACTTGTCTACCTGTGTCTGCATCTAATGATTGTAACCAAGGCCAGTATGTAGCTGCGTATGAAGTATCAAATCCACTTGCTGCCGCTGTAGCTTGTCCAACTGTTGATCCATATCTTCGTAAATCTATTACCGCTAAACAATCTTGACGATTTTCAGCTACTGCTATTAGTGAATTTACTTGTGAAGGATGAACTTGGTGAATTAATCCTGGTGCTGATAATAAATTAAATTGATAATTATCTTTATTATTCATTAATGCTATTGATGCTGTGTAATCATTAGCCGATATACCCTGAATATCACCAGCTGTAATATTTTCATTGAATTGAGCTGCACTTGCTCCTGGGAATAAACTTCCAGCACCATCACCAAATGAACCAGAACCTAAATGAGGTAAACTTCCTGTAAATTCATTTTTAGGAGTACCATTATTATCAAAGTAATTTGGTGTTTTTTTCTGTACATGAGAAACATAGACATATCTACTTTTGTTTACATAATTTCCATATTCTGGTAAGTAAGTGTCACCACCCTCTGTTGTTGGGGCTCCACAATAACTATTACCTATTGCTGCTTCTATATAATTAGGAGCTAATGGATCTAATGATATATTATTAAAAGTTTCTAAAATAGCCTTTTGATTTTGTTTATCATCACCTCTACGAATAGCTAAACTAAATACACCTGATGATGTGTTTGTTGCTGTAATTTCCCATCTTAAGTTATCAGCTGATCCACTATCTAAAGCACCTCCTCCAATTTCTGAGCCTGTGCTATTCATAAGATCACCTTTTGAAATTGTAGTTAATGTAAATGGTGTTTGTGCTTGTAAGTTAGAATCTTGAATTCTAAGTGTTAAATCTGTTCCTGGTCCCTTATCTGGGTCTGTAGAAGCACCTAATGATGCTGATGAAAACGTTATAGTATCACCTGCTTCATAATCACTACCTGAATTTGTTACTATAATTGAAACTCCTTCTAAAGATGCTGTTTTAGCCAAATCAATAGTAAATTCTGCTCCTGATCCAGCTCCAGCAGTTGATGGAGTTAAACCTGATACACTACCTAATCCACTACCAGTGATATTAAAACTACCTATTAGTGTCCAATCAGTTTGACCTGTTGTTGTTTCTTTAAGCCCTTGATGTCCATGTAAAGTATGTACATCTTTGGATTGAGCACCTGCCCAATTACCTGAAGAAGATACTACTCTAGTTACTAGTAATGAATTACCACCTTGTCTAAAATAATTATTTGCCGCTACTTGATTTAAGTATGAGTATTGCTGTGATCCACTTGTTACAGCCCCACCAAAAATTGCTAAATACTCACTATATGAGCTAACTTCTGTTGGTTTTTCTACTGGACCTTTAACAGATGGGCCAATAATCGCCGCACCATATTCTCTTGGCCCTTGGGTTATTTGAGATGAATCATTTTCTCTTGCTAATACACCGGGAGATATTAAAGTTTCTGCCATTTTTATGTTTAATTAATATTATTTTTTATTATAAATATTAGAAACTAGTTCAAAAAACTATTCTGATTTTGTAAAAGTACCAGTTTCTAAGTCAATATTTCCATTTCCATATTTATCTTGAAGTTCTTTACCAAATTTATCTCTTTCTTCACGAGCTTCCTCTAATTGAGGTATTATTGCTAATTTTTGAGCTTCAAGGTTTCCTAAGGCAAATATAATTTCGTTTGCTTTAGTTTGAATTTCTTTTAATTTTTGAATTTCTTCTTTTTGTAACTTAATTTTTTCCATAATAAAACATTTGTTTATAAATATAAAGTTTTTTCTTAAAATTATCTATTTCTACCATCAGAGTTTGGATTTTGTAAATTTGATGGGCTATTTACATTATCTATATTAGATACAGTTTCTGATGTTATATTAACTTTTGATTTAGTATTATATTTTTTCATTGAATTTAAATCTTTTTGTATAACATCAGGTATTATGTAGCCTCTTAAATCTATATTAAAAGTTCCTTTTACTAATCTATCTCTTCCTGTGGTTAATTCTGTCGCAGTTGAAAAACTATCTATTCTAGCTTTAAATTTAAATCTTTCGGGATCACCCCAATATGAATCTGATGCATATTCTACTGCTTCTATTACTTTATTTAATTGTTCCATATAATAAGTTTGTATTATACAGCTATACGATAATGTTACAAAGTCAGGAACTGCAATAGTTTGGAACTGTTTTACAGGGATTCTATTATTTAAAGCATTAAAATTAGAATATGAATTTTTAGGGTTATATCCTTTTCCAAAAGTTCCATATAAATTGGGTTGGTTAGAATCTAATTTATTATATGTAGTTCTATCTTTAGTTATAGTATCTCTTTTTAAAACTATAATAGGTAACATAACAGCTCCATCTTTATCTCTATAATATCCATCTCTTCTAAAAGATTTCCATCTTTCAGGGCTACCATATATTACTGGTACCGTTCTTCTTTCACCATTTTGGTATACAAAAGGTTTAATTACATTATTAAAATAATAAAATACTGCTTCATCTAAATCTTGAATGCCAATTGAAAATTGTTTTGATGGATCATTTTTAGAACTTAATTTAGTAGATCTATTAAATTCTATCCCCGTTTGAGATTTATTAGGGTTTTTAGAAGTATTAGGATTACCCCTCTCTTTATCAAAAGCAGTTTGTTGAGAAATACTTATGTCTCTTTGTTTTTTAGGATATGGTTTAAAGTTGGCCATTAAAATCTTTCTTTATAAGGTGATATAGCTACTTTATCAGCAGGTATATAATATGTTTCTAAAATAATAGATAAATTAGCTCCAAAATTTTCTAATCCTGGGTTTAATGGGTTAGGTGTTCCATCTGAATTATTATTTGGGTAATCTGGGTTTTTACCTAAGAAATATTGGTTTGAAATGGTTCCGCTTACTCCATAATAATCATTTTGATATAATACTATATCACCAACTTCAGGTACTACATTAGCATCCTTTAAATCCGCTCTTAAAAATGAAAATCTAATATTTCTTATATACCCAATACCTAATTCATCTTCGGGATAACTTTGGGGTTGTCTTAATATCAAACAATTAAATAGAAAAGGACCATCATAATATTTTTCACCAGAAGCTTCTCCATATAAATTAACTGTTGTTTCTTCCAGTTTGTATTTATATATAGCCGCCTGTTGGGTGATTATATTACCCATTAGTTCACGGTTTATTGTCCTTACTAAGCTTACATCACGTAAGCGCCCAAACATTGCCATATTATCCGATATAAATTGTATACGGAACTTGTTTTAATTCCGTTTGTTTAAATTCTGTTTCTTGTGCTCTTCTTTCTAATAATGATTTACGAGAAGTTTCATCAAAATATCCTCTTAATCTTTCTATTAAAGTTGTTTTTTCAGCTGTAGCGGCTGCTATTAAATCAGATTGATTTAAGGTTACTGATGCATCGGGGATTGGAATATTACTATATTTTCCTCTAACATATCCTAACATTTCTTTAGCTAATGCTAAAGTATATTCAAAAATCCATTGTCTGCCTACTGAGTTAATAGATTTATAACTTGGATTAGTATAAGGAGTATTAGATACATTAGATACTTTTGCTACCGCACTTTCATTACTAGAGTTAATTCTATCATCTAATTTAATGTATTCAAAATGTAAATGAGCACTACCGCTACCTGGTAGAGGGAATATTCTAACTTTATTGTTTTTAATTTCAAAACTATAATTAGATCTACGAATGCTATCACTCATTTCTATTTGTTGAATAATTTGCATATCATAATTAAGTGGCATCATTAAGAAATTAATAGCCGGACTCATACCTCCAAATCCAAAACTATCAAACATATTCATTGTACCAAACCCAGTACCCACATAAGGATCGTAATACCTTGTAATTGCTGGGGATGATTCATAAAATACTCTTTTTATTTCAATACTACCTGTTATACTATTATCTGTTGCCCAGGTTTTTAAATCATAATCTTGTATTGATTCAGTAAGAGGAATTGAGCCACTATAATAAGGTATATTTCCTCCTGTACCAGCTTCTGCTCCATACTGTTCACTTAATCTTACTATTGAAGCAAAACTTGGTGTAACTATTGATTCATTTAGGTTACTACCTGTAGATAAACCTTCTAATGATAATTGATTATCTCTTATTTTATAGGCATATAATTCATTTCCATAAGTAGTTACTGCTTCTTCAAATGCAGTAAAAAATGAACCTGACTGTAATTCTACATCTACTAGCGGATAACCTAATCTTTGAGCACAAAATTTTGCTACTTTAACAGCATCTGTTTGAAATTCAGTATCACTGCTATAAAATCCAAAGGGAACAGCATCTGCTGACCAGCTAGGATTACCATCATATATGGGGATATTTGCCATACTTATATTTTATTTATAAATATTAAATTAGTTCTTATTATTATAAATATAGGAACCTGATGTAGTGATTGATATGCCTCTATCTACTGCATCTTGGTAATATGCTAACAAATCTTCTACAATTGAATCTCTATGATTAGTGTTTAAAGTAATTGCTTCTAAATTTTTTATTTTCCTAGCAGCAGTATATAAAAATTTAAATCCAGAATCTGATTTTTTCTTTAGATCCGTTTGGTTTGAATCACCACATATCATCATTTTACTTCTTAAACCTATACGAGAAGTAATCATCTCCATTTGTTCATGAGTAACATTTTGTGCTTCATCCACAATAATCATTGAGTCTAAAAATGTTCTACCCCTCATAAATGATACAGGTACTATTTCTATTTTACCATCTTCAATAAGCTTTTCAATTTTAACTTTATCATATAATTGGTAAAAATTTTGGTATATAGGTTGAACCCATGGATCCATTTTTTCTCTTAAATCACCAGGTAAAAAACCTATTTCTTCTTTTGATACGGTAGGTCTAGTTATTATAATTTTATCATACATTCTTCTTAATAAACCATCAAGAGCAACATTACATGCTAAAAGTGTTTTTCCACTTCCAGCTCCACCACCTAATAAAGTGATTGTATTTTCAAGTATAATTGCTTTAGCTTCTTTTTGTTCGGCATTAAGTTGGAGTTTGAACTTAATTGGGTTTTTTGGAATTCTCTTCGGACGGTACACGTCGTCAGTATGCGGTTTAGACGCCATAGATTTCTTAATTTAGGGGTTATACAAATAATTAGAGCAAACAATAATAATACGTTAAAATACGGGTAAATTTTAATATAAAGATATAGTGAGATAAGTATAGTTCCCATAAAACGCTGTTGGTTATAAATATAAAAAGGATAAAAAAACCCGACCAAAGGCCGGGTTAATTTTAAATGCTATTGATAATTACCTATTAGATAAGGTGAAGATCAGAGCAAATGATTTTACCATAAAATTCTGGTCTTACCATTTTCTTAGCATATCTAGTTAATAATCCTTTTCTTGGTGTGAAAGTATCTGGATCATATACTAGAGGAGTCATAATTAACGGAATATATGGAGCAAACACGGCACCAGCTTCTAGGAACTGAGATCCTCTAAATCCTAATAGGATTACGTTTTCTTTCATATATGGGTTTTTGTAGACTTTTTGTCTGCTATTTAAAGCACCAACTTTCTGTACGCCAAATGCATAAGAAGCTTTTGAAGCATCACCATCTGAGTCAGCAGCAAATCCTGGAATTGATTCTAGGACTGTTCCTACTGATGGAGAACATACTAGGAAGTTTGCACCACCTCTTAATGTTCTTTGGTGAATTATATTACTTAGCTTTTGGATTTTAGTTCCTAAAGTTTGGAACCACTGTCCTTGGCTATTATAGAATCCTAATGAAGTAGATGTTCCATTAGCATCATGCTCTCTAGCTGTGTCATTCTTAGCTGACCATACTTCTGTTCCTGCAGCTGCAGAATCCATTAACATGTCAAGAATTTCTAGATCGATTTCTAATGAAATGTACTCACTTAAGATAGAAGTCAATTCTGCTTCAGCATCTAGAGCATGGTAAGCGTTAAGATCTTGAGCGAACTCAGGCGTCCAAACTGCTTTTAATTTTCTAGTTTTAGCTACAATAGCAGATGATTTCATCTGTACATTAATTTCTGGAATTTGGATTGAACTATTTCCACCATTTAATGTTGTGTTACCATCTTCAAAGTCACCTCTTCGGTCATCAAGTGGTTGTTGTTGGTAAATTGCTTTAAGAGCGTTACCGTCAGTGATCTTATCTCCAGCTGCTTCGTCTACGATAAAGTTTACGTGAGTTGAAGTTTGAGTAGTGTATGCAGCAATATTAATTGCATCACTACTAGATCCAGTTGCTAATGAAAAAGCTCTAATTCCTTCGTAGTCAGCATTATTTAGCTTATTTACAGGGAATTTAACTTTTAATAATGTACCAGCAGCCATAGAAGCAGATAATGAATTATCATAATTAACAGCTTTCCAGTCAGCAGATTCTGATGTTACAGCTGCTACTGATTCTGTGTTGTTAATAGAATATCCAAATCTACCTTCTCCGTATAGTCCACCTGTTGCACCGTTACCAAATGGGTTGTTACCATCTGTATCACCGTACATAGAATCTCCTGAACTAAAAGGAGATACATTACTTCCATATTGGAAATCTAGATAAAATACAAGACCTGAAGGTAAGTTCATTGGTTGTACTGATACGAATTCTTGAGCAGCTATTTGTCCGAATACCTTTCTTACTAAAGGTAAAGCGATACCTGCCCATTGCTCACCTACACCTGCAGTGAAGGTAGCTCCTGCTACACCACCACCTGTTTGTGAACTTTCTACTACAAGTTGTTTAGCTTGGTTTTCAAGGATCATTCCCATGTTACTTTTGGAAGAACCATTCATACCTTCTAACAAACCTGTTTTTTCCCACTTTTCAGCTAATCGAGCAGCGTCGCTCTGTACTGAGTGATATGGGTTTGCACTTTCTAATAAAGTTTGTAAACTCATTGTTTAAGTTTTAATAGG
>Ga0181410_1000314_pt1 | contig 21735 bp, 12 predicted proteins | sample 33SPOviralmetaG_FD_130112 | JGI IMG/M metagenome (GOLD analysis project Ga0181410, IMG submission 130112) | Marine viral communities from the oligotrophic San Pedro Time Series (SPOT) site, San Pedro Channel, CA, USA - 33 SPOT_SRF_2012-06-20 | ecosystem: Environmental > Aquatic > Marine > Strait...
CGCTGATACAATAGCTAATCATTTCTATGAGCAAGGCAAAGCCGATGCTGTAAAAGATGTGATGGCTAAATCCAAAAACGTAAGTAACGAACCTAGAGTAACATCTACAGGTGATGTATTTATCAACGGATTAAGAGTAAAAGCAATTAGTGGTGTAGATAGTTCTAAGTTAAAAATAAGAACAAAACAAAATAAAACTTAAAACTAAAATAAAATGGGATTAGATATTTCCAAAGCCCCAGGGCTTGCTCCATCTCAAGACAAAGTGGCTTTATCAAGCAACTATATGTCTTTTACTGATGGCACTAGAACCTTCGCTCAGCAATACTTACCAGAATTGTATGAAGCAGAAGTAGAGAGATTTGGTAACAGAACGTTATCAGGTTTTTTAAGAATGGTTGGCGCTGAAATGCCAATGACATCAGATCAAGTAATTTGGTCTGAACAAAATAGACTGCATGTATCTTATGATGTTGCTGTTACTGGTGGAACTGGTACTACTGTTACTATTACATTACCAGCTGGAAACCAAGGTGCTAATGACGATTGTGCTATTAGAGTTGGTCAAACTGTAGTTGTTTCTGACGGTTTAAATACTGTTAAAGCTAAAGTTAGAACAGTTACTAATTCTGGTGCTGCAGGTTCTAGAGAATCTGTTGTTACTGTTGATACTTATCAAGTTGCAAATATGGAAACTGGTGGTTTAGCTAACGCTAGCGCTGTTAAGATATTCGTTTACGGATCTGAGTTTGCTAAGGGTACTCCAGGAATGACTACTGCTATTGAGCCAAATTTTACTCAATTTAACAATAAGCCAATTATACTAAAAGACTACTATGAAGTCTCTGGTTCTGACGCTGCTCAAATTGGTTGGGTTGAAGTTGCTACTGAAGATGGTACTTCTGGTTATATGTGGTACTTAAAAGCTGAGTCTGAAACTAGATTAAGATTTGAAGATTATCTTGAGATGTCAATGGTTGAAGCTGAGAAAAAAGGTGCTAATGGTTCTGCTCAGTTAGCTACAGATAAAACTGAAGGTTCTGAAGGTTTATTTGCCGCTATTGAAGATAGAGGAAACATTTATAACGACTTTGCTGGTGCTGCTGCTCCAGGATCTGGCGCTTTAGGTGATTTTGATGCTATTCTTAAGCAATTAGACAAGCAAGGTGCTATTGAAGAAAACATGTTATTCTTATCTAGAGCTACTGCTCTTGATTTTGATGATATGATTGCTGCTCAAGCTGGTGGAGGTTATGCTTCTACTGCTAATGCTTCTTATGGTTTATTTAACAATGAAGAAGACATGGCGCTTAACTTTGGATTTTCTGGTTTTAGAAGAGGTTCTTATGATTTCTACAAAACTGATTGGAAATATCTAAATGATGCATCTACAAGAGGTTTAACTGCAGACATTGACGGTGTGTTGATTCCTGCTGGAACATCTACTGTTTACGATCAAATGTTAGGTCAAAATATCAGACGTCCTTTCTTACATGTAAGATATAGAGCTTCTGAAGCTGATGATAGAAGAATGAAGTCATGGATAACTGGTTCAGTAGGTGGTGCTTACACTTCTGATATTGATGCTATGGAAGTACATTTCTTATCTGAAAGATGTCTTTGTGTGCAAGGTGCAAATAACTTCGTGTTATTTAAATCTACTATATAATTATTAACATTTAAAAATAAGAAAATGGGATATGTAAAATTACCAAAAGCTAGTGGATATGATTTACTACCAGCTGAGAATATAGGCGCTTTAAAATTCACAACACCAGACTTAATAGTAAGTTATGTACCTTCGGGAACAGTTACTATTAAAGCTAGTTCAGCTTTTGTACAAGCTGATGTTGCTAAAATTTTAGATGCTGTTGATTTAATAAATGGTGCTTCTGGACCATCTGTTGCTCCAGCTGCTTTAAGTCAAAAAGTTACAGAAACAGCTGTATCTTAAAACAATAATAAGATCCCGCTTCGGCGGGGTCTTTTTTAATTATTATATTATATTATATTATGGAAACAAAAGAAAAAAAGGCTCCAGCAAAAGCTGTGGCAAAAGAAATTAAAAAAGATACTTGGGAAATTAAAGATAGGTATTATCATCTACTACATGGTAAATCTCCTTTAACATTTAGGTTAAATTCTAAACACTCTTCAAGAAAACCTTTAATGTACTTTGATGAAGCAAAAGGTTATAATAGAGAACTAAGATATGCAACTAATATGAGAAGTCCATTTGTTGATGAACAAACAGGATCTGCAACTTTAGGGCATATTGTTTTTGAAGATGGTGTATTAATGGTACCTAAATCTGATACTTCACTACAAAAGCTTTTATCATTATATCATCCAAACAGAAATAAATTATATTCTGAAAAAGATGATATACAAGAAGCAACTGATGACTTAGATTACTTAGAATTAGAAATAGAAGCTTTAAACGCTGCTATGACTATGGATGTTGATCAAGCTGAAGCAATATTAAGAGTTGAATCTGGTTCTAGTGTATCTAAGATGAGTTCTAAAGAACTTAAAAGAGATTTAATGTTATTTGCTAGATCAAATCCTAGTTTGTTTATAGAATTAGCAAATGATGAAAATGTTACTCTTAGAAACTTTGGTATAAGAGCTACTGAAGCTAATATACTAGGTTTATCTCAAGATCAAAGAACATTTACTTGGGCAAGTAATGGTAGAAAATTAATGAACGTTCCTTTTGACGAAAACCCATATTCAGCGTTAGCTGCATGGTTTAAAACTGATGAAGGTGTTGAAGTTTATAAATCTATCGAGAAAAAGTTCAAATAACAAGTGACTATAATTATGAGGGGTTACATAAGTAGCCTCTCTTTTTAAAATATTAAAATGGCAATAAACGTAGATACAGTATACAAGACAGTGTTACTTATATTAAACAGCGAACAGCGTGGATATATGACGCCTGATGAGTTTAATAGAATAGGTAGCCAGGTTCAAAGACAAATATTTGAAGCATACTTTGAAGATTTAAACCAACAACTACGTGTGCCACAATCTGATATGGAATACTCTGATAGAGTTGCTATTACAGATGAAAAAATTGCAGAATTTAAAACTGAAAATGACCAAGCAGTAACTGAAAAAACTATTGGTGGTACAAATCCTTTTACAACTCCTTCTGAGTTATATAGACTAGGTTCAATTACCTATGAACCAAATACTAGCACATATAAAGAAATACAGAGAGTAGGTAGATCAGAAATATATAATATTAGAAAAGCTCCTTTAACTGCACCTACAACTAACTATCCAATATATTTATACGAAGATAATAAAGCTTTAGTTTATCCTGAAACAATAGTTAATCCTTTACATATTAAAATGCAATACGTTAAGAAACCAACTGATATTAGGTGGGGATATAGCATAGGTAGCTTAGGTCAATATGTGTTTACTAATTACCCTTATGTAGCTACAGCTATTAACATAGGCGATATAACAGGTTCTATAAGTTCTAATGATACTACTGGTATAAACCCAGCTACATACTCAAACGCTACATATACTAGCACTGGTAATAATCAAACTGCTGCATTCAGTGTAACTGTTGCTGGAAGTGCTATAAGCAATATTGAAGTAACGTCTCAAGGATCTGGTTATTCAGTAGGTGACACAATTACTTTTACAGCTACAGATTTTCCAGGTGCTGGTGCTAACGCTGGTACTGCTGTTATTAATCTAACAGAAGCTAACTTATTCTCAGGATCACAGCAAGGTTACATATATTTTGGATTACATAATTCAGAAAGAACTGAGCTTATATTAAGAATATTACTTTACGCTGGTGTTGTAATAAGAGATCCTCAAATAATACAAGTAGCTGCACAAAAAGTACAACAAGAAGAAGTAAACGAAAAATCATAATAAATGGGACTATTAACAGAAACTAACGCTCAATATTACTCTGGTCAACAAGCTTTTATTGGTGATGATACTTCAGTAGATTTTAAATGCATATTTAACACTGATTTAACTTCTACTAATTTTATAGTTAAAGTTAACGGTAGTTTAGTAACTAACTATGCTTTACAAGCAGAAAATACTATAAGGTTTGCTGTTGCTCCAGCCATTAATGATACTATAATAGTAGAGCTTAATAAATCTGCTATTGAAAATAATTATGGTAGTTATGAGTATATAAGTTTAAGTGATATTATAAATAACTTTATAGTAGCTTATATTGGAGCTGGTAAATTAATATCATCAGCTAAAAGAACTGATGTAATGTTTCATGCTAAAAGAGGCTTGCAAGAGTTTAGCTATGATACATTAAAAAGTATTAAATCTCAAGAATTAACTATACCACCAAGTTTATCCATAGTTATACCGCAAGACTATGTTAACTATGTTAAATGCTCTTGGATAGACAATGCTGGTGCTAAGCATATTATTTATCCAACTAGAGTAACTTCTAATCCTAATGAACTACCGTTGCAAGATAACGATGGTATACCTTCTCAAGATAGCGATGGTAGTAACACTTTGGCTAATCAATCTTTAATTGAAGAAAAGTGGAAGAGCAGATCTTTAACAACTAATTTTCAACCAGACGATTATAGAGATTCTACTAGTGAAGGTTTAATAGGGCAAAGATATGGTTTACAACCTGAAGAAGCTCAAGTAAATGGTATGTTTACTATAAACGAAAGAACAGGTACATTTTCTTTTTCAAGCGATTTATCAGGTAAGTTAATAATACTAGAATATATATCCGATGGTTTAGCTGTAGATTTAGACATGAAATTACCTAAAATGGCAGAACAAGCAATGTACATGCATATAGCTTATTCTATATTATCAGGTAGATCAAATGTACAAGAATACATAGTTAATAGATTTAAAAGAGATCGTTCTAGCGCTCTTAGAAACGCTAAAATACGTTTAAGCAATATAAAGATAGAAGAAATAGCCCAAGTGTTTAGAAACAAATCTAAATGGATTAAACATTAAGTATGCCAGAGATTAAAAATACTTTTTTAAAGTCTCGTATGAATAAAGATACAGAAGCAAGGATACTACCGAAAAATGAGTATAGAGACGCTCAAAACGCTAATGTTAGCGCTTCTGAAGACGCGAGTGTTGGTTCTTTAGAAAATGTTAGAGGTAATAAGCTGTTGACTAATCTTGGTTTAACAGATTATAACATAGAGATAATAGGTCAATATGCTGATACAGTTAATAATAGAATATTTTTCTTTTTAACTAACTTTACAGACGCATCCGCAGACAGCTTAGGTAATCTTTCTAGACCAAGCGCAACTGCTGGCGGTTCTGTAGGTTCCGGTTATACAAACTTTGTAAGAACTGGAGCTAACAACTACATAGCCTATTGCCAACTTCCTAATGTAGCTGATTCTTCTGCTATAGATCAATCAAATATTAAATTTGACATACTAGTATCTGGAACTTTTTTAAACTTTTCTAAAACACATCCTATATCAGGTATTAATATAATTGAAAATTTATTATTTTTTACTGATAACAGAAATCAACCTAGAAAAATAAATGTAGACAATGCTATTGCAAACCCATTAATTTATTACACTAACGAAGATCATATTTCAGTTGCAAAGTATGCTCCTTATGAGCCTATATCATTTTTAAAAAACACGAGTGGAGCTTTAGAATCTACATTAATAAATGAATATGACGAGTGGTTACCTGCTTTTTGGGGTGCTCCAGGGCAAATTTTAAGTACTGTAACTCCTAACGTTTTAATATTTAATGAAAATACAGATTCAAACCCTGCAAATGAATCTTATAGTACTATATCTGATTACTTAGGCACAGGTAATCTTTCTTTTGAAGTTAAAGTAACTAGCGCAAAAGATCCTAATGGAAGTTTTGCTTACATTCAAGATATAGACACTGGAACATCGCCTGCTAAAATAAAGTTAAAATCAAATCAAGGTCCTGCAACTCCTATACCCATAAGCGATATAGCTGCAGAATTAGCTTGGACAACAAATACTGTATTTTTGTTTTCGATAAAGAACCCTAAATACAATGCTAGTTTTTCTGGAGATAAAAAATTATTAGAAGATAAATTTGTTAGATTTAGTTATAGATTTAAATACGATGACAACGAATATTCTTTAGCCGCACCTTTTACTCAACACGCTTTTGTGCCTAAACAATATGGTTACTTTTTAGAAGGTGACGATGAAAAGACTAAAGCTTCTAGTATAGTTGAATTTATGGAAAACCAAATAACTACAGTTGGATTAGTTATTAATTTACCTTATAAAAGTAACGAGTTTGCTGAAAAATTAAAAGTAAATGAAATACAATTACTTTATAAAGCTTCAGATGATTTAAATGTTAAAGTAATAGCAGATGTTAAAGTTTCAGACCTTAGCGGTAGCCCTTCTTCAATGTCTTTAAAAAATGCTGGAAATAATTACACAACTGGAACATTGACAAACAAAGCTACCACAGGTGGTAGTGGATCAGGGTTAACAGTCGATCTTGTTATAGATGGAGCTGGTAGATCAACTTCTGCTACTGTTAATAAAACTGGAGAAGGTTATAAAGTTGGAGATGTAGTTAGTATACCTAGCCCATTAGGAGGTATTGATGCTGAGTATACTGTAACATCTTTAAATTCTACATACATATATAACTATAGCTCTGAAAAGCCTATAAAAGTTTTAACTGACGAAGAAATCACAAGAGTTAGTGATATAGTCCCTATGAGAGCTCAAACTCAAGAAATTGTTGGAAATAGAGTTGTCTACGGAAACTTTCTTCAAAACAACGCTACTCCTTTAAGCTTAGATTATAGATTAGAAACAACTACTAAAGGAAGCTTATCTAATAGCAATACCAATAAAGAGTTTTTAAACAACACTTTAAAACAAAATAGATCTTACCAAGTAGGTCTTGTACTTCAAGATAGATACGGTAGAGCTTCAAACGTTATAATAAATCAACTAGATTTACTTACGAAAAATTCTACTATATTTAATTCATACACTAATGGAGGAACAAATCCCTTAGCTTGGTCAGGAGATGCTTTAAAAGTTGTTTTTAACAGCCAAATTCCATCAGAACTTTCATCTTCACTACCATACAACGGCTTATGGAAAGAGAACGAAAATCCTTTAGGCTGGTACACTTATAAGATAGTGGTTCAACAACAGGAGCAAGACTATTATAATATTTACGTTCCAGGTGCTTTAAGCGGAAATATTATATACAACAAAAACGGTACAGCTACGCCTGCTAGTTTTGAAGGTTTACAGTATTCAAGTACTTCTTCTGTAGCTAGTATAGCTTTATTTAATGATAACATAAATAAAATACCAAGAGATTTAAAAGAAGTTAGTCCTACTGACAACGTATATGGTTCTAGCGTTATTCTCTATAATAGAGTTAAGCAAAATATTTTCAACCCAACTGTTGGTAGCAATCCTGTTTCGACTCAAGCAAATGTAACAATAAGTGAACAAAACATATCTCCATTAAAGCAAGAAGTCAGTACAGTTAGACCTTTCAGCGAGTTAGGTGATTGGACTAATAAGAAAAACATAGACTTACACTACGCAAACATGGATCAAAATTCTAGTGGAGGAAGCCCAAGTTCTCAATATGGTTTAGGTTCTTTTATATATCCTGGACCTGTTGGTGATGTTGATCCATTTTTTTTAAGAAACAATAAAAACCCTTTAATAGCTACTATAAGTACTCAAAAACGAATGGGCTTTACTTCTACTAATCAAGAAAAAGGACAATGGAATTTTGCAGATAAATTAATGGTCTTTGAAACGCGACCTTTTAAATCTAATATAGATATATATTACGAGACATCAACTACAGGTATTATAAGCGAGTTAAATAATTCTATACTGACTAGTGAAGCAAGTGGCATAACTAACGCTCCAGCTGGACTGTCTAGTGTTAACATTAACAACTGGTTTGAAAGCAGTATTGTAGGTCAATCAATAAGTAATGTATTTGAAGTTATTAACTCTCAAGGAGGTTCTCAAGCTGGTAGCACAGCTTTAACTACCAATGTTAAAATAATAGAAATAACTAATTCCTTAAGCACCAGTATTGGTTTTGTACCAATAAGTAAATCTAACTGGCCTATAGAGATAGTGCAAGTTAGCGCACCTGTTGCTCCTAATGTTGGCCCTAAATTTCAATTAGTTTGTAGAAGAAGAATAATTTTCCAGAATGGGTCTAATAGAGCTGATAATTATAATATAACATTTGAAATATCAACTGATACTTTTACTACTGTTCAAGTAACAGTGCCAGCCGTTAAATTATCTAATATAACTCCTACAATATATAGAATGTCTACTGCTTGGCCTACTGAAGTTGATCTTGAAGTTTATGGAGTGGGTTCTTCATTTAACACTTGGGTCAAGTCACAAGACCCAAATACTTTTTTAAACTCTAATTCAAACAATCAAATATCCAGTGTTGTAGATAATAACACTGGTGTTTCTTACGATCAAGAAGTTAACGCTATTTGGATAAAAAATAATGAAATTAATGATTTTAAAAATGCAGCACAATTAGGACTAAGTGGATCTAATGCAAGTATTTTTAGGTTTCAATCACTTACAAATGGATACGATGTAGTTTCCGCTTTCGACATTAGCACTGATAGCCAAAATATAGATCCAAATATAAATAGATTAAAAGGTCTTAAGTATAAAATATTTAATGTCAAAAAATATAAAGGTCGCCGCGAAAAGTATGACAATCCTGATGATCAAGACTTTAGAATGAAACCTATTAAGTACTATAAGTTTAACGATTATGAAGAAGATGTTACAGATCAATTTAGTATAACGCTTAGTGAATTCCCTTTCAGCCCTTTGCCATCAGGCGTTACTCCAGTAAGTTACGTTGTAACAATGAATGCAAATGCTCTTCCTATTAGAGATACTGAATTAAATTGGGCTTCTCTTCGCAGGTCTTGTTATGTTTATGTTATACAAGTTCAATGCACTGATGCTTCAGACGGTACTGATAGTTTAGCTTCGTCCGTATATACTTTAAATTTTCTTATAACAAAATAATGGCATTTAATTTAGAAATAAAATACTATAATACATTTTGGTTAAAACAGAATACAACTCCTTTTTTAACAACAAATTGGTCTAATACAACTAGTCCACAAACAGGCCCTTTAAAGCCTAGCTATGTTAAATTATTTCCAGGAATACCTTTTTTAAACTATACTACTGACAGTTTTCCTAATTGGCCTCAACAAGTTCCAATAACAACACCTCAAGTTCCGCCCTTAATACCAAGCGCAGAAACTATACCTTATTCTAACGTTTACAATGGAGACAACAGTACTTACTCAATTAATGATGGTTCTAACTGGGTTATAGAAGAATCTAGAATTAGAGGTGGGTATAATAATACTCAAGTAGATTTAGGTGTTAGAGCTCACCTAATGGAAGACTCTAGCAATGTTAGATACAGGTCTAATGCTTTGGTTTATTCAGGCATTTTTAACTCTAAAACAAACATAAACAGAACCAATGTTTTTTCTGTAGGTGAAGATATAACTAAGTCTGTTGATCCTCATAATGGCTCAATACAGCTTATTTACGCTATGGATAATAACTTAACTATATTTCAAGAAAACAAAGTTAGTCAAGCGTTGATAGATAAAGACGCTATATACTCAGCTGAAGGAACACCTATAAACACTGTTTCAGATGTAGTAATAGGTCAAATAACTCCTTACTCTGGTGAATATGGCATAAGTAGAAACCCAGAAAGCTTTGCTCATTTTGGATTTAGAAGATATTTTGCAGATAAAGACCGAAATGCTATTTTAAGGCTATCTAGAGACGGTATAACTGAAATATCACAATATGGTATGAAAGATTTCTTTAGAGATGAACTAGCTAAGTTAGTAGATAGAAAGGTTATAACTACACTACCTTTAGATTTAGATTATGATCAAGCAACGGGCATTATAGTTCAAGGTCCTCAAGTTGCTGGCGCTGGAGCGCTTATTATAACTCCACTAGGTCCTTGGGTAAAAGTTACAGTTAGAGGAGCTGTTGACTTACAACAATTAATAGTTGGCTCTCAAGTTCAAGTAAATCCTAACGTCAGCGGCGGTGGTACATGGCAATCAGTAAATTCTTTTGTTACAGGTATTGGCACTGTTGATATTTCAGGTACTTCTTCAAATATAGTGTTTTTAGACAATGGTCCTTTGCAAATATATTCTCCAGGGGTTGTGGCTGATCCACAAATAAGATTTGTTTATTATGAAAAAGATAAAATAGAAGGTGGTTTTGATAATCATAAAGATAATTACACTATATCTATACAACAACACTCAGGTAGTAAAACACTAGATGAAACAAGTGATTACTATAGTACGCTTACATTTAGCGAAAGAGTTCAAGGTTGGAATACTTTTTATACATATAGACCTGATCTTATTTTTAGTTTGAAAAATAACTACTTCACAACCAAAGAAGGTTCTTTATATATTCATCATGATAGCTTAACTAACGCTAATGAGTTTTATGGAGTTTCAAATGAATCTTCTATAACTTTTATATTTAATCCTAGTCCTTCTATTAATAAAAACTTTAAAACTATCAATTATGAAGGCAGTAATGGTTGGCAAGTAGATAGTTTTGTAACAGATACAAGTAATATAAGGCCTGATATTAATGAATCTCTAGATCAAACAAGTATTGTTAGAAGTTATGATGAAGGCTTGTATATTGAAAACGGCACTCCTTATAGAGTTGGTTTTGTAGAAAAAGAAAATAAATACTTTGCTAATCTAATTAACAGTAGCGAAGCAACATCTGGAGAGGTGTTGTTTGGAGATTCTATGACAGGTGTTAAAGGATATTTCGCAACAGTAACAATGTCAACAGACTTAACTACTAATGTTGGCGGAACTAAAGAATTGTTTGCTGTGTCAGCAGAATTTGTAGTGTCATCAAAATAAAATTATAATTATGGGTAAAATATTAAGTTTTTTTTCAGAAAATCCAGAAGCAACGCAAGCTATAGCTAAATCAGTTCCAGCTATAATGGGTATGTTTCAAGCTAGTAGTGCTAAAAACGCTATGGAAGGTTATCAAACAAAATTAGATAATATAGAAAAAAGCAGACAACAAATAGTAAATCCATATGCTAATGTGACTAATCCTTTTGCTAATATGCAAGTAGCTACTAAAGCTGCTGAAATGCAAGCTGAACAAACGGATATGGCTTTAGCTAACACTTTAGATACTTTAAGAGAAACTGGTGCATCTGCTGGTGGTGCTACTGCAATTGCTCAAGCTGCACTAAGATCTAAACAAGGTATATCAGCTAGTATAGAAAAACAAGAGTCTAAAAACCAAATGCTAGCTGCTCAAGGTCAACAAAGAATGGAAATTGCTCAAGGACAGGGTAAGCAAGCTATGTTTAACATGCAAGAAAATAGAGACGTTAGAGATATTAATAGACTACAGATGAATATGGATGCGGCTCAAATGCAAAGAGCTGCTGGTGTTTCTACAGCTGCATTGTCAGCTGCGTCTGGTATAGCTGGTTTATCTGGACTTGTAAAACCTGAAGAAAGAGATACTAAAGAAGATTATGATCCAGCTAAAACAAGATCAACAATTAGTATGGATGGGCAGTCTGGTGACGATACTATAGAAGAACAAGATGTAGGTCTTCCTTTAGATATTAAAGAAGATAATGAATTAACTAGTTTGGATAATGGTTCTTTAGATTTTGGAAATTACACGGCTGATCAATTTCTTAATCCAAATGCTAAATACGCTTGGGGTCAAAACATTACTGGAATGGAAGTAGAAAGAGAAAAACTTAGAAAAAAGGGCGAATCTACAGTTCAAATACAAAACTTAATTAATGCAACTAGGAAAAAAATAGGAGCATAAATAATAAATTATAACATGGAAGATTTTAGCAAACCAGTAAACACTAGTAGAACAGGTAATTATACGCCTAGAGTTGTATTTAATCCAGCAGCTGATGTTTTAGCTGGTATTGAGAAAGTAGAAGGAGCTTTTAAAGAAAGAAGAGCAAAAGTAAATTTATTTCAAGCGCAAGCCGAGCAAAGGCGTTTAGATATGCAAAACTCTGTTAATGATACTAAAAAACTAGATCAAACAGATACTATTACTAAAATGACTGAGCAGTTTTCGAATATGGTTACTGATGTATATAAAGCAGATATAGCTAGTTTTGATGGGGATAGAAGTGGTTACCTAGTAAAAGCTAACAATGCTCAAAAAGTAATTGGTAATTTTGGAAAAGTTATAGGTGTTGTAGATGAGCTTTCTAATAAGTATATAAACATGAATGAATCTGAACAAGTAAAAATGATTCTAAGGAGTCAGTTCTCTGGCGCTAACGGAGAAAAAAAGAAAGCTTATATAGAATTCTTAAATGATCCATCTAAAATGAATATTAGGATACAAGGTCAAGACATTATAATAACTAACAATGGTAAAGATTTATTTAATGGCACTCAACTTTTAAATTCTGTAAAAGCAGGTGAAGGTTTAATAGAGTATGCTAATGACTATACTAAAGAAATAGAAGGTGCTTCAAAAGATGCTATGAAAGGTATAGCTGATTTAAAAACTATAGAATCATATAAAAGAAGATCAAGTAAAGGTACTAAATTGTATGGCACAGAAAAAACAAATTATGAAAATGCTATAAATGCATATAGAAAAAACTTAGAAAATAGTAGTAAAATAGATGCCTTAGTAAATGAATCTACTTTTCAGAGATATGTAGACAGTATGGAGGTTTATAGTGAGAGAAAACACGGTGAAATAACTAAACAAAAGATAATTGAAGATTTAATTATTAAAGAATTTCCAGGTGGTAAAGAAGTTATAACTAGAAAATCTACTACACCCTCATTAGGAGGTGGTCCAATTACAAAAGTAAAACCAAAAGTTAAAATAGATTATTCAAAATTTAACGATTTAGCGCTTAGCCCTTCTCCTAGCTTCAACCCTAAAGAAGCTGTCAAATGGCTCAAATCTAACTTTGTAGGAACACCTGTTGAAGGTGGTAATATAACTAATTTTAGATATGACAAAACAACAAATAAATATTACCCTATATATGAATCGATTACTACTAATAGACAAACAGGTGGAAAAGAGATAGAAGAAGTTGAGTTAACTTCTGAAGGTTTTACTCCAAAACAAATAACATCTGGAAAGCTTCTTTTAATGTCTCCAAGACTAGAAAGAAAAGCAGTTGAACAAAGTATAATTGAATCAAACACTGGTACTATGTCTGCTACAAGTCTTATAGAAAAATACTCTAAATAAATGAATGAAGAGTTAGAAATAATAGTTCAAAATATGATCGGCGCTGGAGAAAGCGAAGAGAATATTGCTTTAGTAATAAGAAGTTATACTACAAAAGAAGCAAAAACAGCTAATCAAACTGCAGAAGCTCCAACAGTAGAAGATACGAAACTAGTTTCGGAAGATGTTTCTTTAGATGAACAACCTAAAAGGGAGTATTTAATAGATAATATTAACGTAGATAAAGCAGAATTAGAAAACAAACTAAACGATACTAATTTTGTTAAAGGAGTTAAAAATGGTTCAATTAATATTGATATTAAAAATGACAAAGAACTAGAAGAATTAGCTAAAAAACAATTTAATTTAATTACAAAACCTATTGAAGAGTCTAGAACAGTAGGAGTAGAGTTTAATCCTGTAAAAGAAACAAAAGCTAAAAACTTTGACAAAGGTATATTTAAAATGGCTGAAAGAGAGGCTTATGATAAATATAAGTTAACTGGTGAAATAGATTTAAGTTTAATACCTGAAAAAGACAAAAGACCAGGTTTTATTGAAGATAAACTTGCAAAACTAGCTAGAGGTACTATTTCAACTGTTAAAGGTTTTGAACAGTTTAAAACTTCTCTAAAATTAACAGGACTTGATATTGCTTTAGATGTTTTTTATCCAGATATTACTAATGAACAAAAAATTGAAAGTTTAAAAGCTGTAAAAAGCGGTTTAGATCTTAAATCTGGCATTTTAGGTTTTGATATAGCTACTAATAAGCTAGGAGAACATATTAGAGAATATGACTCTGAAAGCATAACTGATGATATAAAAGCTGGTAATTTTGCTCAAGCAGCTGATAGAGCTATTGGAGGGGTTTTTGAATCTGCGCCATCACTAGCTTTAGCTTATACTGGTATGGGAGGATTGATAGCAATAGGTACAAGTGCTTCTGGTAATAAGTTTGATGAAGAGTTCGAAGAAAACCCTGAAGAAGGAACTAAAACCATATTTTTAAACTCTATATTAACAGGAACAACTGAAGCTGCGTTTGAAGGAGTTACTAGAGGTATATTAAAAAGAGCAAGACTTCTTAACGCTTCAGGAAACACTAAAGCTGCTAATGATTTAATAAGTAATTATTCAACAAATGTTATAAAAAGATTTGCTACAGATCCAGCTAAAGAAGGTTTATCTGAAGCAGCTACTGAATTTGCCACTGATTTAATAGATATAGCCACATTTGAAAAAGATGAATTACCTGATTTATTTACAGAAAAAAACATTAAAAAGTGGGCTGATGCTGGTATAATTGGAACTGTTACAGGTGGTGGTATTGTTACTACAGGAGCTTTAACAAGTAGCCAACAATCAGTTAGAAATGCTGCTGAATATACCTTAACACCTGAATCTGATAAAAAAATAATAAGCGATGCTGCTATAGAAATAAACTCACTTAGTGAACAAATAAAGCAAGTTAACAATAAAGAAGATATAGATGTTTTAGAAGCTGAAATAGTTGAAAAAGAAAATAAAATAATTAATACTAGAAGAAAAGTTAGTGAAGAGTTAAACATGATGAATCCTGATGAGTTAAAAGCTTACGCTAGTAATATAGATGAAATAAACAAAGAAAAGAAAAGAGCGGAATCTAAATCTATTTTTGTAAGAGAAGCTAATGCACAAAATCTTGATAATCTAGAACTAGAAAATCAAGCTTTAATAAGAGAGTCAGTTAGTAGAAGATTAGATGAAAATATTAAAACTGTAGGTGTTGAAGATTTAGGTAGAACAGTTAACGATTATGACACTAAAGAAGATTATCAAAAAGCTTATAATAATACAGATTTTGGTAAGAAAAAATCCATGAACGTTACAAGTTCTGATGGCTTTATAGATACTGAAGGTGATATATACATTAATAAAGAAGTCGCGCAGAAAGTAAGAAACGTAAACGTTGCTGCTCATGAGTTACTACATGGGATATTAAATAATAATATTAAAGAACCTGGCCAATTAAAAAGATTAGTAACTGAATTTAAAGCTATATTACCTAGAGAAACAGCTGATCTAATTCAAAAAAGAATAGATGATAATTATAGATTTGAAACAGACGAACAGGGTAATAGAGTTGAAAAACCAGAGTCTGAGTATATGGAAGAGTATTTTACGGCTTTTGCAGATTTAATTGGAAATAGAAAAGTTAAATTCAACGAAAATATATTTACTAAAGTAGGTGAAAAAATAACACCTATATTTAAAGGTAAAGGATATGGACATATTAAATTTGAAACTGGTAAAGATGTTTATGACTTTATTAAAAGCTATCAAAAGCAAATAGCTAAAGGTGAATTAAAACCTGAAACTATAGAAGCTGCTAAAAAAGTTGCTGATCAAGATATGAAAATGTCTAAAACAGAAGAAAATAAAGAAATAAAAGAAATTTTTGACAAGTTTACTGGACCAGCTGAAAATAGAAAATTTAAATCTAAAGAAGAATTTACAGGTATACCTATACTTAACAAAGAGGGTAATATAATATCGTATGAAAAAGATCCTTCACCTGAGTTCTTTGATGCTTTATTAGAAATAGAACAAAGTAATACTTTAGACGCTTCTATACGTAACACTGTTAGCAAGTCGTATTTAGATATGAATCCTGGCTTTGTTAAAGAAGTTAAAGAAAAAATAAGTGATAAGTTTAAATCTGAATACGATGCTTCTAAAAATAGTTTATTTGGTTGGTTAACTGGTAAAAACATTAGTGGACAACCATTAATAAATAGAGCATCTGGAGATATACAAATTAAAAGAGGTAAAAAACCTTCTACAGTTTCTGCTGACAAAAAAATAGGTGGTGAAGAAAGTAGAGTAACAGTTGGAGAAACATTAGTATCAGATGAAATTAGTCCAGAAGATTATGCTGATATAAAGCTAGCTCAAGATAAGATAAAGAAAATAAAACCTGAACAATCTAAAATAGCTAAAAAAATAGATTTAACTGACAATGAAATTAACTTAGTAAAAAGAGATATAACAAATTTCTTAAGAAAAACAGATAGACCAGCTATGACTGATCCTAAGAAGTTTTTTAAAGCTTTTGTTGATTATATATCAACAGCAACAGGAAATAGGTTATATAACAAGCTAAGCGCACTCAAAAACGGTCTATTGTCTACTAAAAATAGAAAAGCTTTTATTGAAAGCATAGCAGAAGATTTAATAGCTTTAAATAAAGTAGATCCGTCTGTAATGAGAAGATCTAATTGGAATATATTTTATGAGTTAGAAATAAAAAACATGAACCCTACTCAAACGCAAAAAGCAATTGACGAAGGACGTATACCATCTACAACTAATTTAAAAGCTGGAAATAACTTATTTAAAACATTAAACCCATCTGTAGATCAAGTGGTAGATTATTTAATGAATATTCGTCCAGATGTTTTTAAAAGAAAAATGCCTAAGTTTTTAGCAGAGGTTATAGCTAAAAATGAATTTAATGACATAGTAAATAATAAAAAACAGCCAATTTACGACACTAAAGGAAACAAAACTGATAGAACTATAGATTTGTCTGAAAGTGTTACAGAAGAAGAAGTTAAAAGAGGCGAGCCTCAAGTTAGAGAAAAAATAGCTAGACCTGAAGGTGTTAAGTTTAGTGAAAGTCAAGAAAACAAAATAGATGATTTAGATTTAAAAGGAAAACTTAGAAAAAGTTTTGAGAAAAACGTTAGTAAAATACTAACTAACAACCCTACAGTAACTCTTGACGAGGCTATACAAATTGAAGCTAAAAAAATAGGTAAAAATAGAGGATTTGCTTATGAAAATGTTATTATATCAAGGCTTAAAAAATTAAATATAAAAGGTTTTAAAGTTTCAGATCAAGCTGGTGGTAACAAAATTGGAATACCTGATTTTGCAGCTAAAATTTTTAACAACAATTTTGATGTAGAAGTTAAACTTGAAAAAGCTCAGTATGGAGATATTGGTTTAAGACATAGAAATAGAAAAACTAATTTTAATTATAAAGTTGAAAATAAACCATATACTTTTAAAGAAAAAATAAAACAACTTTTAATAGACCCAGCTAATAAGGCTTTAGAAAGTTATAGAAAAAGAGCCGGTGAATTAGGCGCTGACTTAAAAATTTATGATAAAACAGGAAAGCTTCCTATGGAAATATACTTACAGTTAGGTCAAGGATTAACAGCTGATCAAATATCTAAATTAAAACCTAAATATAATTATTTAAAAGAAAAATATCCAAATGGTATTAAAGGTGAAGGTCTTCAAAAAACTATAACTCAAAAAGCTGAGTTTGATATATCTCCAGTAAAAGAAATTTATGAAAATAAAGTTCCACCTACTAGTTACATACAATTAAAAGGTAGCGGATTATTTTTTATGGGTAAAAACCCTTTAGTATTGCCTATTCCAGAGTTGACTGGAAATGTTGATCTATCAATGAGAGTAATGGCTGATAACAGCATTGGTAAAGATGGAATACCTATGACTACTGTAAACTTAAGAATACTTCCAAGTAATTTAAGAAATATACCTAAAAGTGAATATAGCTTAGACGACGCTTCAAGTATGTCTTCGTTAATGAGTACAAAAGCTATTAAAGTATTAGAGGCTCAAATTCCAGCTAAAAACTCAAATATAAAAGAATTATCAAACTCTGTAGTTAAGTTTAGCAAAACTGAAACAAACAACGATATTATTGGATATGCTAAGACAGTTGATGAAGCTTTAAAAATAGCAAGAGACCCTAATGCTCCTGTTAAAAAAATTAGGGTATTTGATTTTGATGACACATTAGCAACTACTAAATCAGATGTTTTATTTACATCACCTGATGGAACTGAAGGTAAGCTAAATGCTGAAGAGTTTGCTAAACAAGGAGCACAACTACTAGAAGAAGGATATGTATTTGATTTTTCTGAATTTAACAAAGTTACTAAAGGTAAGCCTGGTCCGTTATTAGATATAGCTAAAAAAATACAAGCAGCAAGAGGAACGGAAGATGTATTTGTTTTAACAGCTAGAGCTCCTGAAGCTCAAATAGCTATTAAAGAGTTTTTAGACAGTGTAGGGTTAAATATACCATTAGAAAATATAACTGGCTTAGGTAACTCTACAGGTGAAGCAAAAGCTAATTGGATGGTTGAAAAGGCAGCAGAAGGATATAATGACTTCTATTTTGCTGACGATGCATATCAAAACGTGAAAGCTGTTAAAGATGCTATGTCTGTTCTTGATGTTAAATCTAAAGTTCAGCAAGCTAAAATAAAGTTTAGTAAATCTGTTAACGAAGACTTTAATAAAATAATAGAACAAACTACAGGAGTAGCATCGGAAAAAGTATATTCAGAAGCTAAAGCAAAAGTAAGAGGAGCTAATAAAGGTAATAAAAAATTCTTTATACCTTATTCAGCTGAAGACTTTATGGGATTAATATATCCATTATTAAGTAAAGGTAAGTTAGGTGATAGTCAAATGGCTTGGTTTAAAAAGAACTTGCTCGATCCTTACGCTATGGCAAATGAAAACATAGCAGCTGATAGAATACAATTAATGGAAGATTTTAAAGCTCTTAAAAAAGCTTTAGAAGTTCCTAAAGACCTTAGAAAGAAAACTGATTCAGGATTTACTAAAGAACAAGCTGTAAGAGTTTACTTATTTAATAAGGCTGGCTTTGATGTTCCTGGTATATCTAAAACTGATTTAAATGAATTATTAAATTTAGTTAATTCTGATGGGGTATTAAAAGCTTTTGGTGATCAAATATTCAACATAACTAAAGGTGATAGCTACGCTAAGCCAGGTGAAAACTGGTTGGTTGGCACAATAACAACTGACTTAATTGATGTATTAAACACTGTAAAAAGAGCTAAATACTTAGAGCAGTCTGGCTATACTGCTAATGCTGAATTAATATTTAGTAAAGAAAACTTAAATAAGCTAGAAGCTGCTTATGGTTCTAAGTATAGAGAATCCATGGAAAATATACTAGGTAGAATGAAGTCTGGTAAAAACAGAATATTTAGTGGTAATAGACTTAGTAATAGAGTTTTAGATTATATAAATAATTCTACTGGTGCTATAATGTTCTTTAATACTAGATCAGCAGTTCTTCAAACTATATCTGCTATAAACTTTTTAAACTGGAATTTTAATAATCCTATAAAAGCAGGTGCTGCATTTGCTAATCAACCTCAATACTGGAAAGACTTTGTAGAATTAATAAACTCTGATTACTTAGTTGATAGACGTAATGGTTTAAAACTAAATATAAATGAATCTGAAATAGCTGATGCTGCTGCTACCAGCAAGAACAAAGCTAAAGCTGCTATAAACTATATATTACAAAAAGGATTTTTGCCTACACAATTTGCTGATAGCTTTGCTATAGCTGCTGGTGGTGCTACTTTTTATCGTAACAGAATAAAAGACTTAATAAAAAACGAAGGCGTGTCAGAAGTAGATGCTAAAAAGCAAGCTATGCTAGAGTGGAGAGAGACAGCTGAAATATCTCAACAGTCATCTGATCCAAGTAAAATATCTGCTCAACAAGCTAGTGACCTAGGTAGAGTTATACTAGCTTTTGCTAACACACCTATGCAGTACGCTAGAATACAAAAAAGAGCTTTGCAAGATATTGTAAACGGTAGAGGTGATGCTAAAACAAATGCTAGTAAAATTATATACTATGCTGTAGTTCAAAACTTAATATTTAACGCTTTGCAATCTGCTTTATTTAGCTTAGGATTTGGAGATGATGAAGATGATGAGAAAAAAGAAAAGATGTATTTAAGAACAGCTAATGGTATGTTAGATTCTCAGTTAAGAGGTTTAGGAGTTGCTGGAGCAACAGTTTCTGTAATTAAAAACTTTTTAACTGATATATATGAAAGATCTGGAAGAAAAAGACCTGAATACGTTGACTCTATATATAAGCTATTACAAATATCTCCACCTGTAAGTAGTAAAATATCTAAAATTAGAGGAGCGGCTTGGCAGTTTGATAGTAAAAAACGTAGAGAAGAAATATTTGAAAAAGGGTTTAGCATAGATAATCCAGCATATGAAGCTGGTGCAAAAGTAATATCTGCAACTGCGAATATACCGTTAGACAGAGTGTATAGCAAAATAAATAATATTTCTGGAGCAATGGATGAAGATGCTGAAACTTGGCAAACTGTAGCAATGTTATCTGGTTGGCCTAAATGGAGTATAATGCCTAAAGAAAAAGAAGTTAGTACATTTAATAAAGGAAATGTTAAAGTAGGAAATATTAAATTTAAAAAATCTAAGAAATTAAAAGTTAAGAAAATAGGTGAAAAATACAAGTCAAAAGTTAAAAAAATTAAATAAGGAACAATAAAATACTGGGCACCATACCCAAAGTTCCTGTAACCAAAAAGGGGAAGTCGTAATGACCTCCCCTTTTATTATTTAGGCTTTTTATGCCCATATCCTTTTTTCTTTAATTCAAGATGTTTTTTATAGGTTTCTGCCTTTATAGCGCTTTTACCTTTATACATCATATGAGGTTTGAATTTTTCTGCCATTTGTTTTATTTAGAATTTATAAGTAATACCAAAAGCAATTATAAAACTACCACTAGCTATAGCTAAAGTGTTAGGATTTAAATTGATTTTTTGTTTGTGTAGTATCATATTGCCGGCTGCAAAGCTAGCTAGGCTTATACCACCTATTATTGCTAATTTTTTCATTCTTTTATTTTTATTATAAGGTATACATTAGAAAACATTATACTTATTAAAACAATGGCTGCATATATTATAGCATCACTTAAGTAAGGTTTAACTGCTAAAGTAAAACCAGATAAAGCTACCATCTTAATAAATAAACTTCCATACATAATGCCATAGCCGGCTTTTTCAAACCGACTAGTTAGCATTACTACCATAAATGTTATTGCAAGAATCAGTATTGCAGCAACAACTCCGTATATAGCTGAGGCTATCATGTTATTTCACATGCTCCGCCTGCACAGGCTAATTCTCCTGAAAGATCTGTTTCATCTTCTACTTCTACAATATTACTTAAATCAACATCTTTAAGATGTGTCATTGCCATATCGTACTTGACTTTACTTATATCTTCAAAAGGTGCTTGAGTATATGTACCACCATCATAAGGTAACACAGATAAACCATTGTAATGATCTCTATTTTCCCACATCCATTTACCAGCAGCATCCCAGTCCTCTTGTTTAAGACTAACTGTTGCAGACACATTGTGAGTGTTAGATCCTTTTCTGTGGCCTGGTTTAACCCATTCAGTAGCTACCTTTTTTATGCGCTCAAGCAAATCAAATGGTGATTCATCTCTCATGATAGCGCCTTCAGGAGCTTTCTGCGGTATACTAATAACA